>Ga0210401_10002022_pt1 | contig 22805 bp, 20 predicted proteins | sample IncBWH32MmetaG_FD_150866 | JGI IMG/M metagenome (GOLD analysis project Ga0210401, IMG submission 150866) | Forest soil microbial communities from Barre Woods Harvard Forest LTER site, Petersham, Massachusetts, United States - Inc-BW-H-32-M | ecosystem: Environmental > Terrestrial > Soil >... | reverse complement strand
TGGCAACGCGATCGCGCAGGCGCTGCACGCGCAAGGCGCCACCGTGGCGATCTCCGGGACACGGCGGGAGGTACTGGACGCGCTCGCCGCAAAACTGGGCGAGCGGGTGCATGTGCTGCCCTGCAATCTGTCCGACAGCGCCGCGGTCGAGGCGCTGGTGCCCTCCGCCGAAACGGCGATGGGCCAAGTCGATATCCTTGTCGCCAATGCCGGCATCACCAAGGACAATCTCTTCGTGCAGCTGCGCGACGAGGACTGGGACGAGGTCATCAATGTCAATCTGACCGCGACCTTCCGCCTGACGCGCGCCGCCACCAAGCTGATGATGCGCAAGCGCTTCGGCCGAATCATCGCCATCACCTCGGTGGTCGGCGTGACCGGCAATCCCGGGCAGGGCAATTACACGGCGTCCAAGGCCGGCCTGATCGGCATGATCAAGACACTCGGGGCCGAATACGCCAAGCGCAACGTCACCGCCAATTGCATCGCGCCGGGCTTCATCAAGACGCCGATGACCGATGCGTTGAACGACAAGCAGCGCGAAACCATCCTGTCCAAGGTTCCGGCGGCGCGACTCGGAACGCCCGAGGACATCGCGGCGGCCGCGGTGTTCCTCGCCTCCAACGAAGCGGGCTACGTCACCGGCCAGACCATCCACGTCAACGGCGGCATGGCCATGATCTGACAGGCCGGTGCAAGCCCTCCGATATGCGTCCAAACGCCGTTTCTGAGGGTTATCCGGGACTTATGGCCAAGGCTTTTGAACTGTGATAACCGGACCCGGATTTGGATGGGCTAAAGAACGCCATTGCAGGATTTGGAAACCCTGTATATTGGCGGAGCGGAGCCTGCCGTCACGCGGCGGGCCCTAGTCGGCCGGCCTCGCCGATTGAAGTTCCTGCGCCTGCTGCCACGACGGCTCGCGAGCTTCGACAGGGGATGCTGGTAACGGGGCCAAATCAGGTTTATGCGCGACTTTCGAAGGAAGTTTAACGACCACGATGGCTCGTATCATCCTGGGGTCGGGTCAAGGAAACAAGCACGAGGTTGAACGATGAGTGAGATTGGCGAGCGGGTTAAGAAGATCGTGGTCGAGCACCTTGGTGTTGAGCCCGACAAAGTGGTCGAGAACGCGAGCTTCATTGACGACCTCGGCGCTGACAGCCTCGATACGGTCGAGCTCGTGATGGCATTTGAAGAAGAATTCGGTTGCGAGATTCCGGATGACGCCGCGGAGACGATTCTGACCGTCGGCGATGCCACCAAGTTTCTTGAAAAGAACGCGAAAAGCTGACGCCCTTGCGCGGTAACGACAAGGCCGGCCAGGCCGTGCGAACGCGGCTGGCCGGCCTCTTGTTGCAGGCCGCCCCTTCAGGGCTGGAGTTGCACGCATGAGGCGGGTTGTCGTCACAGGCCTCGGTATGGTGTCGCCGCTCGGTTGTGGCGTCGAACCGACCTGGAAGCGGATCCTCCAGGGGGCGAGCGGCGCGCGGAGGATCGAGACGTTCGACGTCTCCGATCTGCCGAGCAAGATCGCTTGCGTGGTGCCGCGCGGCGACGGTTCCGATGCGAGCTTCAATCCCGACCAGTGGATGGAGCCAAAGGACCAGCGCAAGGTCGACGACTTCATCATCTTTGCGATGGCGGCAGCCACGCAAGCACTCGATGACGCCGGCTGGCATCCATCGACCGAAGAAGAGAAATGCGCCACCGGCACCATGATCGGCTCCGGTATCGGCGGCCTTTCCGGCATCGCCGACACGGCGATCCTTTTGAAGGAGCGCGGCCCGCGCAAGGTGTCGCCATTCTTCATTCCGGGCCGGCTGATCAATCTCGCCTCCGGTTATGTATCGATCGAGCATGGGCTGAAGGGGCCGAACCACGCGGTGGTGACGGCCTGCTCAACCGGCGCACACGCAATCGGCGACGCCTCCAGGCTGATCGCGCTCGGCGATGCCGACGTGATGGTTGCGGGCGGAACGGAATCGCCGATCTGCCGGATCGGCATGGCCGGCTTCTGCGCGGCGCGCGCACTCTCCACCGGTTTCAACGAGACACCGGAAAGGGCCTCGCGTCCCTATGACAAGGACCGTGACGGTTTTGTTATGGGCGAGGGCGCCGGCGTCGTGATCCTGGAAGAATACGAGCACGCCAAGGCGCGCGGCGCCAAGATCTATGCCGAGGTGACCGGCTACGGTCTGTCAGGCGACGCCTATCACATCACCTCGCCCGCGCCGGACGGCGACGGCGGCTTCCGCAGCATGGCTGCTGCGATGAAGCGCGCCGGCATCACTGCAGCCGACATCGACTACATCAATGCCCACGGCACCTCGACCCAGGTCGGTGACGAGATCGAGCTTGGTGCGGTGGAGCGGCTGCTCGGCAATGCGGCTTCCAAAGTGTCGATGTCGTCGACCAAGTCTTCGACCGGCCATCTCCTGGGAGCAGCCGGCGCCATCGAAGCGATCTTTTCGATTCTCGCGATTCGCGACAATGTCGCACCGCCCACCATCAATCTTGATAATCCGTCGGTACAGACGGCAATCGATCTCGTTCCGCACACCGCGCGCAAGCGCGAGATCAATGTGGCGCTCTCGAATTCCTTCGGTTTCGGCGGCACCAACGCCTCGGTTATTCTTCGGCGCGTGATCAATTGATGCATGTCGGCAGGAATCGGTTACTGAGAAATCACCGTTTCGCCGCATTCAGTGATAAATCGTAGGACCGGGCGCAAGATGACCGGCCGCTCGCGAATAGGCGAGGCCACTAGAGCGACAGGACTCAGGTTGCATCGATGAGTGAAAGGCCGCCCATTTCGCCTCGCAGCCCGCGCGCCGCGCTGGAGCCCGAGCAGGTGCCACCCCCGCCGAAACGCTCGGAGCGGGCGCGTAATCCCTTTGTCGTGGTCGGCAACGCCATCATCACCATCGTCGTGTTGCTGCTGATCGGCACCGGCACGACGTATTATTACGGCAAGCAAACGCTGGAAACGCCGGGGCCGCTGCAGGAGGACAAAGTCGTCAACATTCCTGCGCGCGCCGGCAAGAGGGACATCGCCGACGTCCTGCAGCGCGAGGGTGTGATCGACGTCAATCCATGGGTGTTCATCGGCGGCGTGCTGGCGATGAAGGCGAGTTCCGACCTGAAACCCGGTGAATATTCGTTCCAGAAGAATGCGAGCCTGCGCGATGTCATCGCCACCATCGTCGAAGGCAAGGTGGTGCAGCACGCCGTCACCATTCCGGAAGGGCTGACCTCCGAGCAGATCGTGGAGCGGCTTGGTGACAACGACATCTTCTCGGGCTCGGTGCGGGAGATTCCGCGCGAAGGCACGCTGTTGCCGGAGACCTACAAGTTCCCGCGCGGCACCACGCGCGACCAGGTGATCCAGCGCATGCAGCAGGCGCAGAAGCGCGCGGTCGCGGATATCTGGGAGCGCCGCAGCCAGGATCTGCCGATCAAGAGCCCCGAGCAGCTCGTGACGCTCGCCTCGATCGTGGAGAAGGAAACCGGCAAGCCTGACGAGCGAAGCCGCGTCGCCGCGGTGTTCGTCAACCGGATAAAGCAGAAGATCAAGCTGCAGTCCGACCCGACCATCATCTACGGCCTGGTCGGCGGCAAGGGCACGCTGGGGCGCCCGATCAAGCGCAGCGAAATCACCCAACCGTCGCCCTACAACACCTATGTGATCGACGGCCTGCCACCGGGACCGATCAGCAATCCCGGGCGCGCCTCGCTCGAGGCGGCTGCCAATCCGGCGCGCACGCGCGATCTGTTCTTTGTGGCTGACGGCACCGGCGGCCATGCCTTCACCGAAACCTACGATCAGCACCAGAAGAACGTCGCCAAGCTTCGCGCGAGCGAAAAACAGGTGCAGAACGACACGGTCGAGCCTGCGGATGACGCGCCGCCGCCGGCAGCAGCGCCAGCCGCCGCCGATGCCCCGACCGCCGCGACGCCGCCAAAGCCGGCGGCCAAGAAGCCGGCCCGTGCGCCTGTGCCGCCGAGGCAAGGGGCCGCGCAAACCGCTCCGGCGCCGACCGTCCAGCAATAGCGCTGGGCTGCCAGCCGGGCGGCCGGACTCCACTTTTTCTGAAAAGGTCTTATGGTCCCGCGCGTTGGGTGCCAGCGAATCTCTGCCAGCTCCATTTTATCTCCTGTTCTTGAGGATACTCACGCCATGGCGCTATCGAGCATGACCGGTTTTGCCCGAAGCCACGGCGCGAGCGGGCCCTATACGTTCGAGTGGGAGCTGAAGTCGGTCAATGCCAAGGGTTTTGACTTGAGGCTGCGGCTGCCGCCGGGCTGGGACGAATTGGAGGCTCATGCCAAGAAGCGCGCGGGCGAGGTCCTTTCGCGCGGCACGGTCTACGCCAATTTCAACCTCAAGCGCGCGGGCGCGCTGTCGACGATCCGCATCAACGAGGACGTGCTGTCGTCCGTGGTGAAGGTCGCGCACCAATTGGCCGGCAAGATCGATGCGGTCGCGCCGAGTATCGACGGCCTGCTCGGCATCAAGGGCGTGATCGAGGTGGTCGAGCCCGAGAGCGACGAGGAGGAAGACGAGGCCGCAAAGGCCGCGGCCGCAGCGTCCTTTGACGAAGCGCTCGCCAATCTCGTGGCGATGCGAAAGCGCGAGGGCACGGCGCTCGGCCAGATTCTCTCCCAGCGCATGGACGAGGTCGAGACCCTGGCGAAAAAAGCCGAGGCCGCGCCGGGCCGCAAGCCGGAGGCCGTGCGCGCCCGGCTCGCCGAGCAGGTCGCCGCACTGCTTGAGACGTCCGAGCGCTTCGATGCCGACCGCTTGACCCAGGAGGCGCTTTTGATCGCGGCCAAGGCCGATATCCGCGAGGAGCTCGACCGCATCGCCTCGCATATTTCGCAGGCGCGCGAATTGATCGGCAAGGGCGGCCCGATCGGGCGCCGGCTCGATTTCCTGGCGCAGGAATTTCACCGCGAGGTCAACACCTGCTGTTCGAAATCCAACGACATCGAGCTGACCAATACGGGCCTGGAGATGAAGAACGTGGTCGAGCAGTTTCGCGAGCAGGTCCAGAATCTGGAGTGAGGCGAGATGGCTGAGCGGCGCAGCTTTGACGGAGTGGAACGGCGCGGCCTGATGTTCGTGCTGTCCTCGCCCTCCGGCGCGGGCAAGACCACGCTATCGCGCCTGCTGATGGAACGCATGAAGGGCCTGCGCATGTCGGTTTCGGCGACCACGCGGTCGATGCGTCCGGGCGAGGTCGAAGGCAAGGATTATCAATTCGTCGACCACGCCCGCTTCGAGGAGATGGTGAAGCAGCACGAACTTCTGGAATGGGCCACGGTATTCGACAACCGCTATGGCACTCCGCGCGCGCCGGTCGAAGCCGCGCTTTCCGCTGGCCAGGACGTGCTGTTCGACATCGACTGGCAGGGCACCCAGCAGCTACGCGAGAAGGCGCGCGCCGATGTCGTCAGCGTGTTCATCCTGCCGCCCTCGGCTGCCGATCTGGAAAAGCGCCTGCATTCGCGCGCACAGGATTCCCATGACGTGATCCGGCGCCGCATGAGCCGCGCCAGCCACGAGATGAGCCATTGGGCCGAGTACGATTACATCGTGATCAACCACGAGATCGACGAAGCCTTCGCCGAGGTACAGTCGATCCTCAAGGCCGAGCGGCTGAAGCGTGAGCGCCGCACGGGGTTGACGACGTTCGTGCGCGAGTTGCAGCGGCAATTGGAGAAGTAGCGGCGCGTAACCTAAGCTCACGCGCTATGCGGCCGCGTGTTCTCCAGCTCCTGGTGCAATTGCTCGGTCAACCGCGCCAGGAAATCCTCGATCTTCTCGACCCGATCGGAGCCCGCTTCGCTCTCGCTCATCGCCAGCGAAAAATCGGATTCCCGCGCTCTGACGTGCCGGTCATCGAGATCGGCGACATCCTGGTTCGAGTGCAGGCGCGGCTCGTCGACCCACGGCGCCCGGTTCGGGTTCTGCGCGTCCTGCCAGGCGTTGCGTTCGCGCAGCCAGTCGTTGCGGCGACGGCGGCGGCCGAGGCGATACACGGCGCTGCCGGTCAGGCCTGCGAGCGTCAGCGCGCCGAAGGCAACCATCAAAAGTTTCTGGATCGAGCCGCTCGGGCGCTCTGGCGGTGCAGGGCTTGCTGCCGGTGGAGGCGAGGTATCAGTGGCATTGGCCATGTTGGCGTTGGCCGTGTTGTCCTGCGCGTCCGCCGCCATCAGCGTGGCGTCCGGCTGCGGTGACGGCGAGGGGGCGGCTGCGTCAGCCGACTGTGGCCAGCGCGAGGCCAACGCTGCCGGAGCGGGGGCGCTGTTACCAGCCTCGGCGTTGTTAGCCGCCGTGTTGGCTGCTTGTGGGGCCGGCCAGACCGAAGGCGCCGCTGCGGCATTGGTGCTGTCCGGTGAGGCCGCCTTTGGCGCAATCTCGGCATGTGCGTCGGCGAAGGTGCGCGCCGAGGCAGGGTCCGCTTTCGCGGGCGGAGCCTGGTCCGACACGGCCTGCTTGTCGTCGTCGGCGCTGGCCGAAATGTCATCCTGCCCGCGCACATACCAGCAATGGCGGCCGGTTCCGCGTTCGATGTGGTAATACCAATGCTTGCCCTGAGCGCTGTCTCCCTTCGGTTCCGTCAGACAGCTATCGGCGGCGTTGACGGAGCGTGAGGGGAGGGCCGTCGAGACGGCAGCCGCTGCGACACCGATCAGAAGGGTCGAGGCGACTTTCGCTGTGACGTGGAACATACGCATCTCCGGTTACGCTAGGTCACTTGGCTTGCTCCCAAATCTCGAAGGGAAGTTGGGTCGCAATGGGCCGCAAATCCGGAGAGGTTTGGGCTTAATTCGGGCTCGTGTTCCGCCCCCGAAAAGCCAGGATTTGCCTAAGGCTGCGCGCTATTGTCGCGTTGCCGATCAGCCTGCCGCGGCAGGCAGCGCCGTTTTGGCCGCAAGCTGCCTCACTCGCTCGCCAGCACGTCCGAAAACAGCACGTAGCGTTCGCCGTTGAAGCGCACCAGCCGCATCTGCTTGATCGGACGGTGATCGGTCGGGCTCGAGGTCAGCTTGATGCCGGGCAACAATAGCGGCAGTTCCATGTCGAGATGGGTGGCCTTGTCCATGACGTTCTCGCGCGTGAGATTGTCGCCGCACTGCTTGAGCAGCTCCACGACCGCTTGCCCGATATTGTAGCCATAGGGGGCGTAATAGTCGCTCTTGTCGACATGCGGATTGTACTTGTCCATCCACACATTCCAGGCCTTCATTTCCGGATCATCGTGCCACTGCGGATCGAAGGGATCCTTCTGATAGGCGGCCGAGATGATGCCCTTGGCGGCTGCGAAGCCTGCGGGGCGGATCGCGCCCGCGATCGAGGAGCCGACGCTGGAGACGAACTCCTGCGGATGCCAGTCGATGTCATACGCCTTGCGGATCGCTTGGGCGGCGAATTTCGGCACCGAGAAGATCAGCATCACGTCGGCGCCGGCGGCCTTCAGCGACACGATCTGCGAGTCGACCGTCGGATCTGACGTGTTGTAGGTCTGCTGCGAGACGATCATCTTGTCGGCTCTCTCGCCAAGCCCGCGCTTGAAGCCGATGAGATAGTCGCGGCCGAGATCGTCGTTCTGCGAGAGGATGCCGATCTTGGCATCCGGCTTGTTGGCGAGAATCCATTTGGCGTAGATCTCGCCTTCGGATGCGTAATGCGGCGTCCAGCTCAGCGTCCACGGATAATGCTCGGGATCGTTGAAGACGGTGGCGCCGGTGCCAATGAAGAGATGCGGCACCTTCTTCTGGTTGATGTATTTGACCACCGCCATGTTGGTCGCGGTGCCGACGTTGTTGACCATGAAGAGAACTTCTTCGCTCTCGATCAGCTTGCGGACCTGCTCGACCGTCTTGGGCGGGCTATAGGCGTCATCGAGTGCGATATAGTTGATCTTGCGCCCGTTCACGCCTCCCTGATCGTTGATCGTCTGGAAGTAGGCGGTCGCCGAGATCGCGCCGGCGGAGTAGGCCGACGCCGGACCGGAGAACGGCGTGGTGGTACCGATCTTGATTTCCTTATCAGTCACCCCCGGGCCATATTGCTTCTGCGCGAACGCAGGTAGCGCGGCGAAAAGCACGAGCACCGCGCCGGCGGTGCGCGCCCAAAATTTCCTCCAGACCATTTTCTCCTCCCGTTCTTTATCGACGGCGAGGGCCGGCGTGTTTTTATGGTCTAGTTTTTCAGGACGATACGTCCCACGACTTTCCCGGCTCGCAACGCGTCGATCCATTTCTGCACATCACCCATCGGCTCTTCCTTCATGGGCGTCGGCTTGATCTTTCCGGCGCGCGCCAGCGCCATCAGTTCGCGCGCCTCGGCCAAGGTGCCGACCATGAAACCTTCGATGGTCATGCGCTTGTAGATCCACTGCACCATCGGCAGGCTGAAATTTCCGCCCATCAGGCCGGAGACCACGATCTTGCCGCCGCGCGCGATCACGCTGACCGCAAACGCCATCGACTTCTCGTTGCCGGCGAAGTCGACGATCTCATCAAACCCGCCCTCGGTCTCCCTGATAATTCGTTTAACGACATCGGGCTCGGTGGGGTCATAGGCGACAGCAGCGCCGTTCTGCAGCGCCGTTTCCCGCGCGGCGGGATTTAGGTCCGCGACTGAAATCTTCTGCTTGAACATGGCTTGCGCGAATGACAGGCCCATCATGCCAACACCGCCAAGCCCAATGAGCAGCAGATTGCGTTGCCGCGGCCGGTCGACCAGCCGCTTGAGCGCGCCATAGGCGGTGACGCCCGAGCACATCAAGGTCGCGGCCTGGTTGACGGACAGGGGATCGTAGTCGAGCAGATATTTGGCGTCGGGCACCAGCACATGGGTTGCGAACCCGCCGTCGATGGAGACGCCGAGAAAGCGCTGCTTGATGCAAAGATTCTCATCGCCATTGGCACAATCGCGGCACTGGCCGCAGCCGATCCAGGGGAATACCGCCTTCTTCTTGCCGATCAGGTCGCGGGATACGTCCGGCCCGACTTCGTCGACGACGCCGGCGATCTCATGGCCGAGCGTGAATGGCAGCGTCATGCCGCGCGTGGTGTCGAGCCGCTTGCCGCCGCCGAGATCGGCGTAGCCGTCCTGGATGTGCAGGTCGGAATGGCAGAGCCCGCAGCGTTCGATGCGGACCAGCACCTCTTTGCTCTGCGGTTTCGGTGTATCGACGATGGTCTCGCACAGCGGCGCATCGAATTTGACCAGCGATTGTCGACGCATCTGCGCCATTCTACTTCTCCCTCAAGCAGTCTTTGATTTCTCGTTTCGTATATTGGCCAATTCATGCGCCATGGCAACAAAGCCGGAGATCGGCACGGTTTCGGCGCGGCGCGTCGGATCGATGTCGGCCGCGGCGAGCAGCTTCAGGGGATCGGCGGGTAGCGATTTCAGGCTTTGCCGCAGCATCTTGCGGCGCTGGTTGAAGGCGGCTGCGGCCACCTGCTCCAGCGCCCGGTGGTCGCAGGGCTCGGGCTTCTCGCGGGGCACCAGCCGCACCACCGACGAGGTCACCTTCGGTTGCGGCACGAAGGCAGCCGGCGAAATGTCGAAGAGTATCTTGGTCTCCGCGCGCCAATTGGCGAGCACGCCGAGCCGGCCATAGGCCTCCTCGTCAGCGTGCGCAACGATGCGCTCCGCGACCTCGCGCTGGAACATCAACACCATCATGTCGTACCAGGGCGGCCATGGCTCGATCGAGAGCCAGCCGATCAGAAGATTGGTCCCGATGTTGTAGGGCAGGTTGGCGACGATCTTGGCCTTGCTCGAGCCGAGATAGGGTTTTGGATCGAAGGTCAGCGCGTCGGCGTTGACGATCTCGAGCCGTCCCGGATATCGCCTGGCGATCGCTTCCAGCGCGGGGATCACGCGTTCATCATGCTCGACAGCGATCACATGTGCCGCACCGAGTGCGAGCAGAGCGCGCGTCAATCCGCCCGGGCCCGGGCCGATCTCGATCACGGTTGCGTCTTCGAGCGGGCCGGCTGCGCGCGCGATGCGTGCGGTGAGGTTGAGGTCGAGCAGAAAGTTCTGGCCCAGCGATTTGCGTGCCGACAGCGAATATTCGCGAATGACCTCGCGCAGCGGCGGCAGGTCGTCGATCTGGCTCATCTGGTTGTCGCGGCCGCCATGCGATCCGCAAGCCGCAGTGCTGCGACGAGGCTTGCCGGATTGGCGCGGCCGGTGCCGGCGATATCGAAGGCGGTGCCGTGATCGGGCGAGGTGCGCACGAAGGGCAGCCCGAGCGTCACGTTGACGCCGTCGTCGAAGGCGAGCGTCTTGATCGGGATCAGCGCCTGGTCGTGATACATGCAGATCGCGCAGTCATAGGTTTTCCGCGCGGCTTGGTGGAACATGGTATCGGCCGGCAGCGGGCCGCGGACGTCGAGGCCTTGCGCGCGCAGGATCTCGATGGCCGGCGCGACGATGGTCTTGTCCTCGGTGCCGAGCGAGCCGTCCTCGCCGGCATGCGGGTTGAGGCCGGATATCGCCAGGCGAGGGCGGGCGAGGCCAAAGCTCTTGTTGAGGCCAGCCGCGACGATGCGCGTAGTGTCGACGATCAACTCGGTGGAAAGCTGCTTGATCGCCTCGCGCAGCGAAAGATGAATCGTGACCGGCACCACCGCGAGCAAAGGCGACCACAGCATCATCACCGGCTGCGGCGTTTTGCCATTCGTTGCGGCGAGCTCGGCTAGAAACTCGGTGTGGCCGGGATGGCGGAAGCCCGCCTGGTAGAGCACGCTTTTCGCAATCGGGTTGGTGACGACGGCGCTTGCTTGTCCCGACTGAACGTCGGCGACCGCCCGGCGGATCGAGGCGAGCGCGGCGTCTGCGCTGGATGCATCGGGCTGGCCGGGTTTGGCGGTGGCAGGCTTGCTGGTTGCGACCACGGGCAGCGCCGTTGCAAAGGCCGTGATGGCGTCTTCGGGGCTGACTTCCGCGAGCCTGACCTTCAGGCCGAGCGCGTTGGCGCGCTGCTCCAGAAATGCGCCGTCGCCGAGCAGATAGAAGGGTGGAAGCTTCAGTTCATCGCGCTGCGACCAGGCGAGGAGCGTGATGTCGGGCCCGATGCCGGCCGGTTCGCCGAGCGTCAGCGCAAGCGGTCGAGGGCCCGCTTTGTCGGTCAATTGCGACGGACTTTCGACTTCTTGCTCGAACCTTCTTCCGCGTTCGAATCCTCTGCGCCGGCCTGCCGATATTCGACCATCGCGGCTTTGCGGATTTCGGCCAGATAGGTGTTCGACGTTGCCTCGTATTTCTTCTGGTACATCTTGTCGCGCATTTCCTTGCGCTTGGGCGTGTCGATGGTGGTCGGCTTGCGTCCGCACAGCGCCACCATCTCGACGCCCTGCTTGGTCACTTCCGGCGGGGTCAGATGGCCGATCGGCGTGTCGTCGAGGATCTTGCGCAAGGTGGCCGGGATGTCGGCGGAGGTCCTGGTCACGGTGTCGCGGATCGCAGCATTCGGCATCGACTTGAAATACTGGTTGGCCTGATCGCAGGTCTCGATGCGCCCGCGCAGCGTCTCGGCGTCCTTCTGGCGGAGCTCGATCGTGCTTTGCGGCGATCCCTTCGGTACGATCAGCACCACCGGCTGCATCCGGTATTCGAACGCATCGGCCTGCTGCGCGTCATCGCCGCCCTCGGCCTTGACGGCATCGTTGACGTCCTTCTCGCCGACCTGCAGCTTCTCCTTGTAGCGGCCGCGCACGAGGCTGCCCCAGACCAGATCGGACTTGATCTTCGCTTTCAGCGTCTCGGGCCGGACGCCCTGCTTCTCCAGCGAAGCCGACAATTGATCCGCCGTGATCCGCATGCGCTGGCTCATCTGCGCATAGGCTTCGTCGATGTCGGAGGAGGAGGGATCGACGCCGAACTTCTTGGCTTCCTTGATCTTCACATGCTCGTTGATCAGCTCGTCGACCGTTTCCTGGCGGGTCGGCTGCTTGTGGGTGGAGATGAAGTCGAGCTTCATGCGCTGCTCGATATCGAGGTCGGTGATGGGCTCGCCATTGACCATCACCGCGACGGTCTGTGCCTGCGCTGGCTTGACCGAGCCCGGCAAGACGATGGCGAGCGCGCAGGCGGCAACACAACTCGTCACGAGAAGGCGGAGGCGGTGTGAGAATGTGGCTGTCATGATCATGTTCGATCTCGACTTATGCGATTTTGGGGTCGGCCGCACCGCAATTCGCCCTCCGATCCGGTGCGGGCCGTATTCCTACTGGAACCCGGAGGCGGACGACGCCGTGGAGGTGTTGGCCAGCGTCCGCAGGCCGATATTGATCATATAGGCATGGCCAAGCACGGGCGGTGCGGTACCGGCGGCGTAGGTATACGACGTCACGTAATTGGCGGCCAGCACGAAGCAGTCGTCGACATAGCCGGCGCCGACAACATATTGGTTGATCTGGTTGGCCACCAGGTCCCAGCGGACCGCGCCGCTCGCCACCCAGTTCGTCGCGAGCTTGACGGAACCGGACGCGAGCAGGCCTTCGCGGCGGGTCAGGTAGCCGAGCTCGGGCTGCGGCGCATAATCGCCGAACAGCAGGCTGACCGACCAGCGATTATAGTTGGCCCGTGCTTCGGCCTCGAAGCGCTGCACGTTCCAGGTCTGCTCGTCGAAGCGCGAGCGCACGCTGAACGTATAGGTCGAGTTCGGCGAGTAGCTGACGCTGGAGACATAGTCGGACTTCTGCGTCGCCAGGCCGGAATCGACGCCGGTATTGGTGACGTCCTGCACCGCGAAGGAATTGAGCCCGAATAGCTGGTAGGACCGGCCGAACAGCACCTTGACGGAACCGCCGCGGTCGAACTGCGTGACCGATTCGACGCCGACATTGGCCCGGCCGCCGCCCTCGACGCGGTCATAGCCGGAGAACTTGTCGACGCTGAACAGGTTCGAGGTGTCGAACACCGGGCTCTGTGCGTCCTCGTTCGGCAATTTGCCGGCATAGGTCTCGTTCGGACGAATGATGACCTGCGCGATCGGCGTGATCGTGGTCGAGCCCCATGGCTGCACGTTGATGAAGGGATATTTGTATTCGAGGCCGACGGTCGGCATCAGGCGCAGTGCCTGGGTGTCGCCCACCGGCAGGAAGTTCGAGACGCCGGGCTGATTGGAAACGTCGGCGTTGATCGCGTCCGCCCGCATGATCGCGAACGGCGTCCAGATTTCGCCGATCGGATCGGTGAACGAGCGCCGCCACTCGGCCTCCGCAGTGAACCGCGTGTAGGTTCCCGGGAAGCCGCGCAACAAGCATTGCGACGGAGTCCGCGCCAACGGATCGGCGGACGTGGTCGTGCACAGGCTGTTGGTATTGGCCAGAGTCGTGATCGGATCGAACACGGCGTCATTGCGCGTCAGGTTGACGAAGTTCGTCTTGTAGGAGACTTCGCCGCCGAAGATCGGGTAGTTGAAGACGTTCGAATAGTCCCACACCGGATAGATGACGGGCACCTGCTGCTGGTTGCCCGAATAGCTCAGATAATATTCCGTGCGCAGGTCGAAATAGCTGCGGCTACCGACACCGGTCAGATAGAGCTGTGAAATTGCTTCCGTCGGCAACATCAGGAACGAGTTGAGGGGATCCTTGTACTGCGCCAGGCGATAGTCGGAGAAGAAGAAGTAGTCGGTCAGCAGGACGCCGTCCCAGCCCCAGACCCATTTGTCGTTGAGCGCAAACTGGCCCTTGGTGTCGATGCCGCCGCGGAACTGGCGATCGCCGGGCTCGCCGGCGAAGGCGTCCGGTTTGAGCTGGTCGATGCCGTAGAGTTTGATCTGATAAGAGCCGTTGACCAGCCGCTGGCGGAACTCGGCCTGCGCCAACACGCCTTGATTCGTCATGAAACGCGGGGTGAACGTCGCGTCATAATCGGGCGCGATCGCCCAGTAATAGGGGGTTTCAAGTCCGATGCCGGTAGCAGTCGTGCCGGAGCTGTAGCCCGGCATCAGGAAGCCCGACTTGCGCTTCACGGTCGGATCGGGCGTCGAGAAGTAGGGCATATAGGCGACCGGCACGCCGAAGAATTCGAGCTGCGCGGTCTCGAAATACAGCATCTTCTCGTTCTGGTCGTGAATGATGCGCGCGCCCTTGACCTGCCAGAGCGGCGGCTTCTTCGGATCGTCCTTACAGGGGGCGCAGGCGGTGTACACGCCGTTCTCGAATACGGTGTAATTGCCGCTGGACCGATCGGAACGCGTGGCGGCCATCCTCGTGTCGTCGGCCGTGTCGACGCGCAGCGAATCGACGAAGCCGTCGCGATAGTCGTCGGAAAGATCCATGACGTTGGCATAGGTGATCTTGCCGTCGGCATCCGTCATGCGGATGTTGCCCTCGGCATGCAGCCGCTTGGTCTTCTGGTCGTAGATGACCTTGTCGGCTTCGACGCTGGTGCCGTTGTAATAGAGCTGGACGTTGCCGACCGCGGCGACACGATTGTTGGTGTAATCGTAATCGACCTCGGTGGCCTGCACCAACATCTGGCCGTCATTGGCAACGCGCGGCCTGGTCGGATGCGGCGGCCGCGGCGTGTATTGCGCGGCAGCCGGCGCAGTGGTCGCCAGCTCGAGCGCACCGGCTGCGAACACAGCCAGCAGCAGCGCGAGCAGCGGCCTGATCGCGGCGAAGCGTCCACCGTGGCGGCGCACGGACGCGCGCCGCGACCACGCGGACAGATTCATATGGAGGGCGGTGACACCTGCCACTAGCCGTCCTCCTGGTACAACAAGGCCAAAAAGCCGGTGAGGCCACCCACAACGACGGGCAACCACGCCGCAGCGATCGGATGCATCAACTCGGCCTTGCTCAAGTCTTCGGTTACTTTCGAGAGAACATAGAGCAGAAAGCCAGCGCCCACGCCACTCAAAACCATCTTTTGCACGCCACCGAATCTGAAGAAGCGCAGGCTCACAGATGCAGCCAACATCACCATCGCAGCCAGCAAAAATGGCTGTGCCAGAAGCTTATGGTACTGCAGGCGATATCCGGCGGTCGCAAAGCCCGAACTTTCCGACGAGCGGATGTATCCAGGAAGTTGCCAAAAGGACACAGTTTCGGGGGTCGAAAAACTGTTGCGCACCTGCGCCGGCGTCAGCGACGTCGCAAGCCTGAAGCTGTCCTGATCGACGGGCGGCGCGCTGAGCGAGAATCGCCGCGCGCCCCTGAACAACCAATAGCCGTCCTCCAGCGTCGCTTCGCGCGCTTCGATGCGCTCCTTGAAAACGTTGTTCGTGTCGAATCGGAACAGCGTCAATCCGGTCAGGCGCGCGCCTTGATGCTCGCTGCGCGCGGCATTGATGATGACCTGGCCGTCGGTGTTGATCTGGTTGATCCAGAAGCCGGACGCGTCCTGCACGCCGCCGCCGGGCGCGCCGCCGAACAGCTCAGCTTCCATTTGCTTGGAAATCTCGCGCAAGTTCGCCGACATCGGATTGTAGGCGACGGTAGCGAGCGTTCCGAGAATCATCGCGGCCGCCAGTGCCGGCGCAATGAACTGCCAGGCCGAGACGCCGGCGGCGCGCGCGACCACGAGCTCGAGCCGTCGCGACAGCGCCAGGTAGCAGGTCATGGCGCCGATCAGCACGCAGAACGGCATCATCTTTTCGAGCAGTTGCGGCACGCGGAACAGCGAGGTCTCCGCCACCATGATCGGCGGGGCGGAAGCAAGGCCCGAGGTCTTGCGCACCATCTCGATGTAGTCGACGAGCACCAGCAGCACGAAGATGCTGGCAAACACGCCGATGGCCGAGACCACGAAGCGGCCGGCAAAATAGCGCCCGAGCGTGTTGGTGACCATGCTCATGCTGTGGCCGGCCGTCCGATGAGCCGCAACAGGCGGGCGTTGGATTTGTTGATGGCTTCCAGCAGCGCCGGCGGCGGTTCGATCACGACGCCGGCCGTGATGATCCAGACGCCAAGCGCGACTCCCCCAAACAGCATCGCGTATTGGACGGCCGCCGCCATCGGCGTCTTCACCGTCATCACCGAGCAGGCAAATCCGATCATGCGCAGGCCGAACACGGCGATAATCGATCCGCCAATCGAGAAGTTGCGGCTCTGGCGCGTCGTGCGCGGTGCGCCGAGGAAGGCGAAGGTGAGGGCGGCAAACGCGAACGGGTAAATCGGCGACATGAAGCGGTCATGCAACTCGGCCCGGAACTGGCCGGGCACCTGTTTGTACATCGGGTCTTCTTCTTCGGGCCACATCAGCTCCCAGAGGTAGCGCTCGCGGATGCCGAGCGCGACGTCGTTATGCTGGGAGAATTTGGACATGTCGAAGGCGTAACGGCCGAAAGCGACGATCGCCGGATCGCGTTTGTCGGCTTCGAACTTTTCCAGATTGCCGTCCTCGAGCACGAGGAAGGAATTGGCGCCGCTTTTCACCACGGTGCCGTGGTCGGCGACGATCGAGATTCGCTCCTTGGGATCACGGCGGTCGTCGATGAAGATGCCCATCAGAAGGCCGCCGGGCTGGCGCTCGCGAATCCGGATGGTGAGGTTCTGATCGAGCTGGGCAAAGCGGCCGGGCTGCAGCACGTTGGTGAGTACGTCGGCGGTGATCTCGGCGTCCCATTGCTTGATTCGCCGCATGCCGTCGGGGGCGAGATAGGCGGCGATGAAGGCAACCAGGATCGCCACCACGATGGTGGCGTAGATGAAGGGACGGAACAGCCGGAACGGCGAGAAGCCGGCGGCGTTCATCACGATGATTTCCGAATCGGTCGCGAGCTTGTTCAGCGTGTGCGAGATCGCGATCATCAGCGCGACCGGCGCGATGATCAGGATCAGCGCGGGAATCACCAGGCTGGTGAGCCCCAGGAAGGTGATGATGGTCTGGCCCTGGCTCGTCATCAGGTCGATGCCGCGCAATGCCTGCGTAATCCAGATCACGCCCGTCAGGCTGACCAAGACCAGCGCAAACGACGCGAGCGTCGTGCGGAAAATATACTTATCGATCGACCCCATCGCTTACCGCACGATCCCGCCCTGCCACGACCGAACACCGCGGCGCGCCCAACCCCTTGAAAAAGGGTCCCCTTTGGTCACGCTCAGTCCCACGTCCAACCGATTAATACTCTCACTACCATCCCTTTGATCCGTCAACAAAATGGCTGCGCCGTGGCACGGTAAAAAGATGGTTAATATTTCATCTGATGTGGCAGACCCGCCACGCCTGTTCTACACACCGCTTGGCAGGCTGCCCGAAGCCGGGTCATAGTGGCCGCAAAGGCGCCTTTTTGCGGCGGCTTGGGCGCGTCCAGCAGACACGCCGGGCCGGCCGCGCTATCCCGCAAAAGCCCTGATTCTGGAGGTCTACCCATGTCCGACGCCGTCAAGGTCGGCTTCGTCCCGTTTTCCGCCGCCCCGCGCGGCATCCTCGTGGTGTTTTGCGACGACGCGTTGAAGCTCGGTGCTGCCACAAGGAAAGCCCTAGGGACGGCGGCCGCCTTGATAAAGCGTGCGGCGGCTACCAACCAATTCAAGGGAAAGAGTGGATCGGCACTCGATATTTTGGAGCCGGACGGAATCAAGGTTCAGCGCTTGATCGTGGTCGGGGTGGGCAAGCCGGCCGAGCTCAAGGAGAAGGATTTCTTCAAGTTCGGCGGGGTGTTGGCCGGCAAACTGAATTCGGCGAGCGAAGCTGTTACCGTGATCGCTGAACTGCCCGAGGCAGCCATGCAGCCGGCAGAGGCGGCGGCCATTGGCTCGGGCGTCCGCCTGCGAGTCTATAAATTCGACCGCTACAAGACCAAGAAGAAGGACGGCGAAGAGAAGGCGCTGCGCACTGACGTCTCGATCGCGGTCGAGGACGTGGCGGCGTCGAAGAAGGCCTTTGCGCCGGACGCCAATATTGTCGACGGCGTCATTCTCGCGCGCGAGCTCGTCAACGAGCCGCCGAACGTACTTTACCCCGAGGAGTTCGCCCGCCGCGCCGCGCAACTGAAGAAACTCGGCGTCGAGGTCGAGATTCTCGACGTCAAGGCGATGGCCAAGCTCGGCATGGGCGCACTGCTCGGCGTGGGCCAGGGGTCGGCCCGACCCAGCCGTACCGTGATCATGCGCTGGAACGGCGCCAAGAAGGGCGATTCTCCAGTCGCCTTCGTCGGCAAGGGCGTCTGCTTCGATACCGGCGGCATTTCGATCAAGAGCGCGGGCGGTATGGAGGACATGAAGGGTGACATGGGAGGCGCTGCCTGCGTCGTCGGGCTGATGCATGCGCTCGCGGCGCGGAAAGCGAAAGTGAATGCGGTCGGCGCCATCGGCCTTGTCGAGAACATGCCCGACGGCAACGCCCAGCGCCCCGGCGACATCGTCACCTCGATGTCCGGTCAGACCATCGAGATCATCAATACGGACGCGGAAGGCCGCCTCGTGCTCGCCGACGTGCTCTGGTACGTGGCCAAGAAGTTCAAGCCGAAATTCATGGTCGATCTGGCAACGCTGACCGGCGCGATCATGGTCGCGCTCGGCACCGAGAATGCCGGCCTGTTCTCCAATAATGACGAGCTTGCCGAGCGCCTCACCAAGGTCGGGCAGGAGACCGGCGAAAAGGTCTGGCGCATGCCGCTTTCGGCCGAATATGACAAGCTGATCGATTCGCAATTCGCCGACATGAAAAACACCGGCGGCCGTTACGGCGGCTCGGTGACGGCAGCCCAATTCCTGCAGCGCTTTGTCGACAACACACCGTGGGCGCATTTGGACATCGCGGGCACCGCGATGGGCGCACCGAAGACCGAGATCAACCATAGCTGGGGCTCGGGTTTTGGCGTGCGGCTGTTGGAGCGGCTGGTCTCCGAATATTATGAAAAATGACCCGGGAAGATGACTTAGGGAAATGACTGAGGTCCTGTTCTATCATCTGCAGAACATGACGGTGGAGAACGTGCTGCCGCCGCTGCTCGAGAAGTCGCTCGAGCGCGGCTGGCGCGTGATCGTGCAATCGACCTCCGAGGAACGGGCCGATGCGCTCGACGCGCATCTATGGACCTATCGCGACGATTCGTTTCTGCCCCATGCCACTTGGCGCGCCGGCGATGCGGCTGACCAGCCAGTGCTGCTGGCAGTGACGGAGACGAATCCGAACCAGGCCAATGTCCGCTTCCTGGTCGACAACGCGGCGTTGCCGGCGGATTCGCAGTCCTATGAGCGGGTGGTGCTGCTCTTCAACGGCGACGATGCCGAGGCGCTCGCCCAGGCGCGCGGGGCATGGACCGACTGCAAGTCCCGCGGATTCGAGGTAACCTACTGGCAGGCCGACGAGCAGGGCCGCTGGCGGCGGCGCGATTAACGGCCCCCGAGGCCGCTTGGCCTTTGCCTTGCTTTGTGCCTTGGCGTCTTGCTTTTGGCGCCTTTCTTGATGAGTTCTTTGGGAAATTCTTGGGAATTAATGATATTCTGCGGTATCGTTGCGGGGGGACTTCCGTCAGCCACGGTGACGCCGCAAAGTGATGGTCGGACAGACCTTTAGGGGCTGGATCGGGGAACTAAGTTTATCGTGCGAGGCGACAACCAACATCTTTGGCGGCTCTCGATGCTGCTCGCGCTGGCCCCTGTCATGGCGGCCTGTTCGACTTCGTCCGACATCTTTACCAGGGATGCCGACTGGTTTCAGCGCGCCGGCCGCCTCAGCATCAGCAACGTATCGATCAGCGCGCCGCCCTTGAGTCCGACCTCGCCGGTCGGGGCCCAGGACCTCGTCAGCGCCGAGGGCTATTGCGCGGGCATGCCCCAGCCGGGCGGTCCTGATGGTGCGCAGGCCCTGGCTGACGGTCCGGCAGGCGCGCCGGCGGCTGGCGGCTCGGTGGCGCTTGGCCATACCGAATGCGACGTGGTGCGCGGTATCGGCGCGCCTGAAAACGTCAATCTATCGAGCAATCCGGGCGGCGAGCGCCAGGCCGTGATCACTTGGCTGCACGGTCCACGCGCCGGTATCTATACCTTCACGGCCGGCCGGCTGAGTTCGGTCGATGCGGCGCCTCAGGCGGAAGCGCCAGCCAAATCTGCAAAGCCGAAAGCAAAAAAGAAAGCGGCGAAAGCTGCGACGTGATCGCTTTGGCCGCGTCGCGGCCGGAACGCTGCTCAAGACAGGATCGTAACCACCGCGGCCGTGATCAGCGGGATCGGCGCGAGGCTTGCGATCGCCACGATGATGATCTCGTGTTTGGTCTGCCGATCCATGTCGCTCTCCCGCCGGTTGCGCACCACCCGGACAGGACAACCAATGTTATGGGAGAGCGGTTCCTCAAAATTTTGGCACTAGCGGAAATATCGCCGGATTCGGCAAAGTCGGCGAAACAGCCGCTCCAAGCCTTCAAAAGCTGAGGAAATGGCTGTGCCGCAGCGTCCGCCGCTTGTCGTAAACCGGGTTGCCCGGGCAGCCATGGCGAGAAAAGAAGTCTGATGCGACGAAATGGAGCCGCGTTCGGTTCTTGACACATTAGCCCAAGGTTGGTTGGACGGTTGGCTGAGCCGTTGCGATAATGAGAAAATGACTTGGGAGGCGCTGGCGTGCAGAATCTGCTCCAGAAAAAGGATTTTTACGCCGGGCTGATGATGGTCCTGCTCGGCGCCGGCGTCACGCTGAATTCGACGACCTACAAGCTCGGCACCTTCATGCATATGGGCCCGGGCATGTTTCCCTTTATGCTCGGCATCATCATGATGTTCGTTGGCGCCCTGATCTTCATCACGGGGCTGGCGACGCCGTTGGAGGAGGGCGAGAAAATCCTCCCTGACAGCATGGAATGGCGCGGCTGGGCCTGCATCCTGGCTGGCCCACTGATGTTCATCCTGTTCGGCGTTTACTTCGGCATGGCCGCCGCCACCTTCATGTGCGTCTTCGTGGCTGCACTCGGCGACAAGACGTCAAACATCAAAAACTCGGCGATCCTGGCCGCTGGCATCACGGTCGGCGGCTGCTTCCTCTTCTCCTACGTGCTGAAAGTGCCGTTTCCGCTGTTTCGGTGGGGTTTCTAGATGTTCGCGAGCGCTCTTTCCGATCTTTGGTACGGCTTCGGTGTCGCTTTTGAGCCGCAGAACATCATGTGGTGCTTTGTCGGCGTGCTGGTCGGCAACATGGTTGGCGTTTTGCCGGGCATGGGGCCGCTGGCCACGATCTCGGTGCTGCTGCCGCTGACCTTCGGCATCAAGCCGGTGGGCGCGATCCTGATGCTCTCAGGTGTGTTCTATGGCGCGCAATATGGCGGAGCGATCTGCTCGATCCTGCTCAATTTGCCATGCCATCCACCACACGCAGTGACATGTCTCGACGGTTTCCCGCTGACCAAACAGGGGCGGGGCGGCGCGGCACTCGGCATCACCGTGCTCTCCTCTTTCGTCGGTGCTTCCTGGGGCATCACCGAGATGATCTTCCTGGCGCCGGTGCTGGTCCGAATCGCGCTGGAATTCGGCCCGACTGAAATCTGCTCGCTGATGCTGCTCGGCCTGCTCGCAGGCTCGACGCTGGCGCGTGGCTCGCCGCTCAAGGGCATCGCCATGACCTGCCTCGGCCTTTTGCTCGGCATCGTCGGCACCGACATCGAAACCGGAACGGCGCGCTTCACCTTCGGCATCCAGAGTCTGTTTGACGGCGTCGAGCTCGTCGGTCTCGCGCTCGGGCTGTTCGGCATTGCCGAGTTCATGAAGAGCGTGAACCAGTACTCCGACATCAACACGCGCTACTCCCATGTCGGGCTTCGGGATCTGCGTCCCACGCGCGACGAACTGCGCCGCGCGATTCCGGCGATGTTCCGCGGCACGATCGTCGGCAGCCTGTGTTCGCTGATTCCCGGAACGGGCCCGACGATCGCCTCGTTCATCGCCTACGCGGCCGAGAAGAAGTTTTCCAGGACGCCGGAGAAATTCGGCACCGGCATGATCGAGGGTGTCGCCAGTCCGGAAGCCTCGACGCACTCCTCGGTGCAGGGTGACTTCATCCCGACCATGAGCCTCGGCATCCCCGGCGACGCGGTCATGGCGTTGATCCTCGGCGCCTTGATGATCCAGGGCATCGTGCCCGGACCTCAACTGATCAAGGAGCACCCGGACATATTCTGGGGCCTGATCGCGAGCTTCTGGATCGGCAACATCATGCTGGTCGTGCTCAACGTGCCCCTGATCGGGCTGTGGGTGAAGCTCCTGATGATTCCCTACAAGTACCTCTATCCGAGCGCGCTGTTCTTTGTTGCGATCGGCGTCTATTCGACCAACAACGACATGTTCCAGGTCGGAGAGACGGTGGTGATCGGTCTTGTCGGCTATCTCCTGCTGCTGCTCGATTTCCATCCGGCCTCGATCCTGCTCGGATTCGTGCTCGGGCCCAGGCTTGAGGAAAACTTCCGACGTTCGATGCTGATATCGCGCGGCGATGTTCTGGTCTTCCTCGAACGTCCCATCAGCGCGTTCTTCCTGTTCCTGTGCGCCGTCCTGCTGCTCGCACAAATCTACGTGCGGCTGCGCAAGCCGAAGGCGTTGCAGGCACTGGCGCTGGCGGAAAGCGCGACGGGGGCGGCCAAGGCGCCTGCGGAGTAGCACCGGCGAATTGATTCCCATCAACTGATCCGACGCCATCACGCTCGCGCAACCGCGCGGTGCGTGATGGCGCGGTCGCGATTCACGCGACGCGCGCCGCTGTCGCGTCCATGTCAAAATTGCACATCAGCTCCGGCAAACTCCGTTCTGGATTGCAGCGGTCACGCTGACTAGGTTCGCGCCCAACAACAAAAAAGGTGAGGAACCATGTCCAGACCACAACTTGCGAC
>Ga0210401_10002020_pt1 | contig 22819 bp, 16 predicted proteins | sample IncBWH32MmetaG_FD_150866 | JGI IMG/M metagenome (GOLD analysis project Ga0210401, IMG submission 150866) | Forest soil microbial communities from Barre Woods Harvard Forest LTER site, Petersham, Massachusetts, United States - Inc-BW-H-32-M | ecosystem: Environmental > Terrestrial > Soil >... | reverse complement strand
AGCGGGTTGTTCATCAGGTAGGAGTAGCGGTTGTAGTCCTGCATCAGCAGGGCGTACTGAACGGTCGGGTCGGCCTGCATGAAGCGGGCGATGCTCGCGTCGTACATGCGCCCGTTCATGTGGATCAGCCCCAGGTCATCTAAGTGCTCGTGCCCGGTAAAGCCCCGCACCGTGCCGCGCGTGGTGGTCAGCAGCGCCAGTGACGGGGACTGGTCCACGTAGTGCGTCGCGTCGATGTACAGCGCGTTGGCGGCGTCGAAGTTGCCGTCGGCAAAGCGGCGCTTGCCGAACGGGTCATAGGCATAGCGCTCCACCAGGTTGCCCGCCCCGCCCGTCACCGCCACCAGAGAGCCGATCTGATCGACGTGCCAGTAGTCGGTCTGGCTCGCCGTGGTCGGGGTGGCTGCGGTGCTCGTCAGCACCGCGATCACCCGCCCGCCCGCCGTGACGTAGTGCCGGTAGCTCACCGTCCCGTTCTCGGCCGTTTCCTGCTCGAAGGACAGGCCGCCGGCGTTGTCCGGGTGCATGAACCAGGTCGTGCGGGTCCCGGTGGCGCTGATGCGGTCCTCCCGCACCCGCTCCAGATTCGGTCCATACCGCCACGTGTAGCGCACCCCGTTGGGGCCCGTCAGGCCGCCCGTGGCGCTGTCGTTGGGCAGGTTGAAGCTGGTGTAAGCCACCGCCTGCCACAGCCCCCCGCTGGCACTGATCACGTTGCCGTTGGCGTCGTACTTGTAGGTGGTGGCGCCGACCTGCACCACTGCGTGGGGCAGCGAGCCTGCGCTGCCGCTGGCTCCGTACGCATAGGCGCCGGCCACATCGCTCTTGCTCAGGATGTTGCCGATCTCGTTGTAGGCGAGCGTCACCGTGCGCGAGCCCCCGGCTATGGCCGCGCTCGCCACCACGTCCCGGCTCAGACGGTTCAGGCTGTCGTAGCCGAACGTCTCCGAGGCCGCCACCCCGGCCCCGTCGCCGTTGGCGTCCGAGCGGCTCGTGAGGTTGTTCAGCGGGTCCCAGCCGAACCCCAGGTTCACCAGGGTGCCGGCCGCCTGCGTGGACAGCTGCGCCTGGATCGCCTGCAGCCGTCCCGTCTGTGGATCAAACGTCTGCCCCGTCTGCACCCCGTTGCCGTAGACCTGCTGCACGATCTGGCCGCGCGCGTTCACGCTGGTGGCGTTCCACAGCGTCACGCCGGCGCTGATCACCTGGCTCGTATAGCCGGTGGCGCTGTAGCCGTAGCTCACCTGCAGCCCGCTCGGGTAGGTGCGGCTGGCCACCCGCCCGCTGGCCGGGTCGTAGGCGACCGAGGACGCAAACGTGGGCCCGCTCGGTGCGCTGAAGGTATCGGTCAGCGGCCGGCCCCCGCTGTCGTAGGTGTACTTGCGGTCCATCACCTCGGAGGCATCCAAGGCCGTGTTGGCCACCTCGCACAGCTTCAGCGTGCCGTACGCACACGCCGCCCCGCCCGCGTACTTGTCGTAGCTCCAGGTCGTGGTGAACTCGGGCGCCACGCGCGTGGCCATCCGCCCCAGCGCATCGAACGTGGAACTGGTCTTCTGCGCCGCCGCGCGCTGGTTGGGGCTTTGCTGCCACACCATCTCGCCCAATGCGTCGTACCCGTACGTCCACTGCCCCATGTCCGGATCGTTGGTCTGGTACTTGCGCCCGCGCAGATCGAACGCGGCCGTGACGCTGTTGCCGTACTGGTCGAAGGTCGCCACCAGGTTGCCGAAGGCGTCGTACTGCCGCACCAGCACGCTGCTGTTCGCGTCCACCACCTCGATCACGTGGCCCTGGCTGTCGCGTATCTGGGTCGTGGTCTGTCCTTGAGGATTGTTGGCCGTCGGCGGCGTGGTCGTGGCCACCTTCAGGTCCGTGTACGTGATCGTCGTGGTGGCCACCCCCGCCGTCGTGGTGGCCGTCGGGTCCGGTTTCTGGATCGAGGTCGGCCGCCCCAGCAGGTCGTACTGCGTGATCGTCCACACGAACGTGGTCGTGCCGGTCGCGCTGAAGGCCACCAGTGCCGCGTCCGTTTCCAAGTACGGCTCGCTCTTCTGGGCCACCCGTCCCTGCTGGTCGTACATGACCCAGGTCGAAATCCACGTCGTCGGGTCCAGCGGGCTTTGCGTCTGCGCCTTCACATCGCGCCCCAGCGGATCCTGAAACGTCCTGGTCGCGGGCCCGTTCTGTGCACCGTTGACGCCCAGCGGCGTTTGCGTCACCCGCGTCACCAGGTTCACATCCGAGGTGCCCGCCGCCACCGTCGGGCACGCCGCCCCACCGCCGGTGTTGGGGTCGTAGGGGCTGCAGTACTCGTAGACCCACTGCGTCTGCGTGCCGTCGGCTCGCTTCTCCAGCGTCTTGCGGCCAAACGCGTCGTAGGTCGTCGTCGTGGTCAGGTTGCCGGGGCTGCTCACCAGCGTCTCGCTGGTGGCGATGCCAAAGCGCACGTCAAACTGCCGCGTCGTTGTGATGCTGTATGTCGGCAGAACGCTCGTCGTCGTGTACGGGTACTGGCCGTTCACAATGCCGGCCTGACCCGCGCTGTTCGTGTAGCTCACCGTCGTGGTGCGGGTCGCAAACACCGCATCGCCCGTGGCCCCCGTGCAGTTGTGCGTGCTCGAGCTGGCCCGGTTGCCGTAGCCGTCCGGCGTGTAGTCCGTGCTGGCGCACACCGACGCAATCGTCGGCTCGATCGTCTCGTTCGTCAGCAGCCCCGTGGTCGGGTCGTACCCAAACCCCGACGTGCGCGTGTAGTTGAACGGGCTCGGAGACGGGGTCGCACCCGCAGCCTGCGCAAAGCCGACGGATGGAAGCGCCAGTGCACAACACAGGCCGATGGCAAACCGCCAAGCCACTACTGAATCAATCCTTAAGACTGGTCCGAGTAATGAGCGCTCCCCGGTCACGATGCGTCCTCCGGTATACCTTCCCGATCCGGTATCAAGTCCACCCGAGAGTGAGCAAGATCCGACATCCTTTGTTGAGCCGTATCCGCAGCGGCCTTCACGTATTCGCCTATGGACATACCGATCCGGTGGTCTTGAAGCTCGCATCCGCGGTTGCACTTCCGACGTTACCCGCGGAGTCGGTCACCGTCGCTTTGATGGTCGCCGTCTCCGTGTCACAAGCGATCATCTGTGCCGAAAGCGTTACCGTTGGTGAGGTTGGGTTCGTCAGACCAAAACGTTGGCTCGAGGTGACGATCGACCAGCTATAGGAGATGTACGAGCCGGTGCCTCCCGTCGGCATGGCAGTGCCGTTTGCGCTCAACACACCGCCGCCAGATCTCTGGGCGCTCAAAATTGACGGAGAAATCGTCACCGCCAGCGCAGGATTCACGCGCAAGCTGACGGCAGTCGACGCCCCCGTGCCCGTATCCGGACTGGCAGTCAACGTGCCGCTGTAGGTGCCGGCCGCCGTTCCGGACGTTACGATCACCGTGCCGCAGCTCGAGTTGCCGGAGCAGTTCGCAGGACCGCTGACCGTCGCTCCGCTGATCGGCGAGTAGCTGATGGTGTTGATCGCAGTCTGTCCGGTGTTGCTCAGCGTGCAGCTCAACGTGGCTGCAACCGGCGTGATCGTCGGTGAATTGCTGCTGCAGGCGCTCAAGGCCAACGCGGCAGGCGTCTTGACGGTCAGGACAACGCTGGTGGAGGCAGCCGAGCCGGCATTCGGAGTCGCCGTCAGCGTCCCACTGTAGGTGCCCGCCGCGGTGCCGGACGTCACGGTCACCGTCCCGCAGGTTGCGCTGGCGCCACACGCTCCCGTAGGACCGCTGAGCGTCGCTCCGCTGATCGCCGAGTAGCCGATCGAGCTGACCGCGGTCTGTCCGCTGTTGCTAAGCGTGCAGGTCATGGTCGCTGCGGTGGGCGTGGTCGGCGAGGTCGAGGTGCAGCCGCTGAAGACCAGCGCGGCCGGCGTGTCCACCACCAAGCTGACCGCGGTCGAGGCCGCCGAGCCGCTATTCGGAGTCGCTGTCAGCGTCCCGCTGTAAGTGCCCGCTGCCGTTCCGGACGTCACGGTCACCGTCCCGCAGGTTGCGCCCGCGCCGCACGCCCCGGTAGGGCCGCTGACCGTCGCTCCGCTGATCGCCGAGTAGCCGATCGAGCTGACGGCGGTCTGTCCGGTGTTGCTCACCGTGCAGCTCAGCGTCGCGGCCGTGGGAGCCGTCGTGGGTGAATTGCTGCCGCAACCGCTGAGCGCCAACCCGGCCGGCGTATTCACCACCAGGCTGACCGCGGTTGAAGCGGCCGAGCCTGCATTTGGAGTCGCCGTCAGCGTCCCGCTGTAAGTGCCAGCCGCCGTTCCTGACGTCACGGTCACCGGGCCACAGGTCGCATTGGCGCCGCATGCCCCCGTAGGACCGCTCACCGTCGCCCCCCCGATTGCCGAGTAGCCGATCGAGGCGACCGCAGTCTGGCCGCTGTTGCTCAGCGTGCAGCTCAGCGTCGCGGCGGTGGGAGCCGTCGTGGGTGAATTGCTGCTGCAGCCGCTGTAGGCCAGCGAGGCCGGCGTGTCCACCACCAGGCTGACGGCGGTTGATGCCGCCGAACCGGTATTCGGAGTCGCCGTCAGCGTCCCACTGTAAGTGCCAGCCGCCGTTCCTGACCTCACGGTCACCGTCCCGCAGGTCGCGCTCGCGCCGCAAGCCCCCGTAGGGCCGCTGACCGTCGCTCCGCTGATCGCCGAGTAGCCGATCGAGCTGATAGCGGTCTGTCCGGTGTTGGTCAGCGTGCAGCTCAGCGTCGCGGCGGTGGGAGCCGTCGTGGGCGAGCTGCTGCTGCAGCCACTGAAGGCCAGCGCGGCCGGCGTGGTGGCTGCGTTCACCAACAGGCTGACCGCGCTCGACGCCGCCGAGCCGGTATTCGGGGTCGCGGTCAGCGTTCCGCTGTAAGTGCCAGCCGCCGTTCCGGACGTCACCGTCACCGAGCCGCAGGTCGCATTGGCACCGCAGGCCCCGGTGGGACCGCTGACCGTGGCTCCGCTGATGGCCGAGTAGCCGATCGAGCTCACGGCAGTCTGTCCATTGTTGCTCAGCGCGCAGGTCAGCGTCGCCGCAATGGGCGTGGTGGTCGGCGAGGTCGAGCTGCAGCCGCTGAAGGCCAGCGCGGCCGGCGTGTCCACCACCAGGCTGACGGCGGTTGAAGCCGCCGAGCCGGTATTCGAAGTCGCCGTCAGCGTCCCGCTGTAGGTGCCCGCTGCCGTTCCCGACGTTACGGTCACCGTCCCGCAGGTCGCGCTGGCGCCGCACGCCCCCGTAGGTCCGCCGACCGTCGCTCCGCCGATCGCCGAGTAGCTGATCGAGCTGACCGCAGCCGGTCCGGTGTTGCTCAGCGTGCAGGTCAGCGTGGCGGCGGTGGGAGCTGTCGTGGGTGAACTGCTGCTGCAGCTGCTGAAGGCCAACGCGGCCGGCGCGGTCGCGGACAGTGTGACCGTTTCAGTTGTGCTGGCGACCCGGCCCGCTGCGTCCCGGGCGGTCACCGTGAAGGTGGCGCTGTACGAACCGTTCGCAGTGAAGTTCCGTGAGAACGTCACCTGCGGAGAATTCGGTCCCGTCTGGCTGGCCGTGATGCCGTTGCCCCCACCGGACCACGTGTAGACGATCGGCGCAACGCCCCCGGTTGGCGTCACGGTCGCGGTGGCCGAAACGACACCCAGGGACTGCGAAGTCCCGCCCGACTGCGGACTGACGGTGACCGAGAAGGCTGCCAGCAGTGGTGGCGTTGCGAGAGGGGTGGCCGAGACGGTGTTCGTCACCTTCGATTGGTTAAGGCGCCCCAGAATCCAGTTGGTGGTATCGGCCGCCTGGTAGGTGTTGTTGGTCACCGTCGTGAAGTTGTCGTTCGTGTTGGCCAGGTCGGTCGTGGTCACCGTCACCTGCGTTGCGTTGCCCCAGAGGTCGTACACGCTGTTGGTCGTCACGCCGGGCAACTTATTGCCAGTTGTCAGGCCGTAGGCCTGGTCTACCGAGGTGCCGATGTACGGGTACGGCGAGTTGTTGTCGTCCAGCACCTGGGCCGGGGTGCTGTTGGTCGTGCCCAGCAGCGTGTGCTGCGTCGCCAAGGGCGCCGTGGTTTGCTTGGAACTCTCCAGCCCGATGTACGGGAAGGTCTGCGAGTAATTCGTCGTCGTCAGGATGTCGCCGGTGTTGTCCTCCTGCTGTACCTGTCCGAAACCGAGGAAGCCGCGCCCGCTCAGATCGATTACGCCGGTGCTGTACCCATAAGTGACGTTATTGACGGCTTCGGTCCCGGAGGCCTGCGTTCCGGAATCCGTCTCGACCCACGCCACCACTTTCATCGGACCCGCGAAGTCCAGGTTCGGATACACGGACGAAGAGCCCTTCGTGTACAGCGTCAACGTGGGCATCCCCGCTACCGGATGGTTCCTCGGCGCGTACATTCGCAGTGCGACCCTGTTTCCGGGCATCGGCACACCGGCCTCGCCGATCGTTTGATAATTCAGGTACAGCGTCGAGCCCAGACCGTTGCGGAAGGCCGTGATCACATCGAACGGCGTTCCCTGCAGGGTCGCGATCTGGGCCACCGCCGTGTTGCTCTGATTGCTCAGACGGACCAGATCGATGCGCCCGTCGCCGTTCACGTCCATCGGCAGATCTTCGATGTTGGCCGGATCCCAGCCGCCGATCGCGGTCCAGGTCGTATCGGGCGCGGCGGCAAAGCCGAAGCCGTTCGAAAGGTAGACGGCGGCGCTGGCAGACCCGTTGTTGTTGGAGATCACCACCAGGTCGGTGCGACCGTCGCCGTTCACGTCGATCGGCAGAAACTCGTTGGCCGCACTGTAAGGCCCCACCGGAAACGAACCGGTCTTCACCAGCGTCGTTCCGGTCGATAACCATACGTCCGCCATCGCGGTGCCGTTGGAGTTGACAATCCGGATCAGGTCCGTCTTGCCGTCGCCGTTGATATCGGCCGCCAGCTCCGTGAATGTTGAGGTTCCAGAGCCTCCGGATCCGACTACGACGTCGGCCGTGTCGACCAGGGTGGAGCCGTTCGAAATCAGCAAGCGCGCGACGCGGGTCGGGCAAGTGGCTCCTTGGAGTGTGTTTCCGATTACCGAGTAGACGTTCTGACATTCAGAGAAAAGCTCGATCGCGTCGGCTTTGCCGTCGCCGTCGAGGTCGCCACCGAGCGCGACGAGCTCGCCGACCTGGTAAGCCGTGCTGGTGGGGCCGCTGATCGTCGTGGTGGGCGTTGCAAAGGTCGTTCCGGTCGACAGCGCCGACACCACCGCAGAAGCCCCAGGCGAAGTTGCCGACATCCCCACCAGCACCAGATCGGCCCGCCCGTCGCCACTGATGTCCTCAAAGACCGGCTGGAACGTGTAATGCGTCTGTTGATACGTAAGGCCGGTGGCCTGCCCATTGTCGTAATACGCCGGGACCGGATCGTTGAAGACGCCATAGGCGCTGATCTTTCCGTTGTAGGTCGCGGCATTGAACCCGGTGCCGTTGGAAAGGGTCAGCTGGGCGTCGAATTCCGCTCCGGTGTTGCTGATCCGAATCAGATCGGCCTTGCCGTCTCCGTTGACGTCGGCGAAGAGGTTCAGTGGTCCAATGGAGTAGGAGGAATAGCAAAGCGATCCGCAAGACCCGGTCACCGTTATGGCCCAGGGCCCCACGGAGTTGTTGGAGGTCACCGAGAAGCCTGTTCCATTGACCGACGCGGTCACCTGGGCATCAGCAACGCCGTTGTTGTCCCAGATCCGAATCAGGTCCGCTCTGCCGTCCGCGTTGATGTCCGCCACGTAGTCCCACACGAGCGCTGGATTCCAGCCACCGACCGAACCAGCGCTCATCAGGGCGCCGGGGTTGAGCATTCCGATTCCCTGCGGCCAGTCGAACGTCAACGGGGGCCGGCACGTCATCGGCGTTTGGCCCGTAGCATTGACGGTCGGATTGACCGGCGAGCACTCCTTGATCGACTGCAACGTCGACCGGCCCGACACGCTGCTGGGTGCGTAGGCAAGCGTGTAGGTCCGCACCAGCGTCGCACCACCCGGATTGTTGGTTCCGGCCAGGATCTGCACTGTGCTGAGCATTTGCCCGGTATGCGCGGCGCTCCCGTTCGGTCCGTACCCCGAAATCACGTCGGGCCGAGCCTGATACGAGAAGGTCACCTGCTGGTTAGGGGCCTGCGACAGGTTTGCGTTGCCTGTGTAGCTGATCGTCGCCGGATAGAACTCCACGACCCCTGGCGTGGGCTGGGTGTAGGTGAACGTGATGTAGTTTCCGTAGCGGTCGCTGATCTTGTTCACCGCCCAGATCAGCGGCGTCGACGTGCCGGAAGCGCTCGCCGTTACCTGAGAATCGGCCGTGTTCCCATACTCGATGATCTCGCCGCTCTTGGTCCACACCTTGAACCAAGCCGGTCCGGACAGCCCGGCGGTGCCGTTGGCGACCACCTTCGTGAAGCTGGCGATTTCCGTGCGGTACTCGTTGGCAGCGCCGGCAGCCCAGTACTTCAGGGTCGTCGAATTGGTCGGGTTCAGCAACTTCAGCCGCTTGCCGTCCAGGCAGAAGCGATCGGACGCCGCGAGACTGACCGAACCGTGCAGACCGTCCTGTGCGATCGTCTGCGGGCAGCGCATGACCGCCGACAGACCGATCAGGCTCCAGCCCAGGCCCATGATGCCGTTGCTGCCCTGGCTGTTGTAGGCGAAGGACAGCTTCGGCTCGACTCCGGCGACACCCGGGGGAACGCGGATCGGCACCTGGTAGGAGGCCGCGCCCTGCGGCGTCACCGAAAACGTCGACGAGGTCACCATCGGCGCGCCCGCGTGCGCCTGGGACAGCACGAACCCGATCGTCCAGGGCAGCAGCCAAGCTCTGGCAGAAACCGCCACGATCTCCTCCGCCGCGGCGCGTGCCATGTTGGACTGCGCTGCGCCGCTTCCTCTATCTATGTCTATTCGATGAGAGCCGATCGGCCTCACCGGTCTTAGCGTCCCACCTCATCCGCGCCGCCTTGAATACAACCTGATGAGCGCGTCTTTCCTGCCGCTAAGGGTTCGTTCGTCGCTTTGTCACCCCTCCGCCATCCCCATCCTTGTACTTACCCGGGGACCGCCTTCTCGTTGCGGCCACGTCACAAACAGGCGAAGCTTAAGTGAGCAACGATGCCGATGAGCGCCAGTATCGTCGGACGGATCGGCGCAGAAAAGCGTCCCTTTCGGGCCGCAGCCGCCTTTCCGCTCGGAGAAAATAGCGCCGTGGCCCGACGCGTGGAATATGATTTGAGCTGAGGGATTGATTCGGCAGATGAGCCGACACGCGGGGTTGGCTGCACTCGAACTGCAGGCAAGAACATGCAGGTTCTGATTCTCGAGGACCATCCGCTCTATGCGCAGATGCTGCGCGACGAGATCCGGGCGCTTCGGTCCGATGCGGACTGCCGGATCGTCTATCGGCTCGACGAGGGTCTTGATCGAATTCGCGAGAGCCTGCCGGACGTTGTCGTCATCGACCTGAATGTCCCCGGCGCCACGGGCTTGCGGGCGTTGCGGGCCATCAGAGAAGCGCTCGGACGCAATCAGGCGACTCTCGTTGTCACGAGCGGAGAAAACGATCCGAGCCTGATGAGCGCATCGTGGGAGCTCGGAGCCGCCGGCTTCATCCCGAAGTCGCTGCCGGCGACCGACCAGATCCAGGCGCTGTCCAAGATACTGGGCGGCGGGACGTTCTTCCCGAAGACTTCACTTCCGGCGAGGCCGAACAACCCCCACAGCGCAGGCCGGCTGCTGTCGCCGAAAAATCTCGAGGTGCTCTCGCTGGCTGCACGAGGATATTCGATCAAGCAGATTGCCGCGGCCATGCAGATTTCCGATCGGCAGGTCAAGCGGCATCTGCAGGAGGTCGCCGAACGGTTGGGAACGCGCGGATCGCGCCTTGCGATCCTCGCAGCGGCGCGCATTCAAGGCTTGGTCCATTAGGGCGACCTCGGAACGCGATGATCGACGCCCTGGATCCCATCGAAGAAATTTGGGTGTCTCCAGCATCTCCGCCGGAGGAAGTCGAGCGGGTGTTGGCCGAGCTCGTCAGAGTGCTCGAGATCGCCTCGACCTTGAAACAGATCCATGTGGGCGGACGATCCGCCATCAGCTGAGGCCGCCGCACCATGCCCGACCCGGACAGTTCATCGCCACGCGCCGGCCAAGAGCGGCACCCGGTCTTCGACGACGTGATCGAAAGGCGCGTGGTTCGGTCGCTGGTCCACGATTTGCGTGCGCCGATGGCGGTGCTGGGCGCATTTTTCGCGTCAGACAGCCGGCCTGATAGTCACGATGTGCGCGATCGCGCGCGCGCCGCGTTCGAGCAGAGCAATCGGCTGCTCGAGGAATTCATCGACACGGTGCAGACCGGCCTGTTTGAACAGCCCCCCTTGCTGGAAGATACGAACGTCGCCGGATTCCTGGTCGACGTGGCCCGCCTGCACAGCGGGGCCTTGCGCACGGCGGTTCCGGCGATCACTTTGAAAATCCGTCCGGCCAAGCTCAGGGCCGTGGTGGACACCCGCAAGCTGCGGCGGGTGCTCAACAACCTCATCAGCAATGCCGTCCGGCACTCGGGCGCGACCCGCCTGGTGCTGGGAGCACGCGTGGTCGACGCGAAACTCGTGATCGTCGTGGCAGACGACGGGCGAGGCCTGGGACCGGAGCACCGCAACTGGGTCGCGAGGCTCGCTGCCGACGCGCAGGAATCGGAAAGCTCACTGCTCAAGGAGATGGACCGCTTGTCGGCGGGACTGGGACTGCTGATCGCGTCCAGGTACGCACGGGAGATGGGCGGCCGCCTCGAACACGTCGATCGTGCCATGCGCGGCGCGCATTTCGTGATTCGGACCGGGACCGTGGCCACCCGCGCGCGACGGCGGATCAATCAAGCCGCGTTGCGCAACGGCGGGCCGAACCGGGTGCCTCTGATTGGCCGCTCGATCGCAGTTCTGGATCAGGATCCCGAGCACCTGGCGACCGTGGCGCGCACGTTCGGTGACCTCGGAGCCAACGTCTTCGCCGCCACGGATCCGGTGCAGTTGCTGGGCAGGCTCAGCGCAGAGGACGAGGCGCCCGATCTGTTGCTGGTCGATCTGCTGCCAGAACCCGACGGGCGGTCCAGGAACGCGCGCTTGCTGCGGCAATTGCAGGCGGGATACCGGGACCGCGATTTTCCGCTGATCGCAATGACCGCGGATCCGTGGAACATCGTTCACCGCGATTTTGACAGCTGCGCGATCGTGCTCGAGAAGCCCCTCAGCCGCGAATGGATCGAGGCCATGGCGCGCGCGCTGACCGCAAAGCCGGTTGCTTCGTTTCGGCGCCGACTGGAAAGAGAAGGGTTGTTCATGCAGCGCTGGAGCACCCTGCCCCAGAACCGGAACGTACGGGAGCCCACGGCAGGTGCCGACAAGGCCGAGGACTAGGATCGGCAAAGCTGCGGGCAGACTGGGAGGACTGCGACGGTGAGTGTGCAACGCTGGATGCTCAGGGAAACGAGACTGCTGGCGCTCGGCGGCCTCGCTCTCGCGTCGGCCTCTGCAGTCCTGTGGTGGCGCGCGCCCTCCCTCGAGGGCGCGGGTGAGGTCGGGTCAGGGCCCGTGGTCCGGACGCAGCAAGCGCCTGGGGGCAACCCGGAGCTGGAAGACGCGGGCGCGCCGGCGCGCCTGACCCAGGACCTGCTCCGCCACGTCGATCACGCCAGTGCCGCTTCGGGCGTTCGAATCACCTCCGCGACCGTGCGTTCGGCCAAGGCCGGGCAACCCGCGCCCGGCTTAAGAACCGATTTGCAGATTTCCGCCGCCGGTCCGTATGGCGCCGTCAAGAGCCTGATCGAGCGTCTCCTGCTGGCCGACTCGTCGCTGGCGCTGGATCGAGTTTCGCTCAACCGCACCGGTGACTCCACCGGCGAACTGGACGTTCAGCTTAACTTTCACGCGACCGATCTGCCACCGCGATGAAGCTGCTGACCCTGCTGGCCTTCGGCGCGGCCCCTGCCATCGGGGCGGCGCTGGCGAGCCTGGCCGGGATCGAGGCCAGCGAGACGGGAGCGACCGACCACCCGAGCGCATCGGCCGATGCCAGGCTATCGAGGGTGGCTCTGGTATCCGATCTGGACGTGATCGATCGGACGAGCCGATCGCTTGGACCGCCTCGCGGTAACCCTTTCTTCTCGGCCCCGAAACCCGTGCCACCCCCGGTCGTTGTTGTTGCGCCGCCGCCCATCGTTGCACCCGCGCCCCCGCCGCCGCCGCCTTTCCCGTATCGTTTCGTGGGACGGGTCGTTGGGCCGGCCGGCGAACCGGTTGTGTACCTGGCGAAGGACGAGCGCCTGATCACGGTTCACGGCAGCGGCGAGCTCGGAGATGGATACCGCGTTGATGAGCTGACCGGCCAGCACCTGGTTGTCATACATGGCGCATCGCAGCAGAGAACCGTTATCGATTTCGGCGCCGAAGCGGATTCGCGGCGAGCGCATTGACAAGGCTCTCATGGCCGCGCGACCCCTATTGGCATTACTGCTCGCGGGTGTTCTGGCCGGTTGCGCGGCGCAATACGCGCGTGAGTCCGCGCAGGATCAGTTGCGCGCGGGAGACTTCGAGCAGGCATTGAAGACGGTTCAACGCGGCCTGCAGCGCTACCCGGACGATCCCGACCTGCTGACCGAGCAGCGGGAAATCCGCGAGCGGGCCGGCCACCAACTTGTGTCCGCGGCTGCCTCGGCACGCGCGGGCAGGCACCTGGACGAGGCACAGGCGATCCTGCAGCGGCTGCTCGTGCTGGATCCGAGCAACGAGCGGGCCGCACGCCTGCTGGCCGAAATCGACCGCGATCGCCGCCACGCCACTGTAATCGTGGAGGCGCAGCAGGATCTGAAAGAAGGCAGGCGGCCGCAGGCGCTCTCGAAGCTGCGCAGCGCGTTGCTGGAGAGCCCGACCGATCCGGAGCTGCTCGCGCTCGCGCGCGAGGTACAGGGGCAGGTGCGGCACGAGGAAGCGATCGGGGTCACCCACGTGAAAGAGACGCGGCCGGTCGAGGTCGAATTCCGGGACGCCAACCTGCGCATGGTGCTGGAGGCCATCTCGCGCGAGACCCAGGTGAATTTCATCGTCGACAAGGATGTCCGGGCGGATTTGAAGGTGACGGTGTTCCTGAAGGGTGCAACGCTCGAAAACGCGCTCGACCTGATACTCGGCACCAACCAGCTGAACAAGAAAGTGTTGGATGGATCGACCGTGATGGTCTACCCGAACACGGCGGAAAAGAACCGCGAATACCAGGATCTGATCGTCCGCTCCTACTTCCTGGCCAACGCCGACGTCAAACAGACCGCGGCCCTGCTGCGTTCGGTGCTGAAGATCAAGGAGCCGTTCGTCGACGACAAGCTGAACCTGCTGGTGATCCGTGAGCCGCCCGACCTGATCGACTTGGCCGACCGCCTGATCGCCATGTACGACCAGCAGGAGCCCGAGGTGATGCTGGAGGTCGAGGTGCTGGAGGTGCGCAGCTCCAAAGTCACGGACCTGGGAATCCTCTACCCGGATACCTTCTCGCTGACACCGCTTCCTCCGGCCAATGCATCCGGGCTGACGCTGGGCAACGTCAAGGGGTTGGGCTCCAACCGCATCGGCCTGGATATCGCGGGCCTGGTGGTGAACCTGCGCCGCGAAGTCGATGACGTGAAGATCCTGGCCAACCCCCGGATCCGCGCCAAGAACCACGGCAAGGCCAATATCCTGGTGGGTGACAAGATCCCGATCATTTCCAGCTCGGCCGCGCCGACTGCCGGGCTCGTGTCGGAAAACATCCAGTACGTCGACGTCGGCATCAAGCTCGAGTTCGAGCCGTCGATCTCGCTGAACGACGAGGTCTCGATCAAGATCAACCTGGAGGCCAGCACGCTGGGCGCGCAGGTCAAAACGAGCTCGGGATCGGTGGCCTATCAGATCGGCACCCGCTCGGCCACGACCACGCTGCAGTTGAAAGACGGCGAGATCCAGATCCTGGGCGGCTTGATCCAGAATCAGACCAGCAACAACTCCAGCCGCCTTCCGGGCCTGGGGGATCTACCGGTGGCCGGGCGCCTGTTTTCGTCGGACCTGACCGATCAGGAGCATACCGAGGTCATGATGGCGATCTCGCCGCACGTGATCCGCAACGTGCGCAGACCCGACGCTGACCTGGCCGAATTCTTCTCGGGTACCGAGGCCGCCGCGCGCCTGGCGCCGATTCGCACCAGCATGAATGCGAGCGCGCCATCCGAACGTCCGGAGCGCACGCTGGCCGCCCTCGTCCCCGACAAGCCCGGCGAGGCGCCCGTGAAGATCGAGCCGAAAGTCGCCGAGCCGAAAGTCGCCGAGCCGCAAGTCGAAGTGACCCTTGCGGCACCACAGGACGTGAAGGTCGGAGACACGTTCGAGATTCCGGTGCAGGTCAAATCGGGATTCTCGCTGCGCGGTCTGCCGATCGAGGTCGAATACGACCACGCCCGGCTCGAGCTCCTCGATTGGACCGAAGGTTCGTTCCTGAAAAGCGGTGGCGTGACCACCAGCGTCAGCCGCACGGCCGATGCCGCCTCCGGACGGATCGGCATCGGCATCCTGCGCAACACAGCCGACGGCGCCACCGGCGAGGGAGTGCTCGCGACGATCAAGTTCAAGGCCATCGCACCGGGAGCCGCGCAGGTGCGTGTGGCGCGCGTCAATCCACTGGGTATCGACCGCATCATCGAGCCACCGGCGCCTGCGCCGCCGGTGGCCGTTTCAATCAAGTAGAAACGCCCATGCTCGCTTCGTCGGCGCGATTTGGGAAGGGCAGCGCGGCCGTTGCAAGGGCGTCCGGATTCACGATCATCGAGCTGGTCGTGGTGCTGGTCGTGCTCAGCGTACTGGCTCTTTCGGTGCTGCCGGTGGCCGAGCTGAGCGTTCGGCGCGCCAAGGAGCGGGATCTGAAAGCGGCTCTGGTCGAGATGCGGCAGGCGATCGACGCCTACAAGCACGCCGTGGACGACAAGAAACTCGCCCCTGGGGGACCCCAGTCCGGTTACCCCACCAACCTGGGGGTTCTGGTCGAAGGCGCCGCGCCGGCGGATGCTTCGACCGGCAGCCGCGTGTATTTTCTGCGCCGCATCCCGCGCGACCCGTTCGCCCCGGTGACGGTCGCGCCCGAGAGCACGTGGGGACTGCGCAGCTACGCGTCGCCCCCGGACCGGCCGGCGCCCGGCGCCGACGTCTACGACGTTTACTCGCTCACTGAAGGCACGGGGCTGAACGGCCTTCCGTACCGGCAATGGTAAAAACCCAGGCGCTCCGATGCGGCGCGGCTTCACGCTGATCGAACTGATGGTCGTGATGGCGGTCATCGCGCTGCTGGTGACGATCGTGGCCCCCAGATACCTGACCCAGACCGATCGGGCCAGGGAGGCGGTGCTGCGCAACAACCTGAAGGAGACGCGCGATGCAATCGACAAGTTCTATACCGACCATGGCCGCTATCCGCAGAGCCTGAAGGAATTGGTCGACACGCGCTACCTGAAGATGCTGCCGGTCGATCCGATCAACGGCCGCAACGATCGATGGACGCTGGCCGGATCGCCCAGTGGCGGCGCGGCCTCCGCGCAACCGTCCGGCGTCCATGACCTGCACAGTTCGGCCGCCGGCAGGGGGCTGGACGGCTCGACGTTCGATTCCTGGTGATGAAACCGCCCCGACAACCCCGGCGGGGATTCGTCTACGTGGCGATGCTGTTCGCCCTTGCGATCTTCGGGCTGGGTCTGGCCAAGCTCGGGCAATGGACCTCGGAGCAGGAGCGTCGCGATCGCGAAGCGGAGCTGCTGCGCACGGGTGAACAGGTGATCGCCGCGATCCGGCAGTACTACATCCGCTCCCCGGGCACGGCCCAGCGATTTCCCAAGACCTTCGCGGACCTGACGGAGGACACGCGCTATATCGGAACGGTGCGGTATCTGCGCGCGGCGCCGCTCGATCCGATCACCCTGTCGTCCCAGTGGGGCTACGTGCGCACGGCCGACGGAGGCTTCTCGGGGATCTTTTCGCTCAGCAACGCCGTTCCGCTGACACAGCGCCCCATCGAGATGGCCCGAACCCTGCTGCCCGTGGCGGACCGCTATTCGCAGTGGCGGTTCGCGTACGACCCCGCCACCGAACCGACTGCGGCGCAGCGCTAGGGGGAAGCGTCCAATGCGGTACCTGCTTCGTCTGTTCGATCCCGCCACCGGCAGGGTGCGGGAGCTGGCCGCGGAGGCGGCCGATGAAGCGAGCGCGCGCGCGTCGTCGGCCGCGAGCGGCGAGGTCGTTGTCGCACTGCGCCCGCAGGGCGGCGCGATGCGCTGGCTGGGCCGGGCGCGCTCGAGCCGGTTCGACATCGGGTTGCTGTGCACGGAGCTGGCGCGCCTGCTGCGCGCCGGCCTGACGCTGCCCGAGGCGATGGAAACGCAGTTCGGACGCGTGCAAGGCCCGGCCCGCGCCGTCTATGCGAATCTTCAGGCGCGCCTGCTCGAAGGCAAGCGCCTGTCGGAAGCCATGCGGCTGGCCGACGTGTTCCCGCCCGTGCTGATCGCCGCCGTGAGTGCGAGCGAACGTTCCGGCCGGGTGCCGGAAGCGCTGGAAGAGTTCGCGCGATACGACGCCTCGTTGCGCGAGCTGCGCCGCAAGATGATCAACGCGGCCATTTACCCCAGCCTCGTGGTCGGGTTCGGATTTCTCGTGTCGCTGTTCCTGCTCGGTTACGTGGTGCCGCGTTTTGCGCAGATCTTTTCCGAGCGGGTCGCACAGACCAGTTCCGCGACCGGGCTGCTGATCCGGCTGGGGCAGGCGATCAATTCGCACCCGTGGAGTGTTGCCGCGAGCCTGCTGGCCACGGTCGCGTCGGCCGTGATGCTGGCTGCCAATGGGCGGGTGCGCTCCGAACTGGTCGCGCTGGTTGCGGGGGTGGGGCCGGTCCGACGCTGGCTGCACACATTGCAGCTGGCGCGCATCACGCACGCGATGGCGATGCTGCTGAAGAACGGCTTTCCGATGCCGGAGGCGATGGGCCTGGCATCGGCGCTGGCGTTGCGGCCCGATTTGATGCGCTCGATGAGACTGGCGACCGAGGCCATCGAAGCGGGGCAGTCGACCAGCCTCGCCTGGGGCCGTGGCGGCCTGGCGGACGGGTACGCAACCCGCATCCTGCAGGCTGGAGAACGTACCGGCAACCTGGCCGCCTGCTTCGACACGCTGGCGCAGACCTACCGGCTCGACGTGGAAACCGCGCTCGAACGGGCCAGCCGCATCATCGAGCCGGTGCTACTGATCGCCGTAGCCGCCCTGATCGGGGTGATCGTGGTGCTGATGTACATGCCGATTTTCGATCTGGCCTCTGCGGTGGGATGAGACGATGGCAGCGGCCGCCTCGGATCCAGACCTGGCCAGGAGCCTGCAGCGGGCGCGCACGCAGGCTCGTTCCATCAGCTTGCTCGACGCGCTGGCCCAGGAGATGCAGTGCAGTGCGGCACAGGTGGCGCAACGCGTCGGCCGCGAGCTGGGTATCGATCTGGATTCGTCGCCGCCCTGGACCGAGGCCGTTGCGATGCCCGAGGTGCTGCCGATCGCCGAATGCCGCCGCATCTGGGCCTGCCCGGTGCGCAGCGGCAGCGCGCACGCCGTGTTCATCGACGACCCCTGGATGGTTGAGCACGTGCAGCGCCTGGCCGAGGCAACGGGCGGCCTGCCCCGCCTGGTGTGGGCCAGGCGCGAGCGGATCCGAAGCCTGATCGATGCGCTGGCGAACGGCCCCGCGCACGGCGCTGGCGCCCCCGACACGGCGACAGGGGCCAGCGGCGCCGACGTCGCGCGCGTATCGCCCTCGCAAGGCACGCGCGCGCGCGCGATCTCGGTCGAATCGATGGAGCAGGCCACCAGCAGCGTTGTGCGCTTCGTCGACGAGCGGATCCTGGATGCCTGGAAAGCCGGCGCCAGCGACATTCATTTCGAAACGACCCGCGAAGGTCTGCACGTGAAGTACCGGCTGGACGGCGTGCTGATCGATGCACCTTCGATGGGCGGGCGCCAGGGGGCCGAGGAATCGATCAATCGGATCAAGGTGCTGGCGCAGCTGGACATCTCGGAGACGCGGGTGCCGCAGGACGGGCGCTTCCGTGCGTCGCTGCTGGGCCGCGAGATGGACTTCCGGGTGTCGATCATGCCCAGCGTGTTCGGAGAAGATGCGGTCATCCGTCTGCTGGACAAGGCGCAGTTGCGCGGCGGCGATGATCGGATCGACCTGCGTCGCCTCGGCTTCGACGAGCAGAGCCTGCAGCGGATCCGCACGCTGGCCCTGGAAGCGCACGGCATGCTGCTGGTGACCGGCCCCACCGGCAGCGGCAAGACGACCACGCTGTACGCGGTGCTGAGCGAACTGAATCGCGGCGATGAAAAGATCGTCACGATCGAGGACCCGGTCGAATACGAGCTGCCGGGCGTGCTGCAGATTCCGGTCAACGAAAAAAAAGGGCTGACCTTCGCGCGCGGCCTGCGCTCGATCCTGCGGCACGATCCGGACAAGATCCTGGTGGGCGAGATCCGCGACCCGGAAACGGCGGAGATCGCGGTGCAAGCTGCCCTGACCGGTCACCTGGTCTTCACCACGATGCACGCCAACAATGTGTACGACGTGGTGGGGCGCTTTCTTCACATGGATGTGGATCTGTACGGGTTCGTCTCGGCGTTGAACGGCATCGTGGCCCAGAGGCTGATCCGCTTGACCTGTACCAGATGCGCGCAGGACCTTTCGGAGGCACAGGCGGCATCTGTCCTGCAGATGGCCGGTCTGGACCCCGCGCAGGCGCGGCTCAGGCAAGGCAGCGGCTGCGCGCATTGCCGCGGCACCGGCTACAGCGGCCGCACCGCCGTGGCCGAGGTGGTTCCGGTCGACCACACGCTGCGCGAACTGATCGTCCAGAAGGCGCCGGGCCGCCAGCTTCGCGAATACGTGGTGAGCCTCGGCATCACGCCCCTTCGGGTTTCCGCGCTGAAGCTGGTGCAGCAGGGCCGGACCACGCTCGAGGAGGTGCGCCGTGTGGTGGGCTCCAACGACTGAGTTCTTCGCCTACCTGGATCGCGGCTCGGCCCGGCTGCGCAGCGGCGCCGGCTTTCGGCCGGCGGCACAGGCCCGCGACCTGGGCCGAATCGCGCGCGGGCAGCTGCCGCAAGCGCTGCGCGAAGCCAGCGCCAAGGCCGGCACGCCGCAACGACGGCTGCACGTGCTGCTCGGTTCGTCGCTTTGCCGCTTCACGCTGCTGGAAAATACCGGCCGCCTGAACAGCGACGCCGAGGTGCTCGCGCTGGCCGCCGTCGCGCTCAAGGACCGCCTGGGCCTGGAGCCCTCGGAGTGGATCGGCGCGGTCGACCGCCAGTGGGACCAGTCGGCGCTGGTGTGCGCGGTCCGGGCGCAACTGCTCGAGGAACTGCGCGCGGCCGCGTCCTTCAAGGGGTGCCGCCTGGCGTCGGTGCGCCCCTGGATCGGCGAGTTCCTGCGGGTCCGGGGCGGCCAGGCTCGCAAACTCCGGTCACTCGGCGTGATCGAGCCCGACGCCGCGTCCCTGTTGTCCGGGCAGGCCGGTGCAACGTTGATTCAGACCATCCCGTGCAGCGAGGGTGCCGATCCGCTCGATGCGATCCGATACCTGATCGGAGGCGCCGGCGGGTCCGCCGCGGCTTTGCCGGTGGTTCGTTTCGAGGCAGGCGCCGGCCCCGCGCGCCGGGATTTCGTCGATTGCGCGACCGCGATCCAGAGCCTCGCTTGAAGCAGTTCGAGATCGACTTTGTCAGCCGCCCGAACTGGCGGTGGCTGGGCCCTGCCTTCCTCGCCGCGAGCGCCTTCGCGCTGGTGTTGTCGTGGAATCACTTTGTCGAGCGGCGCGACCAGGCGCGCGCCAGGCTGGCCGAGCAGCGCGAAGCGATGGAAGCGGCGTTGCGGCCATCTGCGCCGAGCGCCGAGGAATTGCATCGCCGCGAGCAGCAGGCCCAGGAACGCGCAGCGCTCGCGTATCCGTGGAAACGCGTGTTCGATGCGCTCGAGGCCGCGGGCGGGACGGACGTGAAGGTGGTGAGCTTCAGTCACGACGGAGCCACCGGCAGGACTCGTGTCGTGTTGGAGGCGCCCGGCTACAACTCGATCGACGCGGCGCTGACGCGGATGAAGAAGGCTTCGCCCGCGAACGCCCATTGGAGTATCGAGTCGGTCTCGCGCGAGCAGCCGGGCGCCGCAAGCGCGGTCAGGGCGGTCATCGTCGGCAGCTGGTGACCTGTAAGACCCATCCCGCACCACCGCAAAATCAATAGTGCCGGTCCCGCGCGATCACCGCGATCGCCGCCCGCGTGATCCCGAAGGCGATCCAGTCGAACACGCGCGTGAGCCGGGACCTGCGCAGCAGGTCCTCCGGGCCGAACGGGACCGACTCGGCAGCGATCGCCTGCTCCAGGCGCACCCGCAGCGCGCGCGAAAAAGCGGCGTCGCGCACCAGCACGTTGGCCTCGCGCGCCATCAGCAGGCTGTACGGATCCAGGTTGCTGGAGCCGACCGTGGCCCAGTTCTCATCGATCACGGCCGCCTTCGCATGCAGGAAGCTGCGTGTGTACTGGTAGATGCTGACGCCGGCGGCCAGCAGCTGGCCATACAGGGCGTGCTGCGCATAGAACTGCACCACGTGCTCGACCCGGCCCTGCAGCAGCAGCCGCACCCGTACACCACGTCGGGCCGCGTCCATCAATGCGCCCCGGAAGCGCCGCCCGGGTATGAAATACGCGTTGGCGATCAGTATGTCGTGCTGCGCCGCCGCCAGGGCCTCCGTGTAGGCGCGCTCGATCGTCCGGCGGTGCAGCAGGTTATCGCGCAGCAGCAGCGCCGCCTGCACCCCATCGGCAAGCGGGTGGCGGGCCCGCAGCCCGAGGCGGCGCGGAAACGGCACGGCGGGCTCGTTCAGGCGCGGCAGCGACAGCGTCCACCAGAGGCGCTCCGCGCTCAGCGTGATCGCCGCCACGATCGGCCCTTCGCACGCAACTGCGAAATCCAGCCGCGGCCCCGGCTCCTCGGCCGGCTCGGAAATCACGTTGATGCCCCCGACGAAGGCGAGCGTCTCGTCGATCACCGCCAGCTTGCGGTGCAGGCGCCGGAACAGCCGCCGCTGCAGCCGCCACCAGCGCTCCGGCCGGTAGATCCGAACCTGCACGCCGAGCGGTTGCACGTGCGGGGCCAGGCGACGAATGTATTCGCCGCCGCCAAAGCCGTCGACGATCAGGCGCACCCCCACGCCGCGGCCGGCGGCACTCACCAGCGCCTCGGTCACCTGCCGGCCGATCGGATCGTCCCCGTACAGGTAGGTTTCCAGGTGAATCGAGCTGCGCGCCGATGCGATCGCCGCGAGCAGTCGCGGGAAATACTCCTGGCCGGTCGACAGCAGCCTGATCCGGTTGCCCTCGGTGAATTGCCCCAGCCCGGGCAGCTCGAAGCGGGCCCGGGTGAGCCGGGCGATACGCTCCGGCAGCCGTACGCCGGGGTCCAGGCTCAAGGAAGCTCCAGGTCCGCAATCAATGGCACGTGGTCCGATCTGCGAGCCCAGGACCGTCCGCGCGGCACGCGCGTGTGGCGCACGCTCAGTCCCCGCACGTAGATCCGGTCCAGCCGCAGCCAGGGCGCAACGCTCGGAAACGTACGGGCGGGCCGACCGCGCAGCCGCCACGGCAGCATGCGGTCGAGCCAGCCGGGATCCTGCGCATCGCTGACTTCCGCCACCGCCAGGCGCCGGCGCAGCTCCAGGTCGACCCTCTGCTGCCAGTCGTTGAAATCGCCCGCAAGGATCAGCGGGGCGCCGGACGGGATTTCCTGCTCGACGAAATCGGTGACGAAGCGGGCCTGGCGCAGGCGGCTGACCTTGACCAGTCCGAGGTGCAGACAGATCAGGTGGATCGGACCCACACCGGGCGGCTCCACCACCGCGTGCAGCATGCCGCGGCGCTCCAGCGCGTGGTCGGATATGTCGTGGTTGGCGTAGCTGGTTATCGGGTAGCGCGACAGGATCGCATTGCCGTGGTGACCGTGAGCGTAGATCGCATTGACGCCGTAGGCGCTATGCGCGTAGCCGCTGGTAGCCAGGAAGTCGAGCTGCGCGGCCGCGGGTCGCTGCAGGCGGCCGGGCCGGCGCCGATCGTCGCGGTCCTGCACCTCCTGCAGAAATACCAGGTCGGCGTCGATCAGGTGCAGCGCCAGCCGCACATCGTGCACGCGCGAACGGCCGGCGATTCCGGTTGCGCCTTTGCAGATGTTGTAGGTCGCGGTTCGAAATCTCATGGAGAGGGCAGTGTCCTGTCCGCAAGCATCCGGATGGCTTGCGCGTTGGTCCACGAAAAGCAGGCATCGGCGGCCTGCTGCCAGTGCATCCAGCGCGACCGAGTGTGCTCGCGCGGCGCCAGGGTCGGTTCGAAGACCTGCGCGACGCGCAGTCCGAACACGTGCTCGCGGTTGACCGTCACGCCAGGGGCGTAGCGAGAGCGCCACTGCCGGAAGATCGCGTACTCGTGCTCGATCTTCCAGTCTTCGAAGTCGACCGCGGCGGCCCGCCAGCCGGTTTCCTCCTCGACTTCCCGGGCGCAGGCAACCGCCAACGGCTCGTGCGGGTCGTCCAGGCTGCCGGTCACCGACTGCCAGAAGCCGGCGTGGTCGGCGCGCTCCAGCAACAGCGTGCGAAGGCGCGGCGTATAGATCACGACCAGCACGGATTCAGGCACCTTAACCCCACGGTGGCCAC
>Ga0210401_10002019_pt1 | contig 22829 bp, 22 predicted proteins | sample IncBWH32MmetaG_FD_150866 | JGI IMG/M metagenome (GOLD analysis project Ga0210401, IMG submission 150866) | Forest soil microbial communities from Barre Woods Harvard Forest LTER site, Petersham, Massachusetts, United States - Inc-BW-H-32-M | ecosystem: Environmental > Terrestrial > Soil >... | reverse complement strand
TACGAGCGCCACGAGCTAAGGCGTCACCGCCACCTAATGTCATTATTGAGTCTCCTGAGTCTTATATACACCCTACGGACGGTGCATCGGCTCTACGCACGGCACCGTCACGAGGGATTACCTGCACGCTCTGTACGTAGAGTACGCTGTGCAGAAACTTGTGTTGAATACTGAGTCAAATATCTTAATGCTTTGTCTAGCCATGTACTCATAATAGGTACAATTGTTCCTTCTTTGAGAACAGCTTCTATAGTGGCTAGTTTTAAATTACACTTTTCACAAATCAAACCACGAAGGCATTTACTGCATGATTTTGTTTTCAAATCACAGCAAGAGTGATCATATGGTCTACTGACAGACGATGAAGTCCTCCACGCTGAGAATGGTTAAGATGCTCGCACAGAGCGCAGAGACCGCGCTGTTCAATCAACTTATCTCTGTACCATTCTACAGTCGTGGAGTACTTCTTCATTTCACGAGCAAATTCTCGGGCACGATAAAAGTCTGGATTTTCCAATCTATCTTTTCTAGTCCAATCTGCTCTATATCTATCCGCCTCGACTTTATGGTTTGCATACCATTTCTTTTGTGAAGCGTATTTATCTTTCATTTTCTCTCCTAACAGAGTGAGAAGGGAGTAGGTTAGGCTACTCCCTCCATATCTTGAGTTCATGAGGCCCAAGACTTCACAACTTAAATACCACTTAAGTCCTTTAGAATCAAATGGTAGGAACGGCTGCGTTCTGGATGTAAAGTCCAGCACGAGGTGCACTGTTTGCCAAGTTGAAGCACGTATTGTACGCGAACATATGGCTGGTCAAGTACGAACCGTTTGACGTTCCATTGCCGATGTCAGGCACCGGAGCAACTACGTTACCACCACCGAAGTCATACAACTCCAGAGGTGACAACTCACCGATGTACCAGTGGTCAAGAACCAACAGGTCCATACGGTTTGGCGAGAACGTGAAGCTCTTGTGATACTTACGTCCACCGAATGTGTCACTGAAATACTTACGTGACATATCCATCGTCTTGTCGCCCTTTACTTCCTGAGCGTTGATGATCTGAACGTTGTAAAACAAGTTGCTCTGAGCCATCGCCTGCTCAGGCGGACCATACCACACGCCCGACTTAATGCTATCTGCATCTGGACCCAATGCACGACCTAGCAGAACTTCTGCACGCTGTGCAATATTTGGGGTCAATGCTGCACCGGCCAAGTTAATGGTTGGGGTGCTTAGGCGACCGGGATACGCGTTACGGTTCAATCCACCGATGGTACCGGTGTTTGAGTTAACGTCCCACGCCTTGATACCAAGAATAGAGTTCCCGGCACCATAGGTCGCTCCCTGCACAACGATGTAGTCAGTTGTAACTACGTCTGAAGGCAGGACTGTGCTGAAATACAAGGTGTTGCTAGGACCATCAGAATAGCTGATAGTAGCCGTAGAGTTTCCACCTCCAGTACGCTGCACACCAGCGGTACTGTAGAACTTCACAACCTGCTGATCGGTAAACGCAACTGCAACGTTGACACCGGCGATACTTGCAGTCTGTGCTGCAGGTGAACCACCAGATAGAACGATTGTAGCTGTGCTTGGAATCTGGTCAATCATACCAGAACCGTCAGCGTTAATTAAGACCTTCGAACCCTGCATAGCAGCGTCCAAAGAGTTCTTCATTTCCTGTGCCTTTACAGCGAACAAGCCCTTCTGCTTGCTATCCGTAGAAGCCTGAGCTAACCACGAGATTTCGCAAACGTTGAACAAGTACACTGGAGCAATGGCGAACGAAGCCCACTGTGAACCAGAACCACGAAGCATCGAATCTGCGTTACCAGTTCCCTGAGAAATAGCAGAACCCGCTTGTACGCGGAAAGGTACGCGGAACGAAGGACGTTGTACACCACCAGCGTTAGACTGATTGCTAACGGGGATGTTTGTTGCTTCAGCCTTAAACATGCTGTAGGCTGTAGTACCATGGAAAACTAGATCAGGAATCTCTTTCGCAAACGCGTCAAGTTCCACTGCTTCCACGGCTGCTTCTAATAGAGCAGACATATTACGTTTCTTTCCAAAAACAATTAATGTACGCCATAAGGCACAAGCCTTACCACGCCATGTGAGTCAATTTGTTTCCACGTCCTTGAAAGTCGCTCATATTTTAGGTGTTCACGCCACCACTGCTCTTTTTTGGATAGTGTAAAGCTAAGCTTGTGTAGCTCTTTAGTAGCCTATACCTTGTCCTTGGTCTAGGTGATTCGGTTCCATCACGATAGTGCTACTAAGGAGCCACACCGGGCTCCCCTCAAACCGTAATCCAGTTCTCTCAAAGAGAACTTTAAGGTTGAGTCGGTATTACAGAGTTTGAGTTGAAGCTGCTACGTCTTGTGCTTGTACGGTTACGGTATTACCTGAACCGGCCAACTTCACAACTACGTTAGCTGAAGGTCCTGTGCTTGAAGTAGAAGTTACGGTTCCTACAATAGTAACTCCATCTCCAGTGTTGACCGGCTTACCTGCGCGATCTGTTACTTGATCTGCCATGTTTATCTCCTAATTTGATTTCATGGCAGCAATATTACTTGCGCCACGTTGGTGTGCCGTTTATATCAGCACGTCTTCTTAGTATTTCCTTTTTCCATTGGTGATTGTGGCACAGAGTTTGAAATCCTTGAGGGAACCCTTGTTTTATTAGTTTGTAATAAAGAGTGATACCGCTCAGACCTGTTTTCTTTCTATCTTCATTTCCCGTGTTATCTATATGGTCCAAACTCAACATATCAGGATCACACACTTCACATCCATCCCAACAACATTTAAGCTTATTATTGGGACCATAATGTGTCAATACTAAGGACTTTTGTTGTAATCTTTTTTCGCTTCTTCCTTGATTTATGCGATTTCTACATTCTATACAGAATTTGATGGTAGGTCTGCCGTGACCGCTAGGAACAACAGCCGGACTATCACCACAACAAACACATAAACCTTTGGATTTCAAATCATTGTATCTAATTTTATTCTTTTCTGAATTCAACAATGTGAACCTTCCAATCAAGTCGAGAAGAGGGGTGGATTGGCACCCCTCAACTCTATCCTATAGGTAATTAGTCTATAGGTAATCATTTAGTAACTTATCGTCTCCAAGTTACCAGTTTCCACTTGCCTTTTCCGTCAGGAATGTATCCTTTTCCTGCAATTTCTAGCAGGCTTTGGGGGTCCATATCTCTATTCAGATTCTTAGGCTTTACCGCTACATACACGGGCTTACCGGAAGCCACAGCTACAGCATCCTGTTTCTGTGTTTGTTCCTTTTTCTGATTAGCTGCAGCAATACGACCGGCTGCGCTACCGCCTTTGGCATGATCTGGGTACATTCTCTGCACCGCACTGCGTACAATGCGATCTGCCATGGTTTCAACTTTTGTCTTGTGATACTGAAGGATTTTACCTTTGTCTGGAGTCTTTGCTCCCCATAGGGCCTTCATTTGGGTTTGATAAGCTTTGTCGGAAGAAAGTTCATCACGCAAATTACGCTGAATCTCTGCTGCCAATGGGCGAAGGTTCTCTCTGCTAAACCCTTTGAAATACGCACTCTTCAAGAAAGGAGTCAAATGCTTACCCAACATGTTATTGCTGGTAGTTTCGGCTTCTTTTCCCACCGCACTTTGGAATTCCTTAGTTTGGTTGGTCTTGAATTCTTGCTGTTCCTTCTCAAATTTTTCTCGGTCAGCCTTAAGTGCTAGTTGCTCTGGGGTAGGAGCTTGTTTTGCTTTGGCCGCTTCGCCTTTTAGCTTACCAAACCAATCTCCCATATCAGCAACAATAGCTTTAATTTCGGCTACGCTCTTTTCGTCACCGACTTCAGCCAAATTAGTTAGAGCAGCTATCACATCGGGAAGCTTCGCTCTTTCTAGGCTCTCAACATAATGAGGAGTAAGAGTAGCGTAGTATGCCTTCTTATCCACGTCCTTTAACTTATCTAAGAACGGGGAAGCCAGCTTACCAAACGCGTCCTGCTTGCCTTCACTCTTCATGTCTTCATAGATATTATCTAGAAGTTTAGCATCTCCTGAGTAAAGAAGATGATCACTTTCTTCCACACTTTTTAAGGTGTTCTGTAGCTGTTCAAAGCCTTCATATCCACCGATATTCTCGATAAACTGTTTGGCTTCTCGCGCTTCTTGAACCGTAGGGAATTCTGCTTTGTAGGCTTCGTGGCGCTCAAACGCACCATGCAACTGCTTAACCATGGCAGAATTCTTAGGATCAGCATCCTTAAATGCCTTCAATGCCTTACGAACTTCCTGAGGTGTACTCTCTGTGCCGGGAAGCTCTTCCTTGGTGGCTTCAGTCTTATCCCCGGCTGCTACCTCGGTCTTGCCTTCAGCGCCTTCTTTTCCTGAGTCTGTAGTTTCATTGCCAACTTCCGTAGTAGTTTCTACGGTAGGTGTTTCTGTGGTTTCCACCTCAGTAGTTTCTGAGTTAACTTCTGGTGTGGTATTCTCTGCTGCCGTAGCCTGAGCATCTAGGCCAGCGAAATCTAATACTGATTCAGCCATCTATGGCTCCTCGTGAGTCTTCTGAGTCAATAGAAAAGGGTGCCCGTAGGCACCCTTTGTCTTACTGCGTTTTCATTGCATCCGGTATAACTTTCTTAGCTACTGCATCGTTCAACTGTTGTTTCTGATGCTGCTCAAAGTCTTCCGGCTTGGCTTGAATTCCATCTTTAGCCAAAGCCTGTATCGCCACGCTTACTGGCATCTTGTCAATAGGTATTGACATACTTGCAGGTTTAGCTTGTGCTGGAGGAGCATTCTCTGCGGCAATTTTCTTTGCCATAGCTAGGTGCTCACTCCAATGCAGGTGTACGTTCTCATATGCAGCCTTTTGTTCCGGCGTGCCATACTTGAATTTTTGACCTTCGTTGGAATTCATCCAATCAAAACATGTATCAGCTTCAATCTGGTGATTTTCGCTTTCATCCTCAGCCACTGGTATAGTGCTGATATTAGGAGGTAAGCTTTGTATCACTTGTTGTAGCTGCTGCATCATCTGCTCTGCACCAGACATCTCAGGTGGAAGTTGTCCTCCTGATAATTGTGCCGCTTGCTGAGCTTGTTGATACCCATCCTGTGCTTGTTCCAGAGATGCTTTGGCCTGTTCAACCTGTGGGTTGGGATCAGGTCCGCTACGAAGCAGAGTTTCAAACTCATACTTTTGCTTAGTAACAGAGGTTGCGCCGGGAACTTTGAAGTTCTTCATTCGTATAGCATCGACCAATATAGGAAGATTCTGCGATGAGAACAGCCACTGCGCTAATTCAGGGTTCTGAATTGCAGTGTCAATCATCTTCAGCATCTTAGACTCTTTTTGCTGCCAAGATTCTGGGAATGCTGGGTTAGATTCGGCGTAGCATAGAACATTTCCATTAGCTAAATTCGTAGTGTTAACGGATACGTTCTTAGTTTCTCCTGTGTTACCTCCAACTGGAATGTTTTGAGAAATTCTTTTTCCTTCTCTACATTCTGCAGCGCACTTTACTGCTTGTCGTGCAGCCTCAGCAAACAAATCTTGGATTGCGTTCCATGGGCAACCCACGCGCTGAAGAGCTTGGTCTCTCTGAATTACTGCATTTCCTACCGTCTCTTCTCCAGTGGCTGCACCAAACAACGATGGCAGCGCTCCAGAAATCTCTTCTGACAGGCCGGAAATAAACCACTTAATAAAATCTGCTAATGCAGCTTGAGGCTGAGGGGTTTCTTCCACGAACATATACTGATCTCGTGCTGTTAAACCCGGCTGAATTTGGAATGGACCTGAGGAACCCGGAACATTAGGATTCTTCTTCATAGCCTCCATATCGAAAGCCTCAGCGTTGTACCACTTTTTAGGTACGGTGCGCTTGAAGTAGTCATCCAACAAGTCAACCCAATCGTTGATTCTCTTTTGAATAGAAATCAACGCGTCTCCCATTGATCTACGATTTTGACCTTTGCCTGAGAAAGGGTGACCTATAACAAGGTGGTCATCCATGTTCTCATTGCGTGCAAAAGCAAATTCTGATCCTGCTTTAACTAACAAGCATCCATCTGGAAACTTTTCTAGCAACTCTGCTCTTATTGCATCATCTACTTGTTCATCCATAAACATTGAGGGACGAAACCAAGTATGCTTTACTACAATATGTCTAGAAAAAGAATCACCAGTAACATATGCTCCAAGCACTGCTTGTCTGGTATTCTCTCTAGCAATTCTATCTAGTTCAGATTCTGAAATTTTATCTGAACCGGGCTTGAGTTTGTCTGCAATCCAAGGAAATTTAGCCTTGGCAATAACTACATCAACATCCTCAAACAACTGCACAAACTGCATATCTTTTAGGTGATCAACAGCTATAGGTACTTTGTGATCCAACTTACCAAACACTGATGTCACTTCTCTACCTAGAGGCTTACGTACTGGAGCAGCCGTTGTGTCCGGCTCTTCTCCTTCTCCTTCTTGGTCAGTTATATCTAAAGATTCAGGAACTAAGGATGTATCTTGAGAAAGAATGTCGTCAAGACCTTCCTGCCCTGTCTCTACTGCCGGTGGAGGATTTAGTCTATCCTCTGGTACTGTTGGAACTGGTTGATCTTCTTCATAGCCGTATTCTTGGCCGTTAAGCTCGTAACGCGTCCACAATAGGACTCTATCTTCATTCCAAAATATACGTGCTGTGTCTACCAACAACTGATGCAAATTGTTATTGCGTGCCCAAATCATTTTAAAATTATCGGCTTCTTCAGCAGCGATAATATCTGGGCCGTAATCAGGATTATTGGGGAAAAATTCTACCTTTGGAACTTCTCTGGATAGAGCCGCAACGATGATGTCACCTTTTGGTCCATATACGTTTGTGTCGTATATTCCATTGTTGGTGTACTGTTGTGATGCTCCATATCCAGTAGTGTTACCGGGAAGAATCCACCCTCCCTGTTTACCTCTCAGCAAGTGTTGGTACCCACGATCAAAATGGATAGCTTCCCACGCTTGCTCTACTTCTAATCTTCTAGCGGCTACGTCAGTTCTTGTAGCTATACCGTCTAGCTGTAGTAACGTGCCTTTAGCTTCATCTGATAACTGAGCAAATGGCTCGCTAGAGTAGTCGAAGGACGCATACACCCCTAAAGGGCTATCCTCTGGCTTTTCAGGCTGAACCGTCGAGCTTGGTCCATCATGATTTGCGTTAGCCGGTACTCCGTTTGGGTCAGCCATCTGCTCTCCTGTTATTTCTTTCGTGCGTGAGCGAACTTCTTTTTCTTAGACTTCTTCTCTGGCAGAGAATCAAAATTGGTGGCGCTCGACCACTCTGCCAGTTTCTCCTTGCCTCCTACCTTTTCAGGATGGGCATAAAGGAATCTCTGTTGCGCCTTGGATGAAAACGGCATTTACACTAGGTTTCCAGCCACGCTTGCGGCGGACTGAAGTGCTCCTGCACTTGCATTCACTGAATTCTGTGAGTTGGCTAGTTTAATGCTGAGCAATGCTGTGCTTCCAGAACCAGACACTAGACCGGTAACAACTCCTCTTACCGATACCTGAAATCCAGTTCCAAATTCCATACCACCTTGCGCTACTGCTGGGTTAGTCGCAGAGCTATCCAAAGGGTTAACAGGTCCACCTGCAAGAGGTGCATAGCAATCTTGGGCCTGTACAACAATGCTGTCATTAGATTTTGTAGTTATCGTACAACTTGCGGTTGATCCACTACCTGAAATACTAGCAACAATGCCCATGATGGTGCACTGATCGTTAGCAAACACGGGCTGGCCGTTTGTATTGGTTCCAATTACACCTGTGCTCATATTCTATTCTCCGTATTTAAACTAGATCAGGCATCTCATAATTGCGTTCTTCACTCTCAGCGCCTTGTTGGTCTGGATGAGTACGCTTTTTAACATCAGTTGCTTGCTCAGTTCCACCAGCTTCATAAGCCTCTGCAGCGCTGTTGTATTCGCTGGTAGTCTGAGAACCGTCCTCGTGGGTCTTTGTTACTTTGTGCTTGCCACCATCGTGATCATGGGAATAGTGCACGTGTGCCGCACGCTTCTCCGTACCTGTATCTTGTGACTCAGCTTTTTCGTTTGATTCTTTACCGGCTGGCTGTTCAGTAGCTCCGTAGGAATCAAATCTACGCTGTTGATAAACAGAACCAAACTTTTTACCGGGCTCTCTTTTGCTTTCAAATGCCATTAGAATTGTCCTTTTTTACGCTAAGCGTGGCATCTTAAAGCCGTCTGGCTCAGGTGCGCCTTCATCTTGTGGTAGTTCGGAAGCCGTCTGGTCTCCTCCACCCAATTGCTTTGCTGCTGTCTGTGCTTCTTGCGCCGATGCGTGATCGCTGTCATGTACGTGACCATCTGCATGTACAGAGTGCACATGATGCTTATTGTTAGTATTATCGTGACTAACGTGCACATGCTGAGCTTTCCCATGCTGTTTTACTACTTGTTCGGGAGCCTCTTGCTGCTGTTGTCCTTCTTGTGCACCTTCTTGTTCCCCAGATTCAAACTCAGGAGTTTCTTGCGACTCATGAGCATCATTCATCAGCTTAGCGCCTGCTGATGCCGCTGGTTTCTCAGCCGGTTTTTCAGCCGCACCGTGGTGCTGATCGTATTTACGCTGAGCAAAACGGCTACCAAATTTCTTACTTCCATCTTTTGTTGGAAATGGCACTGTATTCTCCTAGGCTTTGTAGCCGCTTACATCTCGTCAACTATTTTTTCCAATTGTTTCTTCAAATCGGCTTTAGTCTTTGCTACATAATCCTTGCTCTCTCCAAATGATGGAGGAACCCAACCCGCTCTCTCGGAGAGAGAAGGCTCATTCTTATAGCAAACGCAAAGTTTAAATCCGTTTTCAACCACGTCAACACCTACGTGGCATATGCTTTTCTTAGTCTCTTTTTCAGACACTCTTGGTCTCCTTTGCTTTTCTCTCTTCTTCTAGCTCTTTAGCATTTTTTAAATCGTTTTCCATTACCAAACGTTGCCAGTTAGAGATAGCAGGTGGAGACATGAACATTTCTTTAGAAAAATTGGGTTTAGTTGGTTTAGAGTAAGCAACTACCTCTGCGCCCTGTGCAGATGCCCTCGGCATAATTGTGAGTTCATAGAGATTAACTTTAGCAATTAACTGCTGCTTCTCTTCTCTCAAATTAGCGATGATAGACTCTTTGTCTTGCAGGCGATTTTCAAAGTCTGCTCGCAAGCGTACAAGGTCTTCTTCCAAACGTTCTACCAAACGAGACCCAAAAAGCTCTCGAAAGAAATGTCGAATATCACTTCCGGTCATTCTGAGTCTCCTACTGGTTAATTATCTTTACTTGCCACTGAGGAATCTTCTCTTGCGTGAACATTGTGCTAGAATTTGCTTTATCCGATGCAAGTTTCATTAAGTAGAAGTGTCGTGCCAATGGGTCAAGAGTCTTTGCATGCTCTTCAACCTCTTGTTCTCGTGGCTTTTTGCGGCCAGCTAACTGACCGTACAGTCCGTATCTAAATCCGTCATAGCAGTCGTCGCCTTTGGCATTGACCTTAAGTACGTCATCCATAAGGTCAGGATCACGCATAAGTGCTGGAATAGATCGGATGATATCTTTACAATTATCTAGAATTACCAATTCACCGTTCTTCAGCATGTTATACATCAACGCTGCTGAACCTATACGATCCATGGTAGCTCTAGTTACTGCTGGTAAACCTACTACTCTTAATTCTCTTGAATACTCATCTGCAGGGCTATGTGCTGTTACTTGCTTAGAAAACTTTTCGTGAGAAAAGTAAATAGCTTTAGGAACTACTTCCATACCGTTAGGAAGCTTGCACATCTGCTTTAGGATAGAAGCCCATTCTTTGTGGGTCTTTCCTCCTGTCAGAACCATCTCTTTGAAACAAACTGTCTTAAGTTTATAATCGCCGTTTACCAACTTCACCATTGCTTTGGTGAAGAAATAAGCTGCGTTATAGTGACCACCCATAGACCAGTCTTGTGATGCCCATACCGGCTGGTACTGTTGCCATATGATGGCGTCTGGGTCCTCTCTTAAATTGATTACATGGTAATCCTCAGAGAACACATCAAAATATTGACCCTCTACTACTCCATCCAAACCAAGCAAAAGCTTATCGCGCTTTGCTTTTGGCATGCTGTTAAGACGGGAAAGTATAGCCGGGTCGCGTGCTAGCAATTTTAAATTGTCAAGTACTGTAGAGCGTTGGTATGCGTAAGCTTTTGGATCGTAGATAAGTCTCCACTCACCAGCTTCCAGCACCCACCATGCTCCATTTTCGTCTTTACGTGCTTCCTCTGGTCGCTGCCATGGCTCTTTCTGCACGAATACTGTTCTGTAGTATTCATAATGTGGACCGAGAGGGTTGGTGCAACCAACAATACACGGAATGGGCATGTGCCCATGAGCATTAGGCAAACAGGATGCATTAACTGTATTACGAGAATATAGCATCATCCATGCTTCTGGTGAGAACTGACCACATTCGTCAACCAAGATGCCGGGATAAGCTTGTCCTAAGTACTGTTCAATATCTCTCTCTTTATTGTTCTGGCAATGACCAAACACAACGCGAGAGCCGTTAAAAAAAGTTGCTACGTGGCTTGTAGGGTTATACGTGTAAAGCTCTGGAGGAACGAAAGCCTTAAAATCGGCAATAGCTCCACTTTCTAATTCCTTAAACGTACGTCTCAAAACCAATATGTCGCATTTTTCCCATGCTAAACAGTAGTTAATAACCAAGTACATTAACCAACCGCTAGTTTTACCGGATCGAATACCACCAACAGATAGACATTGAGGAGCTACAGGTAAATGGTAAATAATTCCATCTACCGATGTAGGACGAATAAGTTCTGTCTGTTTAGGTTGGAACTCAAAAATCTTATTTAGATTTAGGGTGCCATCAGCATTCAAATATGCCGGTCTCGCCTTATCCTCAGTTGGTACTTTGCGGGGCATTTAAATCTTTCTACTGGTCGTTTGTCTCTACGCTGAGTACTTCGGCAAACGCAGGTTTATCCGGCTGTTTTTGTCTGTCTTCGTAGTTAACTACTTCTTTGTTCATGAGTTCTGGTCTCTCAAACACTACGAACTTAATGCCGGAAATCTTGTTGTCTTCTTTGTCTTCTTCAGTAAGACCGGGCTTACCAACAAAGTGAAGCATAAGCCAGTCGGCCCACTGCTTAGATGCTGCTACCATTTTTGGATCAGGAGCTACAGGATTGCCCTTCTCATCTACACCGGGATCATAGTTGGCCCACTTTATAGCGGTCTCCACCATGGCCTGTATTTCAGTCTTCTTAGCGCCTTCTTTGACCTTCATCATGGCCTTACGACCAATGCGCTTAATTTCTTGACTGCTAACCGGCATGGGTTTATTCTTACGAACAAACTTTCCTGAACTATCTTTCAGCCTTATGCTGGTCCCGTCACCCTTAGCATTCTTGACTACGATAGCAGTTGTAGTTACCGCAGGTGTAGACGCCTGAGACAAGTCTATCGTGTCGTCACCCATAATTTACTTACCTTGCTGCACTGCTTCTGGCAGCTTTCCAATGACTTCTTCTACAGAGTTATACACAAACTTTTTAATGTCAAATGCATACTTCTTTGCCAACTCTTCCATCTTTGCGTTGTATGAAGTACGCGCTTTGTTGGCTGCTTCCTGCACCTGCTGAATGCGGTTGCTTAGTTGCTGAATCTCCACCTGTGCCTTCAGGTACTCATTCTCTACTTTGGTCAACGCCAGCTTTTCAGTGGCTTCGATTTCAATCTTAATACGGTCATCGCCCTTCTTAACTTCGGCAACAACTTCTGCTACTTTCTCTTCAACCTTAGCAACTTCTTGCTTAACTTCTTCAATAACAGTCATTCTGAGTCTCCTATTTGTACAAATGAGTCGTAGTATATATCGAGAGCAGAGAACCTACGGTGGCTCCTATAGCTCCACCTACACCCGCTATCCACGTTCTCCATTCTTCTCTGTCCATCATCAACTTCCCGATCCAAAAGCATCCTAATGCTAAGGTTGGTTCTGTGATTGCGGTCCAGAAATAAGAACCCTGCGCTACCGCTCTCAGGTTAGCGCAGGTTATAAAGATAGCTAAAAAATCACTGAGGAACATTATGGCGAAGATTTCTCTTTGCTTCATGCTTCCTCTTTTTATTTCGTAATGCTTGAATCTCGTTAGGGTCCAATGCGGTATCGCCTGCCTCACTAGCAAAGTAGTAAGGGTTCAACAAAGGGTCAATTATCTCTTCCATTTGACAGTTGCCTGTCGAGCAGAATTCAAGACCACCAGACAGCGCTCGATGAGCCGACTTTTTGGTCAAGGCCCACGGCGCATTTAGCGCGTTCGGACAACAAAAAAGGGTAGACCCTGTTGGGCCTACCCTCGTGTGTATAACTAACAATTTTGGTGGACAATGACGGCTACGCTCCGTCCTCCCTCGGGTGCAAGCCGAGAGTTTTCCTGAATAAACTAATCGCCCACTTAAAATGGTTCTGTGTAACGAAAGAATTTTATTAATCGTTCAAAGAAATTTTCTTTCTTACCATAAAGGAAATGAAACCATTTTTCAATACTTCTTTTATTGTGCTTAATCAAGGCTTTCGTGCCTTGTATCGCTGCATCGTCTCTTAATAACAAGTTGATGCCTACTTCAGATATTTCTACCGCGTCATCGGCATCGGCTTTCCATGAATCTGGAGCCCAATATATCGCAGATGATACCACAGAAGGTACACCGGCCAACACTCCGTCTGCCGTTACCATGTTGAAGGATTCCGTATAAGAAACCTGAATCAACAAATCCATGCTGCTTACCAGATGAATGAATTGATCCCATGGCTGCCAGTTATGACGTACAAGGGTGAACCCCGGTATATTGTCGGTCATCTGGCCTATAGCTGGAGAAACTCTACCTTGGTCTCCTTCTCCACCGGAAGACATATGAAACTCTACAGGTACTTGAAGTTCTTTTTGTATAAGAACTGCAGCCGCTGTAGCAGTCATAAAGTTCTTCTCGGGACGTACTGCACCAAATGCGCCGATCTTTATAGGACTAACACCGTCCCACGGCTCTTTTTGGCGCTGATATGTCAGCGGATAAAGATTAGGGAGAAGAACCGCTTCTCTCTCGTATGCTTTTTCAAACCACTCTACAAATCTTTCAGAGTTGCCACCAACTTTTAAGTTAGGATATTTCTCCGAAAGTTCTTGGTACTTTCTCAATAACTCTACACCTTCTGGGTCAGCTTGCAGAAACCCAACGTTTGAGTGAGAAAGTATAACAAATTCTATGTCTTTAAAATTTTTAACTAGAGACTTTAAATCATGAAGGCTAAGCCAAGGAGCAGATATAACTACGTGCGTGAGAGGCTTATCGTGGGTTTCGTTGTATTTATCAACGGCATGCACAATATCAACGTTGTGCCTTACAGGGAACACGGTGACATCCACTCCGTATTCTCTTAGTACTTGCGCTGTGGTAAACCCTGCTACATTCAGTCCAACACAGCTAGTTCTTATCCATGCAGCAAAATCTTTAAATACCAGCGCTAATCTTACGTCTTCTGCCTTCTTCATCTAATCCTTCTGGGGAAAGAGGGATTGCCGGGGTTCCTTTACGACGCCCAATCCCGGCGCGGACGTTTACAAATTGGTTGCGGCCTCCGGTAACGCTCCTAGGAGACCGCAAAATTGGGTGCGGGAGCGAGAATCGAACTCGTCCATGTGATGCTTATGAGACATCCGTAGCCACCAGACTACGTTCCCGCAATTTATACTCAATTATCCTGTGACAGTTAGCACACAATAGTATGCACTTCTTTAATTCCTCTAAAATGCTTTCTCTACTATGTCTAAAAATTCCTGCACTAAGATTAAATCTTTTTGTGTCTGGGTTTACATGGTGAAAATCCATAACATACGATGGGAATTTATTGCCGCATCTGTTACATGGTTTATTTTTATATGTATCCAGCCACTCTCTTCGTTTCTTTATTGCCTTCTTAACTGTGCTATACGTGCTCATCTTTTCTCTTTTCCGCAGAAAGATGAACAAGTGCGTCCGCAACCACCTGAGTTTTATCGTCTCAGGAACGTCAAAATGGGGTGAGCAGTAGGATTCGAACCTACATAAGCCAATTTAGAAGATTGGTGCACGGTCCCTTATGCCATGCTCACGTAAAATTGGTCGGCGCGGGAGGATTTGAACCTCCATATACTCGCGTCCAAGGCGAGGGGGTTAGCCAGATTACCCAACACACCGAAAATTGTCTCATTAGGAACAGGCGAAAACAGAGCGGGAATCAACGTATTGACTACGCTGCTGTAGTTTCATCCGTGTATTCACCCTAAAGTATCGCCCGGAGGTGATTACTGTGAGTGACGGCTACAGGCTTCCCTAGCATTTTTAGACGTGCCTAGCGTTCCATACGGAGTTGACTGCCACCGAAGTGTCAGTGGTTTGCGTCATCAAGTATGAAGTATCTGTTTTCTACGCCATAATGAAAATTTATTAGATGCAGGAACAAGCGGTCACAGAGATTTTAGCGCTCTGCCACTAAGCTACGGAGACCGAAGTCTCCGGTGGGAGTCGAACCCACGCCTCTTCATTAGCAGTGAAGTAACTGTGTCCTACGCCATGCAATCTAAACTTAAAATTTGGTCGCCCCGCTGAGAGCAACCTCAGCCACCCTCCCCAATGGGAGTCGTGCCGCACTTACACCACAGAGCGAACTCATCGTGGGAACAAACGATTACAGAGATTATAAGCTCGTATTAGGAGCTTCTCTTGTTAATGGTAAGAAGTAACTGTAATCTACGCCACACAAACTTTATAACTTATTCGTTTTCGTAAGCCTGAATCCAATTTACTACAGATTCCGACCATCCGTCAAGGTGGCTCCATTTTCCGTATCCGATACCGTTCTGATAAGAAGCCACATTGATCACGTATCCTACACCGTTAGGTGTAGATACTGTCTGATGCGATTGCTCATCAGTAACGATGATGATACGGTCGTAACCACGGGCATCAGCTACTCTTTTCGCTGATTCCGTGTTGGTTGACCCGTGGCTTGTAGCGTTCTTAATTGCATCTCGAAGCGCAAAACCTCTACGGGCTGGAACCAAAACGGGAGAATTTGAAAACGAAAGAACTTCTACGTCTTCACAAATCTCACGAAGGAGAATAGCCAGAGCACAAGCCGCATCACTGCGGTCGATCTCACTCTTTGCCGAAACTGGGGTACCGTACATGCTACCAGAGTTATCTACAAGAAGAATCGTCTTGCCCTTTAGCTTAGGCATCTTCTCCAATGCCTTGAACATAGCCTGCTCTAATTCAGGCTCTAGGTCTGGGGCATACTTCGCCGCAGAAATGAATCTGAATGGCAGCACTCTGCTCACATCAATCTTTCTCAAGGCGCTCTTGATCAGCGTCTTGCTTACCCCAGACTGCTCCATATTGCGAAGGTTACGCAATAGAGCCAACGCTCCAAGCTTCTCTTCTTCGATCAGTCGCGTAAAGGTTTCACCCTTGTCAGCGCCTCCTGAGAGAGCAACTTCCCACGTATCTGGCGTCTTCAATTCGTTATTGACAACCTTCTTGAAAAGCTTTTCCTGTTTCTTATTCTCAGGCTTAGCGTGAGAAAGGAAAAGAACATCGCGCAGCTTTACTGCACCGTCACGGTTGTACTTAGCAAGTGCATACTCTTCGAACTTACCGAAGGCTCGCGCCAATCCACGCTTACTCTGCGCTGATAAAGGCTCCTTGCCGTCTTTCCAATAGATTGCCACGTACTCAGTCAACTCATCTGGGCGCTGAATTACGCGTTCCAGAAGTTCCGCTACGTACTGACGCTCAGTCACTTTTGGGTGACGGGCCAGTTCACGCGCTAACAATAGAGGTACGTGACGTAGCTTCATTTCTTCTCTCGCCTTAACAGCGATGTCAGCTACGGTTTTGCCGGGAAGCGAGTGCACCAGCGTCTTAATACGCTCTGCGATTGCCTGCCCGTCTTCATAAAATTGGTCTTCCCAAAGCATGCACGCCATTACTGAGCGCTCTAATTCTTTTGCTTTGGTGATTTTCTTTGCAACTGCACCTTCATGTGTGAAGATAGGTGCAGACTTTACTGCTCTGTTTAGGGTAGCCATAAACACTCCTGAGTCAAATTTATACTTCTACTGCCGAACAAAATTGGCATGAGATGCAGGATTCGAACCCGCACGATTCGTTTTGGAGACGAACATGCTGCCGTTAAACATCAATCTCATATATGGAGCGAAGCACGAGATTTGCACTCGTTCCGTTTGGTTGGAAGCCAAACATGCTGCTGTTAAACACCAGCCTCGCGTGGAGCGAACTGAGAGAATCGCACTCTCGCCTAGTCGTTGGCAACGACCGGTTCTACTACTAAACTAAGCTCGCTCAAGTAGCCGAAGGCGACACCCAACGACATCTGCGGGGAATTACAACGCTGAATCAGCTACTAAATAAAATGGCGACCTGTATGGGATTCGAACCCATGATCTGTCCCGTGACAGGGGACTGGGGACAGCCACTCCCCTAACAAGCCGTGGACGAGAGTGCGAGATTCGAACTCGCGGCCCCTTTCATCAAGGAAGCGGCGGTTTTCAAGACCGTTGCATTAATCCGCTCTGCCAACTCTCGGTTTCAAACTGGATGAGAGTAAGGGATTCGAACCCTTGGACCCCATTGCTGGGCATCACATGTTTAGCAAACATGCTCGATAAACCACTCTGACAACTCTCAATAAATTTTGTGAGGCTGAGAGGTAACGAATGCTCTCAATTAAGTTTTAACGTTCATGCTTACGCAATTTACGGCGCTACCGTACAACACCTCTAAACTTGGTCACTCATGCGGAAGTCGAATCCGCGTCACTTCCTTGAGAGGGAAGTATCCTAAGCCACTAGACGAATAAGTGATAGATGTGGATTTCGCAGTGCTGCCCACATCGGCCTGCACTCGGCCTTTGCAAAATGGAGGTCCCACAGGGAATTGCACCCTGATCTAAAAGTTCGTAGCTTTTCATCCTATCTGTTGAACGATAGAACCTCATAAAATCGGTGCCGCAGAAACTTATTGCTTTTCTTTGTACTTCAGCATTGAGCAACATCGGTTACCCTGCGGCTAAAATTTGGGTGGGTTTTTTACGGTCTTCTCAGAATCCAATACCCACCCCATCTTCAAGATTCATAAATTTGGTGTCTCGTGCGGGATTCAAACCCGCGTCAAAAGCTTGAAAGGCTTCCATCCTAGATCACTAGACGAACAAGACATGGCTCCTACCGCTGGATTCGAACCAGCACCCTACGCATTAACAGTGCGCTATCCTGCCGTTAGACCAGATAGGAACATTACAATTAAATTGGTGCACGCTGATGGATTCGAACCACCAATAGCTCTTAGAGCCGGGAGGGTTACAGCCTCCTGCAATAGCCGTTATGCGAAACGTGCATTTAAATGGTGACCACTGGAGCGCTCGCATCTCCGTCCACGGGGTTTCAATCCGTTGCTATGCTATCTCAGCTAAGAGGCCATAAAATTTATTCACGGGAACAAACGTGTACGGTGTATTTTCATCCAAAGAAGTAACCGTACACAACACCACGCAAATATGGAAGCCCCGCAAGGATTTGCACCTTGGTTAGAAAGGTCAAAGCTTTCCGTCCTGCTCTTGAACGACAGGGCTATAAAAATTTGAGGCAGGATTTACATACGTTGCAGTTCCATTATCCAACGTAAGACCTAAATACCGAATGGATGCGGTTGCCTCAAAACTGGTAGGCAAGGAGTGAGTTGCACACTCATTTCACTCTAATCAGGAGTGCTGTCTGCTGTTGACGTACTCGCCTATGGTCCGAAAGAAGAGAGTCGAACTCTTATGCATTTACTGCGGCAGTTTTTGAGACTGCTGTGTCTGCCTGTTCCACCACTCTCGGATTTAAAATTGGTCTCGAAGATGGGACTCGCACCCATACGCCTGACGGCAGAAGTTTTTAAGACTTCCGTGTCTGCTAATTCCACCACGACGAGATTGGCTGGCCGTCAAGGACTTGCACCTCGACCATTCGGGTCAGAGCCGAACGTTCTGCTATTAAAAACTAACAGCCAATAAAAATTTGGAGTACGTTGCAGGATTCGAACCTGCGCCTAGACGGGTTGCAGCCGTCCGCGTTTAGCCTCTTCGCCAAACGTACATGGAGGGCACGCGAGAAATCGAATCTCTTTCACGCGGGGTCACAACCCGGTGGCTACACCAGTTGCTACGCGCCCTAAAATTGGTACACCGGGTTGGATTCGCACCAACGGTAATCCTTCTTTGTAAGAGAAGGGGCTTCGTCTCCTTGCCCACCAGTGTATGGTGCAATCCTATAGATTGCACAACCGTATTTCTACGGGGAGTCGTAAATTGGAGCCTAAGACTGGGAATCGCACCCAGTACAACCTCTTTACGAGAGAGGTATTCTAGCATCTTAAATTACTCAGGCATAAAACTCTATTTAGGGAACAAGCGAATACAGGAAAGGCACCAGCCCTTGCTACGGAATCGAACCGCTCGCTCTATATGCAAGAAGTACCTGTTTTCTACGCCACTAAATAAACTGGAGCCACTGGTAGGAGTTAAACCCACACACGCCAAGGTACAAGCTTGGTGCACTGTCATTATGCTACAGTGGCATGGAGCCCAAGGATGGAATCAAACCATCGTTGCTCCCTTACCAAGGGAGAGTTCTATCACTGAACTACAAAGGCAATAAAAATAATACTAACTCTGTAAGCAGGATTCTGTCAATGGAATATTTTCCACCGGACAATCATTCGTCTTAGCTTTCAACCCGATGGCTCCCCGAGCAGGATCACTGCCATCCTATTTGAAATTGCTGCCCCTAGAGATTGCCCGTTTCACTCCCACTCAAGGGATTCGTCACTGTTGCTCTTATCGTAGCCTCGCGGCTCCCGCAGCTTCCACGGTAGGGTGCTCTTTGCAGTCCTGACTTTCCTCACCTTAAGATGAAGCGCTCCGCAAGGTATTAACCACACAGTGCTTGATCCGATAAGGCGCGATTGTCTGAGTTAGTATAAAATTGGTATGGAAGATACTCTAGGAGTAGTCACCTTTGACTTTCAGCCTGCTCGCTACATCCACGTCACTTTTGCAGGATATCGGAACATCTTAAAATTGGTGCGCCTAGAGGGACTTGCACCCCCACGGCTGTTAACCACTGGAGTCTAAATCCAGCGCGGCTGCTAAATTACGCCATAGACGCATTTAAAATTTTAGAGCACAGGCGAGGCTGAGGGACTAGGCCAGTCAGCCTCGGGTGCTTTTCTTCGAAAGAGTGCGTCTTACACAATATGTTGCGCCAGCTCGAAATACGAAGATAAACGTTGGGCGTATACCTTGTTGCGATACCATCTACTTCTAGACTTAGCCCAATCTGAATCCCGGCCCTCAACCAAAAAGGAGTAAAGGGAGAGCCGGGAGGACGCGAATGCGTCTACAATGTGATGTACGCCTTATTTGAGGGTACAGTATTACTATACCATAACTAAGTGAATTTGTCAAGTAAAAAATGCAGAGTCAACGCAAAAAATAAAGTTTAAATATGGAATGACATTTACGTATCATACTGATTTAAAACGAGTTATATCAAAAATCTAAAACCGTATCTTATAGTAAATACACGGGTTATATCAACTTGACTTTCGAGGTAAGTCGTGCGATACTAGAATCGTTTCCCCCCGGTAATACTATATACTACATATGGTTCTATAAGAATCAATCACTTACTTGTTAAAGTATAGGGGCAGTAAGTGGTTATTGTCAATAGGTATTTGCTAAGCATTGAAAATAAACAACTTATGAAGCTATCTACACGCACTCCAGATTCAATTTCCAAGAAAAGACAGGAGCTTAGAAGGCAAATAGCCCTCTGGCAAGATCGAATAGAAGCCATAAAGCTTTCTCTTTCAATAACTTCAGAAGAGAAGGCAGAAAAACTGAAACAAGCCTACACGGAACTCAAAGCTTTAAATGCTTCAATGAACGAGACTTTTGTCGGTCGGCACCGATCCATCAACTTCAGCAAGACCAGAAAGCTCTACCCCGGCGTTTGGTAACGTGCCGCAAACTTTGCGGCAGGTCATAATTTCAAAAGGACAAATTGGAAAATCAGACTCAGCACAAGAAGCTCGTTCTTTCCGAGCTTAAGCCTCCAATGAACATCACGTTCATCACAAACAAGGACGGCTTAAAAAAATTAAGAGACTTCTTTGAACGTAAGAAGGCAGAACCCGTTCCTTATACCGGCTTCGATACCGAGACCAACATCACGGTAGACTTCTGGAATAGACGTGTTCGCACAATGCAGTTTGGAGACAAGAACGAACAATACGTTATTGATCTGCTCTCGTTTGCCGGTTCTAGAGAAAAATTAATAGAGACGCAGGGCAACTATGGAGCTAACTGCGGCGACACGTACAAAGATATCATAGACATCATCGAGCCTGTGTTGTGTTCTAATGCGTTTCTAAAAATAGGACAGAACCTAGGATTCGAATACGAAGTGATGCGCTGGAACTTCGGCTTGCGTATCTGGCATTTGTACAGCATGGACTTTGCTGAGCGTGTAATGCAGGCCGGAAGAATATCTCTTAAGAAGTACAGCGAGTTTTCTATGTTTGAAATCTTTAAAAGATATTTCAAACTAGAGATCGATAAAGAGAAGCAGAAGACATTCGATATAGAAACACCTCTCACACAAGAACAAATTGAGTATGCCGCATTTGATATTCGTTCACCAATCTCTGTGTGGCAGGCCCAGCAACGCATTCTAGAGCGTGATCAACTAATAACAACTGCTACTATCGAGAATGAAGCTATCGGAAGTTATGTTGACATGCACTTGCATGGACAAAACTTAAACGATGAAAAATGGATCGAACGCATCAAGGCAACGCAACTTCGACGCATCGAAGAAGTTAAAATTCTAGATGCATCTTTTTTGCCGATAGTAGGACACAAAGACAACCAGATTGATGAAGATGAAATTAATCGTCTTGAGCTGGTCTGGAAAACAGAGTTTGAAGAAGCAACAGAAGCAGAAAAAGAACAAGCTGCCGCTGTACGATTGGAGAAGGACCCAGTAAAGAAAGCAGAACTAAAAGCTGTTCTGAAAAATCTACAGCTTCATCGTAGGCTAATGAAAGCGTCTGCTCGTGCTGCGTACTCAGAAAAAAGCAAAGCACGCACTGAGTGGAAAAAAGAATATCCCAAGTGTGAAGGCGAAGCTTACATTAATTACGGTTCCAATGCACAACTTTTACAGACTTTGAGAAAGTTCCCCGGCATGGGTGCAATAGAAAGTGTCGGAGACGAAGTATTGCTGAAATTTAACGACCGGCCAATCATTCAGACTTTGCGTAAATATCGTAAAGGTAAGAAGGACACCGGCACGTATGGTATGCAGTGGGTCACTCGCTGGGTAAACAAGCCATGCAAAGAAGAAGGCTTCAGGCATCCCGGTGACGGTCGTCTACATTGCACCTTCAACCAGCTTGAGGCAGAAACGGGACGAAGCTCTTCATCGAAACCGAATGCTCAGAACCTTCCAAAAGAAAAAGAAGTACGTGATTGTTTCATATGTGATCCACCAGATTTTAATGAACCAGATGGTTACGTAATTGTAACGTGCGACATGTCTGGTGCTGAGTTGAGAATTATTGCTGACTTAGCGAATGCAACTTCGTGGATCATGGCTTTCAACAAAGGCTGGGACGTTCACTCTGTCTCTACTGAAATTCTTGAGCGTAAACAGTGGGAAGAGGGAACAGAAGCTGGATGCGCGTACTACGAAAAAGATGACAAAGGTGAATTAAAGCGTCAAAAGTGCAAATGCAAAATTCACAAGAAACTTCGTGATAACACCAAGGCCATTAACTTCTTGTTGTGTTACGGTGGAGGACCAGATGCACTGGCTGACCAGCTAGACATCACCGTAGACGCTGCAAAAGAATTGATGAAACAGCACGAAGCTGCATTTCCTGATGTGTGGAACTTCTTGTACCGCTCTGGTGAAGAAGCCAAGCGAGATAAAGAATCCCGCGATATGTATGGTCGTAGAAGATCGTTCCCTACGCCCACATATGAAAGTGCTAAGCAGTGGATTTTGGATGATGATGATAGAATGGAGAAGCTGGAACTTCCTGAGGAACAACAAAAAGAAAACATTCTTCAGTTCAAGTTACAGAATCTGCGTGAGCCTAACAAAGAAGAAATTTCCAAGTTAACACATCGTAATCCAACAGACTCAGAAATTCGTTGGGCTATGAAATCCATGATGGGTTCTATTTCTCGTCGTGGTAAAAATCATCGCATTCAAGGTACCAACGCTTCAATCATCAAGAGAGCTATGGGCTCAGGATTTGATGCCAATGGAAAGCCTTACCTATGGCACACTCTGCCACAATTCAAAGCTAAGTTGCTCAGCATGGTGCATGACGAATTGATTATTCAGTGCCCCAAGAGATTCGGTGAGCAGGTTAAAGCTTTGGTTGGAGATGCGTTCAAACGTGCAGCAGCGGAAGTTATGCACAAAGTAGAAATGACCTTTGAAGGTCACATTGCTGACCGTTGGGTTAAAGAATAAGTGAAAGAGAAGAAATGTCCGAGAAAATGAGTCACTTCGCGCAGACAATCATGGAACAGAAATACAGCCATGATCTGCGCG
>Ga0210401_10002018_pt1 | contig 22837 bp, 18 predicted proteins | sample IncBWH32MmetaG_FD_150866 | JGI IMG/M metagenome (GOLD analysis project Ga0210401, IMG submission 150866) | Forest soil microbial communities from Barre Woods Harvard Forest LTER site, Petersham, Massachusetts, United States - Inc-BW-H-32-M | ecosystem: Environmental > Terrestrial > Soil >... | reverse complement strand
CATCTAAACGCGATTGCTCTGCGGCTCAATCAACGTCCGCGAAAGACCTTGGGCTTCGAAACGCCAGCCGATAGACTACAGAAAGTGTTGCACTGACCGGTTGAACGCACCGCCCATGAGGAGACATGCCCCCAAATCACATCCATGGGCTCGCGACGGCATTTTGTCGAATTTCAGGATCGAGTTGCGTATGTGCTGCGATAAAGTGCCTGAGGGGGCCGCTCGATGCCGCAACGTCGATACTTTCAGCATCTCGCCAAACCCCATCATCGATCCGCTCGCGTGGTACGACGAGCGGATCGACGCAACTTCAGGCTGGAAGTTTGTCCGCAAGCACTGTTGGTTGACGAATCTCCGGAGACACGGCTAGCAGATTGGCCGCATTCGCCATCAGTGCTGCCGCCACCGCGCCGTTCAGATGCGCGGTTCGTCCAGCCTCATCGTTAAATGCGTCGAAGATTGCAAAAGTCGTCTTGTCGAAGCGTACGGCGAACCAGGCAACGGTGCCGGTTTCGGCCATGACAAGATCCCGAGCACCTGCTAGAAAATTTGCGACATCCTCTTCCCGGCCTGCCTTTGCCTTCAGTTCGACGTAAAGTGCGAAATGGGTCATGAGAAAGCTCCTCTGTTGGTTACGTCACTATGTACCCGCGCGACGAGACATTATTCCCTGCTCAAAGCGCCGAATGGTCACGGACCGCTTCCGCGAGCGCAGGCTTGAGGTCGAGAAAGCGTTTTCTTTACTCTTCGTGAAATTCGAGATTCCCAATTGGCTTGTTACGGAGCCGTCGCGGAAAATGCGCACCTACCGATCACGTTAAAGCGACCAGTGCGCGGTGGATCAGGAGCGACAGGGCCTCCTCGGAGAAGAGCCGCGTACTCCACTGGAGGTGGCGGTTCGCGGGGGACAGGTTTGCGTCTCGTCTTAAACCGTGACGCTCTTGGGATGGGGCCTGTTTCGCATGGTAGCGGGAACGGCTACGTCTCCGTTAACGGCTTGTTCTGACCAGTTGGAATCGTCAGTTGCCTCGCAGAATGTCCGCTCAGGGTCAAAAAACGGAAGTGGCTCAGCCCCGAATGGCATGTCGGCTCTCCTCTCAAAAGCGGACGTCGTCCGGCTAGTCGGACACGTTCAACGAATGTCACAAGCCGACAACGCCGCGCCGAACTCGATCGTGGTTATGGATTTTACGGGGTCCTTCGCTACGCTCGCGCCCCGGAATGACAGCATGCCCTTGACCCACCGTCAAAGCACGACAGGTGATTTGCCCGTCGTGCCAATGTGCCGCAGTTGATCGCCTCCCCAAATCACCGGCAGAATCCGCAACGTCTCGCGCCCTCATGAGGGGCGTTTCGCGATCGTCACGAACGTTGGGCGCGGGATGCGATGGACGCGACAGTGTCGAAAAGACGAACGATACTGTCGCGTACGGCAAAGCCATGCGGTGCTGTCGCCCCGATGCTGGCGTCAAGCTGGCGACAATGCTTCGCATTGCGCCGGCGACGGAGACAATAAAGCCGGTCTCCGGGGAGAACATGGAATAAGCCGTCAACCCGTCGCGCGGGGAAAGCCGGGTGATCCGGCAGTACCTGTGGTGACTAACTCGTATGCTTTTTACTTTTGCATACGAGGCTGCGGGCGCAACGGGCACCCGGCTTTCCCTGCGCCCTCACTTTAGCGAGGGACCTTGTCTGGCAAAAGCTCGGGCCATCCGCGCCGCGAGAACGGCGACGCTTGCTCTTTTTTTCTCAACGGTGGACATGGCCCGGAACGATCATTGCGTCGGCTACCTAACGGTAACCGACGCAATTTCTACCCATGCGATCGTATCGCGCCTGACGCGTTACTTTCTTTCTTCCTCACGCTCGGGCCGCGGCGCAGGCGGACGAGCCGCCGGAGGCGCCATCCGTGGCGGCTGTTCGCGCGCGGCGGGAGGCCGTGCCGGTTCTGGTGGCGGCGCCGCTCGGCGCTCTTCGACCCTGGGTTCGGCTTTCGGCGGCTCGCGAGGCGCCTCAACCGGACGCGGCTCCGCAGCTTTCGGCGCTTCCCTGGGCGCCGCTTCCGCCGGGCGGCGCTCCTCAACCCTTGGCGCTTCCTGTGCCGGACGCCGCGGCTCTTCAGCAGCGGGAGTTTTTTCTTCCGCCCTCGGAGGCTCGCGGCCCGTCTCAGTCGCGCGCGGCGGCTCCTGTCCTGGACGCGGCGACTCTTCCTGCCGGCCGGGTTCGCGACCCGGCGCTCCGCCGGTGGAAACCGGCGTGCGGCTCGCCCGCGTGACGCCTTCACCCTGCATCACACCGGGGCGCGCGGTGGCCGCGACCGCAGGCTCGCCGTGATTCTGTTTCGAGAACAACGCGCGGTCCTTGCCGGCGGCCTCGACGTGCTGACGCTGTGCCGGCGTCGCCTCGACATGCCGCTCGCGCGCAAAGGTTTCCTGCTGCGGTGTCGGCCGTGCGGCTGTGCCGCCATTTCCACCGTTGAAACTCGCGCGATTGACCGCGTTGTTCACGACCACCGTCTGGCTGTAGACGTTGGTGATCCTGACATTCGTGATGTTGTTGACCGCGCGGTTGTAGAAGAATGCGCCATGGTCCCAGTGACCGCCGTAATAGCCGTCGCCGGTATAGCCGAAGCCGTAATCGATGCCGCCGTAGAAGCCGACTTCCCGGCCCCAATAGCCGGGCTGGAAGACGTAACGGCCGCCGACCCAACCCCAATAGGCTGGCGTCCACAGCAATTCGGGCTGCGGCGGCTGCACCCAGGTGCCCGGCACCCAGTAATAGTCGGCGTCGCTGGCATCCCAGGCCCAGTAGCCAGGCACCCAGATATAGCCCTCCGCCGGAATGATCGGCTGCTCGTAATAGGGAAGCGGCGGCGGCGCGATCTCGACACTCACATCGGCCGAAAGCTGGGCCTGCGCCGGCGTGGTCAGATAGGCGGGGATAGCTGCGCCCAACATGAGGGCGAAAACCGACGATCTGAAGAACTTCATAGGAATGCTTCCTGTGATGAGGGGAGAGACAGCCGGCGGTGGGAAGGACCAAGCCACCTAACAGAGGAACGATCGATTGGTTCCGTACTCCGCGTTGAGATCGTCCTCTTCCGCACGTTCAAGAAGCAACGCGGCCGCTGAACGCCGTCTGAACGAAATCGGTCCGAAAATTGTCGAGAAATGCCGAACGGCCCAGTCAGTCCAACGCCCGCTTTGTAAGCCCCTGCCCCTCTGCTATTGGTCCGGAGGCGGGCGGCCGTCGCCAATTCTCTCCGACCAACGAATAAAAAGGATTGCCCCATGAAACTGCGAACCGAACTGCGAACCGGTTTCGCGATCGTCGCGGCCTTCACCGCTGCAACCAACGTCGCGCAAGCCCAGACACAGGCAGCCTCGCCTGCGCCCGCCGACACCGTCTTCGTCAACGGCAAGGTTTTTACTGCCGACGAAGCGGATCATGTGGTGCAAGGTTTCGCGGTCGCGGGCGACCGTTTCGTGGCGGCCGGGACCGACGGCGACGTGCGGCGTTATGTGGGTCCGCAAACCAAAGTGATCGACCTGAAGGGCCGCTTCGTGTCGCCGGGCATCACCGACGACCACTTTCACAATGAAGGTGGCGGTCCCGGCGTCGATCTCAGCCACGTGCGCTCTCTAGGTGAGCTTTTGACGACGGTTGCGAACGCGGCTGCGGCAGCACCCGCGGACACCGTGATCGTCTCCAATTCCGACTGGCACGAGGCGCAACTGAAAGAGCAGCGCCTGCCGACCGCCGAAGAGATCGAACAGGCCGCACCGAACAAGCCCGTGGTGCTGGTGCGCGGCGGCCACGAATACATCCTCAACACGACTGCGTTGAAGAAGTGGAACGTCACCAAGGATACGCCGGTGCCGGCGGGCGGGCAGATCAGCCGCAACGATGCTGATGAGTTGACCGGCGAATTGTTCGATGAAGCGAGGGCCATGGTGACGCTGCCGCGTCCAAAACCAGTGAGCATGGACGATATACTCGCGACCCAGAAAGCCGTCGCTCCCTATGGCATGACCGCGCTTCGCATTCCCGGCGCCTACAAGGGCGACATGATCCAGGCCTATCGTCTGATGAAGCAGGCGGAGGCTGAGGATAAGCTGACTTTACGCTGGACCGTCTACATGCCGGGCTTCTCGCTGCGCTCGGCGGACGCCGCGCGCAAGGCCATCGAGAGCTGGGGAACGCATCAGGACGAAGGCGATGATTGGGTGAAAGTCGATGGCGTGAAGCTGCTCGTCGACGGCGGATTTGAGGGCGGTCACCTGTCAAAACCGTATCTCGAGCCTTATGGCAAAGGCGGCACGTTCACCGGCCTCACGGTTTCGCCACCTAACGCTTACACCGAAGTGGTGCGCGAGTTGAACAGCGGGGGATGGCACGTCATCACCCACGCTGTGGGCGACGCCGCGCTTGATGAAGTTCTCGACGCCTATGCGGCGGCCGACAAGGATACGTCCATCAAAGGCAAACGCTGGTCGGTCGAGCACGCCTTCATCTCGCGGCCCGAACAGGTGGCGCGCCTGAAGGCGCTCGATATCGCGGTCTCGGCGCAGGATCACCTTTATCTCGCTGCTCCTGTGCTGAAGAAATACTGGGGCTGGGAAACCGCAAGCGAAGTCACTCCCGTGAAGACCTATCTCGATGCCGGCCTGCTCGTTGCCGGCGGCACCGACAGTCCGGTGGTGCCCTTCAACCCGTTCTGGAATCTCTATCACATGGCAAGCCGCGACACGATTTCGGACGGCGTCTACGGCGAAGACCAGAAGATCGCCTCGCGGCCATTGCTGCTGAAGCTCGTCACCATCAACTACGCCAAGCTGATCGGCGAGGAAAAGACGCGGGGTTCGATCGAACCCGGCAAGCTCGCCGACTTCGCGGTGCTGACGGACGATTTCCTCACCGCAAAGCCGGAGACCATCCGCGACATGAAGGCGTTGTCGACCTGGGTCGGCGGCCGCGAAGTTTTCCACGCGCCGGGGTATGAATAGGACCCGCGCCGAAATAGCTGGCTGGTTTCGTCATCGCGAGGAGTGCAACGACGAAGCGATCCAGCCTTTATCGCGATACTGGATTGCTTCGCTATCGCTCGCAATGACGAGGTGAGACGACGCTTACTTCCCCGGCCAGACCGGCTTGCGCTTTTCCGCAAAGGCCTTGAGGCCCTCCTTGGCGTCTTCGGTCATCGCCAGCAGCGCGATCTGGGTTTCAGTATAGGCGATGGCCTCATCAAACGACATCGAGGCGATCGCGCGCATCGCATATTTGCCGCGCCGGATCGCGGTCGGCGATTTGTCGGTGATACGGCCGATCAGCCAGTCGAGTTTGGCATCGAGTTCGGCCGGCGGCACGACGTAGTTCAGTAGCCCCGCGGCTTGCGCGGTTTTCGCGTCGAACGGCTCGCCCGTGATCGCCCATTCGTTGATAATTCGCCGCGGCGCGATCGACTGCAACAGGCTCAATACCTGCATCGGAAACACTCCGACCTTCACTTCAGGCAGGCCAACGATCACATGGTCGGAGGCAATCGCCATGTCGGTCATGCACAACAGACCCATGCCGCCGGCCATGCAGACGCCGTTGACCCTCGCGATCGCGGGCTTGGTCGCGTTCTGCGACAGCCGCAACAGATCGGCGAAGTCGACATTGGGCCTGGAAAAATCCTGCGCGAACGCACCGCCGGTGTTTTGCAAATCCGCACCGGCACAAAACGCCTTGTCGCCGGCCCCGGTCAGCACGATCACCCGCACTTGCGCATCGTCATGGGCGATGCGGTATCCCCTCGCGATGCCGGCGATGACGTCGGCATTGATGGCGTTGCGCTTCTCCGGCCGGTTGATGGTGATCCAGAGGCTCGATCCGCGCTTTTCGACGAGAACGCTTGAAGTATCGGTCATGGTTTTTCCTCCCGTCATTGCGAGCGACAGCGAAGCAATCCAGAAAGCCGAGGACTGGATTGCTTCGTCGCATTGCTCCTCGCAATGACGGATAAAATTTAGACTGTCTTTTTGGAAGGAAGTCTAGGGCGTCGGAATCGCGTCCGCGTCGGCCTTCTTCAGCCAGACCTTGTTGTCGTGGAACGCGGCGCCGCCGACCGGGGCGACGGCTTCGGCGCCGGTCAGCATGTTGATGCCCCGGCCGCCGATATGGGACTTGTTGGGGTGAACGGATTCGGCGATCAGCACGCCGCGGCGCACGCCGTCAAAGTATCGCGCGGTCAAGCTGGTCTCGCCGCGGAGATTGCCGAGCGTGACGGCATCGCCGTCCGCGATCCCGAGCCTCGCCGCATCCTCGGGATGGATCATCACGCTGGGCGCGCCCTCGCGCGCCTGCGACGACGGGGTCTCGTTGAACGACGTGTTGAGGAAGCTGCGCGAGGGGCTGGTCGCCAGACGAAACGGATGCGCCTCGTCCGCCTCTTCGATCGCGGTCCAGTGATCGGGCAGCGACGGCATCTGGTCCCACGCGCCCATCATGCCGGCATTGGCGAGCGGCACGTTCGCCCAGTCCGCCTTGAAGTGAAACTTGCCGTCCTTGTGCGCGAAACCGTCGAGGTAATGCGAGGTGCGGAAATCTGGCTGGAGATCGCGCCACAGATCGGCCTCGAGTTCGGCGAGACCGCCATGGCCGCTCTTGCGCAACGTTGCATCGATCAATTCGCGCGGCGACATCTCGAAGCCGGGATGGGCGATGTTCAGCCGCTTGGCGAGGCCCTGCAGCACCTGATGGTTGGAGCGGCATTCGCCGGGCGGATCGATCAGCTTGGCACCGACCGAAATGTGTTGGTGGCCGCCGCCGTAATAGAGATCGTCATGCTCCATGAACATCGTCGCCGGCAGCACCAGGTCGGCCATCTGCGCGGTCTCGGTCATGAACTGCTCATGCACCGCGACGAACAAATCGTTGCGCGCAAAACCACGACGCACCAGCGCCTGCTCCGGCGCCACCGTCATCGGATTGGTGTTCTGGATCAGCATCGCCTTGACCGGCGGACCGTTGTGGAGCGCCGCCGGATCGCCGGTGAGGATGCGCCCGACCTTGGACTGATCGAGCCGCCGCGTCTTGGAATCGATCGCGTCGTGGCCCTCGATGATGGACTCGTCGAATCTCCAGAGCGCGGCATTGTTGAAGAACGCGCCGCCGCCTTCATGCTGCCAGGCGCCGGTCACAGCCGGAATGCACAACGCGGCGTGCATCTGCGCCGCACCGTTGCGGCTGCGGGTGAAGCCATAGCCGAGGCGAAAGAAAGTCCGCTTGGTCTGGCCGACCATGCGCGCGAAAGCCTCGATCTCTTCCACCGGCACGCCTGAGATGGCCGACGCCCATTCCGGCGTGCGGGTCTTCAGATGCGCTTCAAGCTCTTTCGGGAAATCGGTGTAACGATCCATGTACTCGCGATCGGCATAGCCTTCGCGGAACAGCACATGCATGACACCGCAGGCAAAGGCGCCGTCAGTGCCCGGCCGCACCAGGATCTTGACGTCGGCCTGCTTCATGGTCTCGTTGTTATAGACGTCGATGACCGCGAGCTTGGCGCCGCGTTCTTTCCGCGCGCGCATCGCATGCGTCATCACGTTGACCTGGGTGTGCACGGGATTGGTGCCCCAGATCACCACGAAATCGGATAGTGCCATCTCACGCGGATCGACGCCCGCGACCTTGCCGGTGCCGGCGGCAAAGCCAACGCGCGCGATCGTCGAACAGATCGTTCCATAAAAGCGGGAGTATTTCTTCACATGGGCAAGACGGTTGATGCCATCGCGCATCACCAGCCCCATGGTGCCGGCATAGTAATAAGGCCAGACAGACTCCGCCCCGAACTCGCGCTCGGCGGCGTTGAAGCGGCCGGCGATCTCGTCCAGCGCATCGTCCCATGAAATCCGCGCGAACTTGCCCGATCCCTTCGCCCCGACGCGGAACATCGGGTAGGTCAGCCGATCCGGATGGTGGATGCGCTCGGCGTAGCGCGCGACCTTGGCGCAGACCACGCCCGCCGTATAGGTCTGCAGCTTGGAACCGCGGACACGGCCGATCGAGGTATTGTCGATCACCTCGATGTCCAGCGCGCAGGCCGACGGGCAATCGTGCGGGCAGGTCGAATGCCGGATGGCCACCTTGGCCCGCGCGGCCGGAGCCTCGATTTTGGCGTGCTGGTTCATGACTAGTGGTCCGATTCTAACATTCGCATCCCGTCTCAGTGGCCACTTTTGCGAATGTTAGAATCAAAAGGACCACTAGCAAATATAGGTTTCTAGTGGAGTTTCGGATTTGACATTCGCTTGACGAACTCGCGGCCGGATGGGTAGTGAATGTCAAATCCACTCCACTCGTATGATTAACATCAAAACCCGGAGTCGCCAGCGCAAGAAACGGGAAATTCCTGCGCAAAAGGGGGGCAAGCCATGCAGATCGGCCGGGGATTACCCGCCGAAATAGGCCCCGCCATTGGCGTGGATCGCCTGGCCGTTGATGTAGCGCGCCGCCGGACTGCACAGGAATTTGACCGCCGCCGCGACGTCTTCCGGCTTGCCGCGCTCGCCGGTAATGGTCCGGTGGATCAGGTGATGCGCCGGTTCCGGCGTATTCCTCGGACGTGGAGTGCCGATGATGCCGGGCACCACGCAATTGACGGTAATCCCGTCGGGCGAGAGATCATGGGCGAGCGCGCGGGTAAAACCGACGATGCCGGCCTTGGCCGTCACGACATGGGCGCGATCGGACGCGCCGGTATGTGCGCTCAGGCCTCCGACATTGACGATGGTCCCTGCCCCGCTCGCTTTCAGATGCGGCAGGCAGGCCTTCACGCAATGGAAGGTGCCGTCGAGGATGACGTTCATGACTTCGCGCCAGTCGGCATAGGTCATCTCGGCAAACGGCTTTTCCCGCCGCAACGCCGCATTGTTGACGAGGATGTCGATCCGGCCGAACTCCTCCATCGCCATGTCGACCATGGCCTGCACGGCCGCGGGGTCGGCGATATCGCCGACATGAACCAGCGCCTTTGGGCCGACGGTCTCGATTTCGCGCGCGACCGCCTTGGCTTCGTCGCGATTGCTGCGCGCATTGACGACGACCGCGGCGCCGTCATCCGCGAGCGCCAGCGCAATCGCGCGGCCGATATTACGGCCGGAGCCGGTGATGATCGCAACTTTGCCGGTAAGTTCGCCTGTCATTCTTGTCCCCCTCTCTCGTCGTCATGCCCGGCTTTATGCCGGGCATTCACGTCTTCTGTCTGCCCAAGAACAAGACGTGGATGGCCGGGACAAGCCCGGCCATGACGATCTTAAACTCGCCTATACCCCGCCACCGCGGAAACTATCCGCGCAACGTACCAAGATCGATCTTCCCGCCGTAAAGGCCCCCGAGCAGCCTCAAGGCGGCTTCACCTTGTGCCCGGCTCCAGCCGCCATGCTGGACATTAAGCGCGAACTTGTCGGTGACATCCTGGCGCGTCAGCGGTTCCTGCGCGCCACCGCGCAAATAAGGCTGCCGATCCTCGATCACGCGGCCGTCTTTCAGTGTCGCCTTGATGTGGCCGGTATAGTTGTTCGGATAGGGATTGTCCGGGTCGATCACGAACTTCACTTTTGATGCGAGCGCGAGCACGCGTTCATCGCGGATCGCGCTTTCCGTGAATGCGCCAAGGCCCACGCCACCATGGACGAAGCCCGCGGCCAGCAAATACGGCACAGCGAATTTCGCGGAGTAGCCGTTGCGCGGGCGCTGCTTGTCGGCGAGTGGCTCCCACAACCGGTGCACCGTCCCCTCCGCGACCTCGCAGAGAATGCTCTCAATCTCTTCCGGCTTGATACCGCGAGCGGCGAGCCGCTTGGCGCAATCGATATAAGGCTGCGCCATCGTCCCGCAGGGATACGGCTTGAACGCCAGCGTATCGGTGACCCAGCGCGTGCCGAAATCGCCGACCAGCGCGTCGTAGTCGCCCTTGGTGGTGTGGGCGAAACCATGAAACAGCCCGTGCACGCCTTCGAACACGGTGCGCGGACCGACAAAGCCCTGTTTGGCGAGCAGCGCCGCGCGAATGCCGGACTGCGCCGCCCAGCCGGCATGCATCCGCTTGGTCCAGGCGCCTTCCGCGAGATATTCGATGATGCCGCTCGACAGGCTGCCGGCAATGCCGAGCGCATCGACGATCTGTTTGGCGCTCAAGCCCAGCGCAGCGCCGACGCCGGCGGCAGCCCCGATCGCACCGAAGATCGCGGTGGGGTGAAAGCCCGCTTTATGCACGGCCTTCGGCACCACGAGGCTGAGGCGACATAGCACTTCAGTGCCGGCGGCAATGCCGGTCAGCGCGTAACGGCCGTCCGGATGGTGGCGTTCGCAGGCCGCCAGCACCGCCGGCACGATCACCGCGCCCGCATGCACGGGACCTCCTTCAAAGGTGTCGTCGAAATCCTCACCATGCGCTGATGTGCCGTTGACGAAGGCCACACCGGAAGCCGTCAAGGTGCGGGCGTGCCCGATCACGGTGCACGGTCCGTCATCGTCGGAGCCGGCGAGCGCGGCCTTCACATAATCCTGGTTGCGCGCGGTGACGCAGAGGCCGACGACGTCGATCAGCAAGTCTTCGCATTTGCGCGCCGTCTCGGCCGGCAGCACGCCGGGCTTCAGCGCAGCGATCTTCCCGGCCAGGATTTCGGCAACGGCAATGTCAGGCAGTTCGGAAGTCATGAAGGAGAGCCTTAAGCAGGAGATCAGACGCGGAAGATGCGGGTGTAGTGCGACTTGATGGCGCTGCCTTGCTGCTCCACGGCCGCTGGATCATCCTTCAAGGTCTTGATGTCCTTGAGCGAGGCCCACCCCGGCTTTTCCTTGGTTTGCGGATGCAGCGAACGCAATCCGCCGACATCGATGATGAGCTGCTGGGCTTCGCGGCTGAAACAGAACGACTGGAAAAGCTTCGCCGCATTGGGATTCGGCGCACCTTTGAAAATGCCATTGGGGCCGATGATCATCGGCGATCCCTCCGCGGCATAAACCGGCGCCACGGGACGCCCGCCCTCTCTCAATTGCAGGATGTTGTACTCGTTGCCGTCGGCCATGACGGCGCGTTCGCCAAGCTCAAGCTTCTTCGGCGGATCGGCCGAGGATTGCACCTGCATGACATTTTGCTTGGCGAGCTGTTCGAACCAGGGCCAGCCGAGATCGCGCTGCAACTGGTAGGTCGCGGTCATGATGGTGCCGCTGTAGCCGGGATGGCCCTTGACGATCTTGCCCTTCCATTTGGGGTCGAGCAGGTCGGCGAAACTCTTCGGCGCGTCGTCCGTCTTCACCATGCCGGTGTTGTAGGCGATGATGGAAAGCCATATCCGCCAGCTTGCGAACTGGCCGTCGGGATCCCTGTGCTCCGGCGGATAGAATTTCGCGACGTCCTCGGGCACATAGGCATCGAGCAGGCCGTCGCGCTTCCAGACGATGAAGTGCGAGGCGTCGGACGAATTCACGACATCGACGGCGTGGATGCTGCTGGAATATTCCTGGCCGATACGCTGGAACACGCGCTCGGCGCCGGTGCGCTCGACGCGCACGGAAATCCCCGGATATTTCGCCTCAAAGGCTTTTGCGAGTTTCTCGGCAACCGGCAGATCGGTCGAGGTGTAATGGACGACCTGGCCTTCCTTTTTGGCCGCCTCGATCAGGGCCGGCGTCACCGCCTCGGCGGGCGGCGCATCCGCGAGCACGCGGGTGGCAAAGGCTGAGCTTGCGAGCAATCCTCCAGCCGCCTTCAGCGCTGCCCTTCGGGAAATTTCTGTCGTTTTCATTTCTTCCCTGATTTGATTTTATCAGCCGGACGAGGCCGGTCTATTGGCCGGCTTGAGCCAGCTTAACTCCAGTTATTTTATTCCGTCCATGAAGCCTAAGTCCATGACTCCTTTACTGGACTTGACCGGCCATTCGCGCCAAAAGACGTCCCGAGAGGACGTAAACGAGAAGGGCGGGAGTTAAGCGTTTGAGGTCCGCTGACAAAGAGATGACAGGCCTGAAAGGGATCGCGTTCGTGCGAGGGCTGGCGGTTATTTTCCTTAGCCTACAGGCTCTTCTCGTCGCGCCAAGCCGCGCCGCGGACTATCCCGATCACGCGGTGCGGATCATCGTTCCCTTTGGCGCCGGGGGACCTGCCGACGTCGCCGCCCGCGTGCTTGGCAACGCGCTTGCCGAAAATCTCAAGCAACCTTTCGTGATCGAGAACCGTCCCGGCGCGGGCTCCGTGATCGGCACGCAGGAAGCCGCCAAATCCACACCCGACGGCTACACGCTGCTCTTGATGTCGAACGCCCAGACCGCGAATGAATCGCTGGTGCCACAGCGCAAATATGACCTGATGCGCGACCTCGTGCCGATTGCGCCGCTCAACGTCGCCGACCTCGTGATCGTCGTGCACCCGTCCGTGCCGGCGAACTCGCTAAAGGAATTCATCGCGCTGGCGAAATCGCAGCCAGGCAAACTGAATTACGCATCCTCAGGTCAAGGCACGCCCTACCACATGGCGGGCGAGCTGTTCAAAACGGTGGCCGGCATCGATGTGGTTCACGTGCCCTATCGCAATAGCGGCGAAGCGCGCAGCGGCGTCATCGGCGGACAGGTGCAGATGATGATCGATTCCGTTACCACCATGGCGCCGAACGTCGCGCAGGGCCAGGTTCGCGCGCTCGCGACCACCGGTAAGGTGCGATCGAGCGCCTTGCCTGACGTGCCGACCGCGGACGAGGCCGGCGTCAGCGGATATGAAGCCACGATCTGGCTCGGCCTGATGGTGCCGAAGGGAACGCCGCAAGCCATCGTCGACAAACTCAACGCCGCCGTGAACAAAGCGATCCAGCAGCCGGAGATCGTCAAGCTGTGGGCGGATCAGGGCGCGGTGCCAATGTCGATGACGCCGGACGCCTTCGACAAATTCCTGCGCAGTGACATCACGAAGTGGGCCGAAGTCGTCAAGCGATTTCCCGACCGGCCGTAAATTCAGGATTTGCCGCTTTCGATGCCCAAGATTCATTTCCGCCTGAATGGCGCCGAGACCGAAATCGACGCCGATCCCGATACGCCGTTGCTGTCAGCGCTGCGCGGCCCGCTTGGCCTGACCGGCTCGCACTTCGGCTGCGGCGCCGGCGAATGCGGCGCCTGCACGGTGATCGTCAACGATCATGCCATCAATTCCTGCGACACGCCGCTGTGGTCGATTGCGAATAAGGACATCACCACCATCGAAGGCCTCGGCAGCGAGCAAAATCCGCATGCGCTTCAGCGCGCCTTCATCGCCGAACAGGCGTTGCAATGCGGCTATTGCCTGTCCGGAATTCTGATGAGCGCCGCGGCATTGTTGAAGCGAAATTCGAATCCGACCAGCGCGGAGGTCAAGGCCGCGCTCGACCGCAACCTGTGCCGCTGCGGTTCGCATAACCGGATGGTGCGCGCGATACTACGCGCCGCAGCCGAGATGCGCGCGTCATGACCGCCAAACCCGCCTCTCCGCCAATGCCGCCGAGTCTCGCGGCCAATCCCAAACTATCGTCGTGGATCAACTTCGATTCCAACGGACAGGTGATCGTTTCGCCCGGCAAGGTCGAGATCGGCCAGGGCATCGTCACGGCGCTGGCGCAAATCGCCGCCGACGAACTCGACGTCGAGTTCGCCCGCGTGCGGATGGTGCGTGCGTCAACCGCCGGCAGTCCCAATGAAGGCGTGACCTCGGGAAGTCTTTCGGTGCAGCACTCCGGCCGCGCGATCCGCTTCGCCTGCGCCGAAATCCGGAAGCTGTTTCTCGATGCGGCCGCCGAACGCTTAGGCGTTGCGCCCGACGTGCTCACGATCAGCGACGGCACCATTGCCGGTCCCGGCAACGTCTCGACGAGCTACTGGGAACTCGCCGACGACGTCTCGCTCGACCGCAACGCGACGGCAGCCACGCCTCCGAAATCGATGGCGGAGCGCGCGATCGCCGGCCATTCCGTGCAACGGCTCGATATCCCCGACAAGATTTTCGGCCGGCCGCGCTTCATTCATGACCTGGTGCTGCCCGGCCTGCTGCACGGCCGCGTGCTTCGCGCCGATCTCCTGCACGCAACCCTAGTCGAACTGAACGAAGATCGCGCGCGCAAGGTCGAGGGCTTGATTGCGATCGTGCGTGACGGCAATTTTGCCGGCGTCGTTTGCGAAACCGAAGCCGGCGCGGAAACAGCTCTCGGCGCGTTACGCAAGGGCGCGATATGGTCGTCCCGTGAAACGCTGCCCGACGAAGAGGGCTTTGCCGCGTGGTCGAAGAGCCAGCCCGCGGAAACTTCCGTCATCGCCAGCAAGAAAGCCGCTTCGCCCTCGGCCAAAGCTCGCACCATTAAACAACAATATACCCGTCCCTATATCGCGCACGGCTCGATCGCGCCGTCTTGCGCCATGGCGCAATGGGATGGCGACAGGGTGAAGGTCTGGACCCATAGTCAGGGCGTCTATCTGCTGCGTTCCGATCTTGCGCTGGTGCTGAAAATTCCGGGCGACGACATCACGGTCGAACATGTCGAAGGCTCCGGCTGCTATGGCCACAATGGCGCCGACGACGTCGCACTCGACGCAGTGCTGCTGGCGAGAGCCGCGAACGGGCGTCCGGTGCGCGTGCAATGGTCGCGCGCTGATGAGATGTCGCATGCGCCTTTTGGCGCGGCGATGACCATCGAGATCGAGGCCGATCTCGACGCCGAGGACGAGATCGTCGGCTGGCGCCACAGCATCTGGGGCAACGGCCACACCGCACGCCCCGGCCGCGCCGATCTCCCGACATTGCTGGCGGCAAGCGAACTCGCGACGCCCTTTCCGCGCGCCATCGCCGTCGATCCACCGGCGGGCGCCGGTGGCGGCAGCGATCGCAATTCGATTCCGCTTTATGATTTTCCGTCCTGGTATGTCGAGGCACACCGTCTCACGACGATGCCGATCCGTGCCTCCGCGCTCCGAACGCTCGGCGCGCAGGGCAACGTGTTTGCGATCGAGTCCTTTCTCGATGAGATCGCTTCCGAACGCGGCGAGGATCCGGTCGCGTTTCGCCTGCGGCATCTGTCCGACCCGCGATCGAGAGCCGTGGTTGAGGCCGCCGCCCGCCGCGCCAACTGGAAGCCCCCCGCGCAAGACGGCATCGGCTATGGCGTCGGCTTTTCCCGCTACAAGAACACCGGCGCTTATTGTGCCGCGGTGGCCGAGGTCGAGGTCGGCGAGGACATCCGCGTCAGGAAATTGACGCTTGCGGTCGATGTCGGCGAAGCGATCAACCCGGACGGCGTCATCAACCAGATCGAGGGCGGCGCGATTCAGGCCACGAGCTGGGTGTTGAAGGAGCGCGTTCGTTTCGACAAGACGCGCATCACCTCTAATTCCTGGACCGATTACCCGATCCTGCGCTTCTCTGAGGTGCCTGATGTCGATGTCGAAGTGATTTCGCGCCCCGAGATCGATCCGGTCGGCGCCGGCGAGGCCGCGCACGGCCCGGTGACGGCGGCGATTGCGAACGCCGTATTCGATGCGCTGGGCGTGCGCCTGCGCGACCTGCCAATCACGCGCGATCGCCTGATCGCCGCCATGGAGCTTTCATCGTGACAAATTTGAACATCTTGAGCGGCGGCGCGGCGCAAGGCCTCGTCGGCAGCCTCAAAGCCCAGTTCAAGGAACAAACCGGTCTCGATATTTCCGGCGAATTCGGCGCGGTCGGCGCGATGGCCACCAAATTGCGCGAAGGCACTCCTGCCGATATTCTCGTGCTCACCTCAGCCTTGATCGCGACGCTGACGGGCGAGAAGCTTGTCGATGGCACATCCGTAAAAGATGTCGGCCGGGTCGAGACCGCGCTTGCGGTTCGATCGAACGATCCACTGGTCTCCGCACCCAATGCGGCTAGCCTGCGCGCGGCGTTTCTGGCGGCGGACGCGATCTTCGTGCCGGACACCAAGGCCTCTACCGCCGGCATCCATGTCGCGAAAGTCTTAAGCCAGCTCGGCATTGCCGACGAAGTCGCAGGCCGCCTGAAGATCTACCCGAACGGCGCGACCGCGATGCGCCACATGGCCGAAAGCAACGCGAAGCATCCGATCGGCTGCACACAAGCCACCGAGATCATCGCCACCAAGGGCATCCGGCTCTCGGGCGCGCTGCCGAACGGATGCGACCTCGCGACAGTTTATACGGCGGCCGTCACGGCGAAGGCCGCCCACGCGCGCGAGGCGCAAGTCCTCATCGACCTTGTGACAGCAGCGGATCAGCGGCCGCTGCGCGAGCGCGCCGGCTTTCTGCCGGTTTAGAACGTCTGCGATTGTACGGCCGGCCGCGGCAAGGAAGCCAGAAACAACACGGCACAGACGCAGAGCAAGACGATATCCTTGAACAGGAACTCGCCCGTCAGATTCCAGGCCATCGGGTCCGTCGACCAGCTCCATTTCACGACCCCGGGCGTCGTGAAGAAGAATGACCACGTAACCGCAAACGTGACCACGCCCATCAACGAACCGACGGCTGACAGGATCGGGCTGAAAGCACCGGCCACGAGCAGCGCCGCGATGACAAATTCAGTCACGCCGAGGAAATAGGCTTCTCCGCGCAGGCCGAGCAACGATAGCCAGGAAATAAACGGACTGTTGGTGATGAACTGCGCGATGCCTTCCGCGGACTGCAATGTGAATTTTTGCATGCCGAACGACACGAAGATCACGACCATCACCCAGCGGAGGAGGGCCAAAAAACGATAAGGCCCGCCTCCGCTTTCGGCGACATTGAACGATGCCCTCATATGAATCATTATCTCTCCTTGATTGATTTGTCGCGCGGGCGGCCCGCGCGAGTAGCGACGTCGTTAGCTCTTGTGCCCGGCCGCCTCGAGGATCAGATTCGCGATCGCGTCGGGTTGCGATATCAGTGCGAGGTGACTCGCTTTCACCTCGATGGTCTTGGCGCCCATGCGCTTGGCCATGAAGCGTTCGAGATCGGGATTGATCGTCCGGTCTTCGGTCGAAACCGCATAGAAACTCGGCTTCGATCGCCATGCCGCATGCGTGGTCTTGCCCGTGAGCAAAGCCTTCTGAAACGGCTCTTGAGTCGCATAGAGGACCTTTGCCTTGGCTTCCGGCAGGTCGCCCGCGAAATCGCGCAAGAACGCAGCCTCGGAAAGACGCCCTTCGTCGCCGTCGAAAACGATTCCAGCGGATGCCGGCGGCGTTGGATAGGTCTTGGCCAACGCGGTGTAATCCTCACCAGCGTCCGGCGCGCGCGCCGCCACATAGACAAGAGCCGACACGTTCGGATGCATACCGGCTTCCGTCACGATCATTCCGGAGAAGGAATGTCCAACCAGCACCGTCGGACCGTCCTGTCGCGCCAGCACGCGCTCGGCCGAGGCCACCGCTTCGGGCAGTGTCGTCAGCGGATTTTGCACGGCTGTGACATTGAGCCCTTTCGCCTGCAATCGTGCGATCACTTCGGACCAGCATGATCCGTCCGCGAACAGCCCGTGCACCAGCACGACGTTTCGGGCCGCCGTCGGCGCCGGCTGCTGAGCGGCGGCGCCTCGGATCAAAGTGCTTACCGCGCCTGCGGCCGCCACGCCCATGAATATGCGTCGATTCATTGGATACTCCTATGTGGTGTGAAAATTGGAGCTTGAGTCAGCTAGACGAGAGTGCCGGCAAAACAATGTTCAGCGCCCGCAAACTCGTCATAGACTCGCGCCCTTTTTCGCCCGAGCTCATCGCGCGTTCATGTGGTTATTCTGAATGAGGAGGCGGTTCGTTACGCGGCGTCACGGCGTTGTGATTCTGCGGCCCCGTGTCCGGTATCCGGATATGCTCGGCACAGGCGAGCAACGACTTTGTGTCGTTCGTTCCTCGCACTCACCCGTGCGGGCTCGCGCTAGGTCGCTTTCCTCGAAGCCAATTCGCGGTAGCGCTCGCGGCTTTTCACCAAATGCCCACGCATGGCGTCTCGGGCTTTTTTCGGCGAATGGGCGCCGATCGCCTGAAAGATCGCCTCGTGCTCCTTCTCGATGCGGGCAAGGTATTGGCGCGGGCCTTCCGCGTTGCCCTCAAACGAGCGAATGCTCTGCCGCGGAATGATCAGGCGGCCGAGAAAATCCAGGAATTCGACGAAGCGGCTGTTTTGCGTGGCGGCCGCGATCGCCTGGTGGAACGCGAAATCTTCCTTGATCGCGCGATCACCGCTGGTGATGGCGCGGCTGAAGACGCGATGGGCCTCCCCGATCGCCTTGATCTGCGCTGACGTCGCCCGCTCGCTCGCGATCGCGGCGGCTTCCGATTCCACCGCCATGCGCAACTCCAGGATATCGAGCACGCTATCGAGCGAACCGAGACCTTCGGGATCGATCGCATAGGGTTGCCGGCTGACATCGCGATCGACAAAGGCCCCCGCCCCTTGCCTTGTGATGACAAGGCCTCGCGCGCGCAATGCCGCGACCGCCTCCCGCACGACGGTACGACTCACGCCCATACCCTTCATCATTTCCTGTTCCGAGGGCAGCTTGGCGCCGACCGGCAATTTGCCGGACATGATCTGCTCGGCCAGACGGTCGACGACCTCCGAAGTCAGGCTTTTCGGGGCGCCTACGGGGCGCAGCAGCCGCTCGCGCTGACGCTGCGCGGTATCGGACGCGGCCAAGCTTGACTGATGTTGTCGGGTCATCGTACAACTTTAGCACAGCCCCGGCGAGCCGGCAAATCCACCCAAGTCGATTTCGGATTTGTCCGGCCGTGGGCGGCTCGTCTACAACTAGCAAATCAAGAAAACAGGTCAGCAAATGGCCGCGCACTGAACACCACCGGGAGGAGAGCGATGAAGCGTCGCGATTTCATGAAGCTTGGCGCAGGCTTGGGCGCCGCGAGTTTGGCAGGCGGCCTGCCGTTTGAGGCGAACGCGCAGACCAAGGCGGTGTTCAAGGCGTCCGACGTTCAGCCGCCGGGCTATCCGACGGTCGCCGCCACCGAAAATCTCGGCAAGAAACTCTCGGAGGCGACGCAAGGCCGGCTGTCGATCCAGATGTATCCCTCGATGCAGCTCGGCGGCGAAAAGGAAACCATCGAACAGACCCAGATCGGTGCGATCCAGATCTCGCGCGTCAGCGTCGGCACGATGGGGCCGATCGTCGATGACATCAACGTCATCAACATGCCGTTCCTGTTCAAGAACACCGCGCATGCCAACAAGATGATGGATGGGCCAATCGGCCAGGAATTGCTCGACAAGATCACCGCGAGCCCGAACGCCAACCTCGTCGCTTTGTGCTGGATGGATTCCGGCGCGCGCTCACTTTACAACACCAAGCATCCGATCAAGGGAATCGAGGACGTCAAGGGACTGAAGTTCCGCGTCATCGGCAATCCGATTTTCGTCGACATGATGAATGCGCTCGGCGGCAACGGCATCTCGATGGGCTACGATCAGGTGTTCAGCGCGCTGCAGACCGGCGTGATCGACGGCGCCGAGAACAACATGCCGAGCTACGTCTTCTCCAACCACTACACGGCGGCGAAGTACGTCACGCTGACCGAGCACCTGATCATTCCCGAGATGCTCGTGTTCTCGAAACGGATCTGGAACACGTTGTCGGCGGACGATCAAAACCTGATCAAGAAGTTTGCCCGCGAAGCCCAGCTCGAGGAACGCGAATTCTGGAATCAATACGAACAGAAGGCGCTCGAAAAAGCCAAGGCCGCCGGCAGCCAGATCATCGAGGTATCAGACAAGACGCCGTTCCAGAACGCGGTCAAACCTGTCTGGGACAAATACGGCCCGAAGTACCAGGACATGATCAAGCGCATTCAGGGCATTGCGTGATCCCGCCATTGCGAGGAGCGTACCTGTCCGCCGTAGCTCAAAAGCGAAGGCGGAAGCACGAAGCAACCCAGCCGAAATCAGCCCCGGCTTCTGGATTGCTCCGCTCCTCGCAATGACATTTTCAACAACTCAGCATCGGCCGGTCTGAATTCGATAACGGAGGCAGCGTAACGCCATGGCAGCCACATTCCGCCGCACGATGGACGCCCTCTATTTCCTGTGCGTGATCGTCGGCTGCACCGCACTGGTGCTGATCTCGGCGATCATCCCCTGGGCGGTATTCACGCGTTACGTTCTCAACAGCGCAGCCTCCTGGCCGGAGCCGCTTGCGGTGCTTCTGACCATCGTGCTGACCTTCATTGGAGCGGCCGCAGCCTACCGGCTGAACCTGCACATGAACGTCGGCTATTTCGCCGGTCAATTGCCGCAGCCTTATCGCAGGCTGCTCGAGCTTCTGGTGCAGTTGTTGATGGCGCTGATTGCGTTGTTCATGATCGTGTGGGGCGAAAGCCTCGTCGAGGTGACCTGGCACAACACGATCGCCGACTTCCCCTTCCTGTCGGTCGGCGTCACCTACTTGCCGATTCCGATCGGCGGCCTGTGCCTGCTCCTGTTCATCGTCGAGCGGATCTGGCTCGGGATTCCGCCTGATCCGATTCCTGCTCATCACGAAGTTGCACCCTTCGAGTAAACGAGAGAGCACCGTCCATGGACATCTTCGTTCTTCTCGCCACCATGATCTTCTGTTTCCTGATCGGCATGCCAATCGCCTACTCGCTGGCCTTTGCCGCGATCGCCGGCGCCTGGTCGATCGGCATTCCGCTCGAAGCCGTTATGCTGAAAATTTCCGACGGCGTCAGCAAGGTCGCGATGCTGACGATTCCGTTCTTCGTGCTGGCCGGCGCGATCATGGCGGAAGGCGGCATGGCGAAGCGCCTGGTTGCTTTTGCCGACGTGCTGGTGGGATTCACGCGCGTTCGCGGCGGCCTTTCGGTCGTCAACGTGCTCGCCACGACCTTTCTGTCCGGTATCTCCGGCTCGGCCGTGGCCGATACATCGGCGATCGGTTCGGTGATGATCCCGCAAATGGAGAAGACCGGATTTCCGCGGGTGTTCGCCACCAACCTCACCATCACCTCCTCGGTTCAGGCGCTGCTGGTTCCTCCGAGCCACAACGCGGTGTTGTATTCGCTCGCAACCGGCGGCACGATTTCGATCAGCGCGCTGTTCATGGCCGGCGTCTTTCCGGGGTTACTGCTCGGTTTCTCCCTGATCATTCTTTGCCTTGTGTTCGCCTATCGCGACAATCATCCGCGCGGCCAGACCGTGGCGGCCAAGGACGCCGTGCGCATCACGATCGATGCCGCCTGGGGCCTCATCACGCTCGTGATCATCCTCGGTGGCATTCTCGGCGGCATCTTCACCGCGATCGAGGCCGGCGCGGTTGCCTGCATCTGGGCGTTCTTCGTCACCATGTTCATCTACCGCGACTACAAATGGCGCGACCTGCCCGTGCTGTTGCACCGGACGCTGCGCACGGTAGCGATGGTGCTGACGCTGATCGCCTGCGCCTCCAGCGTCGGTTATGTGATGGCGCTGACGCAGATGCCGGCCAAGATGACGGCGTTCTTCCTGTCGATCTCGGACAACAAATACGTCATCCTGTTCCTGATCAATATCCTGCTGCTGGTGCTCGGCACGCTGGTCGACATGGCACCGTCGATCCTGATCGCCACGCCAATACTTTTGCCGGTGATGCAGAACTTTGGCGTCGATCCCGTTCATTTCGGGATGATCATGCTGCTCAATCTCGGCATCGGCTTGTGCCATCCGCCGGTCGGCGCCATCCTGTTCGTCGGCTGCGCGGTCGGCAAGGTCACGATCGAGCAGGTGATGCGGAAGATCTGGCCGTTCTATGGCGTGATGTTTTTCGTGCTGATGCTCGTCACGTACCTGCCGGAAATCTCGCTATGGCTGCCGCGGCACGTGCTGCGGTAACAGGCACGGCTTACTTCGCCGACGCACCGGTGGTTCGGGGCGCCGAAAGCTCGCTGATCTCCATCTTGTTCGTGGTATCGATGACCTTGAGATAGGCACGGGCCACCGCCTCGATCCCCCAGGCCGGCACGAGGTCGATCGTATCGGCGTCCGAGTGATAGAAGATGTGATCGATGACGTGGAAGCCCGGCGCGCGCGTGTAGATATGCTGAAGCTCGCCGCCCGGCCGTCCCTCCGGTCGCGCATAGACCGCAACGCCGAACTCCTTCATCGAGCTCAATACCACCCGCCGCAACGCTTCACTGCCGCTGACAAACCAGCGGCGCGCGCTGGTCTCGGTTGAAGTCATGATGCCGGAGCCGAGCCGATAGGTCTGGGTTTGCGAGGGATGTTCGCAATTGACGATCAGCGCGGTCTTGTCGAGAAAGTCGCGCATGTTCTGATTGATCCACTTGATGCCGGACGCACCGTGATGGTGATCGGGCGTGGTGACAAAGGTGATGGTGCGCCGGCGTTGTTCCTTGGGAAGCGCCGCATAGTGGCGGGCGATCCCGAGCAGCATCACGATGCCGGACGCGTTATCGAGCGCACCGTCGAACATCGCATCGGTATGCGCCATGATCAGGATGTTCTCATCCGTCATGCCCGGCAGCACGCCCCAGACGTTGGCGGTTTCAAGTCCGCTCTTGCGCTCGATATCCGCGCGCAGTCGTAACGTGACGTCCTTGCCGGCCTCGATGGCTTCGCGGATCGCAGTCCCCTCCTGCATGCTGATGGTCAGCGTCGGCACCGTGGTGCCCGCGCCCGCCTCCGGTTCCGTCGTGACATTGCCGGGGATGTCCATGACGATGAGCACCACCGCGGCACCGGCTTTGTTGGCGCGCATCATCGAGCCGCTCCAGCGCGCGAAATGATCGCGGCCGCCGGGCGTCGGGTTGCTATAGAGAACCACGGCCTTGCCGCGGACGTCCCGGTCTTTGAAATCGGCCGG
>Ga0210401_10002016_pt1 | contig 22846 bp, 15 predicted proteins | sample IncBWH32MmetaG_FD_150866 | JGI IMG/M metagenome (GOLD analysis project Ga0210401, IMG submission 150866) | Forest soil microbial communities from Barre Woods Harvard Forest LTER site, Petersham, Massachusetts, United States - Inc-BW-H-32-M | ecosystem: Environmental > Terrestrial > Soil >... | reverse complement strand
TGAATGTTTCTTCCGCGTAGCCGACCGAGAAGGTTTCGATGGGCTCACCTAGGACCTTCTGCGTCAGCGCGGCCACCACACTGGAATCAAGGCCCCCACTGAGAAAGACGCCCAACGGAACATCGCTCATCAAGTGACTGGCCACGGCGTCTTCCAACAGGTCGCGATAGCCCTTCACGTAATAGTCACGGGAACGCTCAAGTGCAGCTTGAGGGGCATCCAGGTCCCAGTACTGTGAAATTCTCAGTTCTTCGCTCTCGCCGATCTCAAGAGCGTGGCCCGGGAGGAGTTTGTAGATACCGGAAAACATCGTTTCCGGCCCCGCGAGATAGCCGAAGGCAAGATATTCTGCCAGCGAGCCGCGATTGAACTCCGGCTTCACCCCTGGATACTTGAGAATGGCTTTGATCTCTGACCCAAACAGAAATGTCGTGCCATCGAGGCGGTAGTAGAGAGGCTTGATCCCCAGCCGGTCACGGGCAATGAACAACCGCCGTGCGCCGCAGTCCCAAATAGCAAAGGCAAACATCCCCCGCAACCACTGGACGCATCTGGTGCCGTACTCCTCGTAGAGATGGAGAATGGTTTCGGTATCGCTTTTGGTCCGGTAACGGTGACCGCGCGCTTCAAGTTCTCGACGCAGTTGCTGATGGTTATAGATTTCGCCGTTATAGACGATCCAGAAATTCCGGTCTTCGTTGGTTATGGGCTGGCGGCCGGATTGCACATCGATGATGCGCAGGCGCCGAACGGCGAGGCCCACATTCCCATCGATATAAGATCCGTCTTCATCCGGGCCACGATGAACGATCTGCGCGCTCATCTCGGCCAAAGCGCCTTGTTCCGCCTGCCGCCGCGCATCTCGATGAAAAATCCCACATATTCCACACATGAATTATGGCTTCCGGAGCCGAGAAAACAGGCCGCTGGACGTTGTTGTTGCAGGCTGGGATTCGATGGAAACCATCCGCGCAGCTGCCTCATTCACGGTTGCGCCGGGTTCTGATGAGAATGTCTCGAATTGCCGCCCTGTACAGATTATCTCGCAACGCAACATGGACTTCGGTGAAGAAACGATCTGCCTGCCGGCGAAGCTGACGGTAGTGGCGTTGCAACAGATCAACTTCGAATGTGATCCATCACGGCTAGCCATGAAATAAAGGAACTCAGCATCGCTACCCCATGCCCCCGCTTGCCAGGCGCCGGGTTCGCGAGCGAAGCACAGGATGTGCTCAGCCTCGGCCGTCACATAGCGGTAAGCGCCAAGTCGGGTCAGGCCCAGGGAGTCGAGAGTTGCCGCCGTTCGCGCTCCTTCCTCAACTTTTCCCGGCACTAACACGGTCACGAACTCAGTTGGCAACTGGGTAACCGCTGCAAGGCGAAGAGTACACGTCGGTGACTTAATCCCGTAGGCAGGAGACCAGCAATCTTCGAGGACTTCACGTGACCAGCCAGCCGTCTCCGCAGTAAGCAGGCAGAGACCTGACCCGTCACTCTCGGCAAATTCCCCATCCTGCGTTGGCAAAAGCCCGTTGGCGAGGTGCCAGAACAATTCCAGACGATGCTCCCCGGCGCCCAAAACCACGTCGCGCACGAAGTAAAATCCCGATCGCGGTGAAAATATCCAGCGTGTGTGTATCACTGGGCTCTTCCGCCGAGCGTAGCCGTCGTGGCTGGCCGCCACAAGGTCGAAAGTCTTACCGTTTATGCGCCTCTCGGTACAAACGCGCGGAAGTTTCGCCCACCCAAATGGTCCCCTAGGCGCCGATTGATCCTGCTCGTCGACTCTCAACGTATTGTGGGCCGCGGTTCCGCGAAACAGATTCCGCTGCTGACCTACATACTCCAAGGTGCCCGGATCGATCAGTACCGTCCGTCCGTTGGCGGCAAGAGTCACGCTCAGCGCGTCAGCGTGGCTGTGGCCGCCGGTTAGTGCGCCCTGCGAGCCGGCGTCGAAAGCCAGTTGCGAGTCCCGGCCCAACAGCACGTGCACGCCGTCTATCACCGACGACGCCCGAGCCCGCGCTTTGAAACCGAGAGCATCGACTGTCGAAATCCCAGCTTCCCCTAACAACCAAAGCGTCTCTTCGCGAAGCCCTCCCGCAACAGACCAAAAGTCGGAGCGCCCGAATATGGCCGCGCCGCTCGCCAGCGGATCGACCATGTGTTCCGCGCGATTCCGACGCCCGTCGAACACTCGGCCGCCATCATCGTCTCCCCGCCGCGGAACCGGCCCCGCGCCGCCCAGTTCGCATAGCGCGTTCAGCATCTTCTCGATCGCCTGGTCGAAAGCGGGCGGAATAGGCATGCCATTTACCGCAGCCAAAATCCTGGCATGCAGGAAAAACTCCAAAGCATAAACGTGATAGTAGGTGGACCGCTCAAAATGGAGACCGTCACTCAAAACCTGCCGGCCGGCTTCTTGCTGTACCATCCGCCATCCCCGCAATTTCCAGCGTTCGGCCGCACGAATCTCCGGGCATAATGTGCCGATGAAAAACAGCGCCACTGCCTCACCCAGCAAATGTGTATTGGGCGAGAAGTACGTGGAAAGATGTTGCTCGATGTGGTGGCCGTTGGTCGCCAGTGCTCGCAGCCACTTCACCCGAAAATCAGGCGGCAACGCGTCTGAATCCGCCAGCAGGTGATACGTCCACACCCAGGAGAGACTGCGGAATGCGACTTCCAGGGCACTGGCCCAGTTAATACCGATGGGATAGGGATTGCTACGCTGCCAATGATCCCACTGCCCAAGTAATTCCTCGAAAAATCTATTCTCTCCAGTAAGCCGGTACGCCTTCGCTAACGTGACGAAGTGCTGGTGGCGATTCAGTTCCCAGGTAACCTTGCTGTCGCCGACCTCATCAAAGTCGAGGTAGCGGATCTTGAACCAGGGTAGCTGCGGCGCCCGCTTGTTGTGCACACGATCGCAATGCCAGTCGATCTCACTTCCGTAATCGAGGTCTTCATATCCCAGCAAATCGAAACGATGGCGGCAGATCCTCTGCGCTCGAGCAAGAATTTCGTCCGCCTCCTGCGGTAGACGATTCTTGAGCATGGTACACATCAATGGCACACAGCGTGAATCAAAGAAGAACCTTCCAGGTTGGCCAGAGGCTTGTCTCAGCTTGGACTCGAGGCTGAAGCCCATCCGGGCACACAGCAGATCAAGCCGCGCAGACCAGCCCTGTCTCAGCCGATCGAACGCTTCAGCTGGACTCATCGTAGCCAGGCGTCTCAACCGCTGCCGAGGTTTGCCGTCCATGGTCACTGATGCATTTCCCGGCGGCAAAGCAGTTCTGAATACAAGCCTTCGACTTGCTCCACCAGTTTGTCGAAGCTGAACGTCTGGCGAATGTATTCTTTCCCGCTGTATCCCAGTCTGCGGGCCAGATCGGGATCGCGCAAGAACCGCAACACTGCATTCGCCAGGAACTCATCGCTGTCCGGTGGAACCAGCAACCCGGTTATGCCGTCTTTGACGATTTCGGCGTTCCCGCCCACATCAGTCGCCACGGTTGCCAATCCAGCCGCCATATACTCCAACAGCGCGTTAGACAACCCTTCTGCCTTCGACGGCAGCACTCCAAGATCGCACTCCGCGAGAATTTCGGGAACATCTTGGCGACCTCCGAGAAATATGAAACTCGCCTTCAACTCCAGCGCGCCAACCTGCGCCTCAAATTGTTTTCGATACGCTCCATCCCCCATCAGAATAAAGCGCGTGCCCGGGAATTCGCGCAAGATCACCGGTGCGGCCTTAATCAGTACATCGTGGCCCTTGACCTCGCTAGTCATGTTCCCGACCAGGACAATCCGTTTGCCATCTCCCGCATCTGCGGAAACAACACTCGAACCGCCAGGACTCCGATCGAACTTCTTGAGATCCACACCGTTGCGTACTACCCGGATTTTTTCCGGCCGCAGGTGCCCTTCCCGAATCAACTGCTCGCGGATGGGACCAGCGTTGGTCAGCACAATCGTGGAGAGGCTTTGAATGCGGCGGAGCCAGACTCTCCTTTTGCCCTGATACCAGGGAAGATGCGACAAATCACGCTGGCTTGAAATAATGACCGGAACCCTTGCCAGAAATGCCGCAGGAACACCCAGCAGATTCGACCATAAATCGTGCGTGTGGACGACATCAAAATGCTCGCGACGCAGAAACCCGGCCAACCGCAGCAATTGCCAAGCGCCGCGCCAGGTATCGATTCCTCCCCGCGGATAGAACTCCATCACTGAAATAGCCGAGTCTTGCAGTCGCGCCAATAACGGGCCCTGCATCCGCAAGCAGCCAACAGTAACGCGGTACCGGGCTGTCGATAATCGGAGGGCCAGTTCTACCGCTTGACTTTCACTGCCTCCGATCTCGAGTGAGTCCACAAGAAAGAAGACCTTGCGCGCGGGACGGTCGGCGTTCGGAGGTTTCAACGATGTGGTTCGGCCCTCCTCAGTTGCATTCATGCGGCCATTATTGTGGCACAGGTTGACCAGACCAGACGCTTCACAGCCGGCCGCTCAGCGCCAATGCGCTAGAGAGGTTCCTTGACAACAGATCAGGGGCGGCTCCGGGACGACGCCCGGCGCAGCGGAACGCAACCCAGTTTATGCATGATGGATTCACTCCGGGGAAAACAGGGTCAACTTTGAATTGAAGATTGTGCCCAGCCTGCCGTCAAGGGACGTACAAGCGCGAAACCAGGGCTCCAGATCAACTGAAAGAACACTTCCTTCACCAGTTCGTCGCTCTCGGGATTGGGGATGCTAGGTTAACTGTGGATTCCTGTTTGTTTTATCCTATTCTGCTCTATCTTTAATTCTGGGGAATCAGATTCTTGTCCACTACCCATGGAAGACTATGCGATGATTAGCGACTGCCGCTGAAAGCAATTCCACGCGGGGGCTAGACAGTTTCCGAGCGGACTGGCAATTTGGTTAGTTGTCGTGCCAGCGCCATAACTCTTAGACTCACTCCGGTGCGATGAGAGTCTCAGGTTGACGATGAAAAATATCGCGACGCCCCCGCTTCTCGTTTTCGCATTCTCTTTCGTCGCGCTTTGGTTCTCGGCTCTTGTTGGCGCTTTGTCTCGCAAGAGGCTGGGACCTCGGAAAGAAGACCAGCGGGGAGACTTTCGCGCGCTCAATGCGGCTACCCTAACAGTGCTGGGCGTCCTTATCGGATTCACCTTCTCGATGGCTCTCGGCCGATACGAACTGCGTAAGAGCTACGAAGAGGAAGAGGCGAACGCGATCAGCACCGAATACCTTCGCGCTGATCTGCTTCCTGCCGCAGATGGGGCGAGAGTACGTGACCTGCTGAGGGATTATCTTGATCAGCGTGTTCTCTTCTATACCACCCGCAATGTGCAGCAGCTTAGGCGGATAGATGCAAATACTACCCAACTGCAGAACGATCTGTGGTCCCGCGTCCAGGTTCCCGCTGCAACCCAGCCAACACCCATGGTTGCCCTCGCCGTTGCGGGCATGCACGATGTGTTGAACTCGCAAGGGAACACTCGCGCCGCTTGGTTGAACCGCATTCCATTTGCAGCATGGGTCTTGTTGGCAGTGATCGCTGTCTGCTGCAACCTATTGCTCGGCTATAGCGCAAGTCGAATGAGTATGTTGCTTATGGTTTTGCCACTGGTTGCGTCTGTCTCGTTCTTTCTCATAGCAGACATTGATAGCCCGCGTGCAGGCCTGATCCGTGTGCGGCCGCAAAACCTCGCAAGCCTCTCTCAATCCTTACATACACATTAGCTCAAACTGACTCCCTATGTGTCTGGCCAATCAAACCTTTGGTTCACCGCGAACGCGACCTGCATCGAACCGGATCGGCGCCGGCCTCTTCTTTGGTTACGTGGGGAATGAAGGCGCAGCAAGAGGCGCCTCTACTTTGCCACGACGAAGCAAAAAGAAACTGCCGCAGAGACCCGCTGCCACCGAGGAGGCCAGGGTGCCGATCTTCGACATGTCCAGCAGCGCTCCTTCGCCAAACGCTAAAGTCGAGATGAACAGTGACATGGTGAAGCCAATTCCGCAAAGCCAGCTTGCTCCAAAGATCTTTCCCCAGGTTACTTCTTCGGGTCGACTCGCCACGCGAATGGCGACCGAGAACCGGGCAAAGAGCCATATTCCTATCGGCTTTCCGAGGAATAACCCAAGCGCTACGCCCAGGCTGACCGGATGCCGGACGGCTGCAGAAACGTTCCCCAGTATCCTCACCCCTGCATTGGCGAATGCAAATAGCGGCATGATGAGAAAACTAACCCACGGTTGAAGGACATGCTCAATGCGATGCAACGACGATTCGGCCAGTTCGCACTGGGTTTCCAGGGTGTGAATGGCGGCATGCTCTTCGTGCGAATCGGGGACCGCAGCTTCGAACCTGTCCAGCACCCTGCGGCATCGATTCAGGAAGCCGTCCCGGTCGATGTAGGTTCTGGCGGGGATGGTAAACGCGAGCAGAACACCCGCCACGGTGGCATGCACGCCCGACTTTAAGACCGCCGCCCAGGCGCAAATGCCAATCAGGGCGTACACCGCCGGCCTGCGAATTCCCAGCAGATTGGCCCCGAACGAGAGAGCCACCAGGGCAAGGCCGGCCGTGAGGCTGAGGAAGTGAATCTGTGCGGTGTAGAAGATTGCGATCACAAGTACTGCGATAATGTCATCCACGATGGCCAGTGCAGTGACGAAGATTCTGAGCGACTGGGGAACACGGTTGCCGAGCAGCACGAGCACACCCAGGGCGAACGCGATGTCAGTCGCCATGGGGATCCCCCACCCTTTTTCAGCGCCACTGCCGCGAGCGACGATGAGGTAGATGATTGCAGGAACAATCGTTCCCCCAAGGGCTGCGATGAAGGGAAAGGCTGCTTGCCGGAGTGAAGATAACTCCCCGACCAGAACCTCACGCTTGATCTCCAGTCCCACCAGGAAAAAGAAGATTGACATGAGCCCGTCATTGATCCACTCGTGACGACTTTCCGACAAGAAGAAACGGCCAAAGCCGATCGACACCTGCGTGTGCCAGATAGCTTGGTAACTCAGTTCCCAGCGGGAGTTGGCCCAGACCAGGGCTGCAATCGTGCTGGCGAGCAGCAGAATACCGCCGGCCGCTTCCATCCTTGCGAAGCGAACAAACGGACTGGTGAGCACATCGATCGGTTGGCTTGCGCTTCGCCCGGGGGCAATATTCTTCGACATCGTTCATCTCATACACCACCACGGCCTGGCGGGTAACCTGTAACTTCTGCCAGTCCGGTTTCGCCGACGTTCTCGTATGGAATCGAGGGGAAGACCCAGCCGTAGAGTCAGCATCGGACAGCTCGAAACTTGTCGGTAGAGGATGAAGAAACGTGTTGTGGGCGTAAGATTAACGGTCATGAAGAAGACGACCATCGGCGTTTCTCTTGGCGCGGCTATGGGGCTGCTGCTCTATATCGGGCTTGTGCCCGCTGCGGCGCAGCAGAAGTCGATTGCCCAATCGACGACGCCAGCTCAACCCGTGTTCAGCGCCCCGAACGCAGCCGACGAAGAGGGCATCCCACCCGGTCACGTAGTGATCGATGGTCGCCAGGTTTTGACGGTCTACGAACCGGTGGGAACCTTTACGCCCGAGCAGCGAGCTGAGCACATCGGGCAGCGCATCATTGCAGCCGTCAGAGACAGAGGAATTTCACCCGAGGCTATACACCTGCAGCCCCGGCAAGCGTGGACTGAGATCCTCCTAGGCGACGAAGTGGTCATGGCAGTAACGGACGTGGACGCGCAGATGGCGGGCAAGTCCCGGCAGCAACTCGTATCCGAGAACGTAGATAGCATTCGCCAGGCCATCCAGAACTATCGCCTGGACCACAGTTGGCGATTGATACTGCGGGGCGTCCTCTACACCCTATTGGCCACCCTTGCACTCTGGCCGGTACTGTGGGCCCTTCAGCGGATGCGGTTTGCCCTGCGAGACCGTGTTGAGTCACGGATTCAGGCTAGATCGCAGCTTGAGAACAAGTCGCCTCGCCAGATTTCCCTCAGATACCTGGGGCCTCTCGCGTTGGCAGTGGGCTCCCTGTTACGGTGGTTATTCATCTTTGCCGTCGTCGAAGCTTATATCACTGTCACTCTGGGGTTTTTCCCCCACACCCGGCCCTTATCTCTCTCGATGTTGCGCTGGCTGTTTTCGCAGTTGGGCTTTCTGGCCGAGTCCACGCTGGGCTACTTGCCTAACCTGATGGTTGTCGCTGTGATCGCGTTGATTGCGTACTACATGATTCGGCTGCTCCAGCTGATTTTCGGCGAGATAGAAAGAGGAGATCTGAAGATTCGGGGCTTCTACCCCGACTGGGCAGAACCCACCGATAAACTGCTTCGAATCCTTGTCTTGGCTCTCGCGCTCATTGTTGCCTTTCCGTATTTTCCCGGCGCCCAGAGTTCCGCCTTCCGGGGGGTTTCCATATTCCTCGGCCTGCTGCTGTCATTGGGGTCTTCATCGGCAGTGGCGAATGCCATCGCCGGGGTCATCCTGACTTATATGCGGTCGTTCCTGGTCGGCGATTGGGTCCAGATTGGCGACACCACCGGAGAGGTGGTCGAGAAGAACATGCTGGTTACCCGGGTTCTCAACCCAAAGGCCGAAATCATTACGATTCCAAACGCCATGGTCATGAGCGGTGCTGTAAAAAACTACAGCGTCGAAGCGAGGAAGTTGGGAGTAATCTTTCATACCACGGTGACCATTGGCTACGACACTCCGTGGAGAACGGTGCATCAGTTGCTTATCAACGCAGCAATCGCGACGCAGGATGTGTTGCACCAGCCTCCACCATTTGTGCTGCAGAAAGGCTTAGATGACTTCTACGTATCTTACGAACTTAATGTCCACATCGCTGCCCCCAGCCGGATGGTCAATACATATTCGGAACTGCACCAGAATATTCAGGACAAGTTCAATGAAGCTGGCGTAGAAATCTGCTCGCCCCATTTCGCCGCCCTGCGAGATGGGAACACGATTGCGATTCCAGCGGAGTATATTAAACCGGACTACAAAGCGTCCGGTTTTCGGCTCAACTCAAGGGCAACAGAGGGGTAGGGTACGCTCCGCGGCTTTCGGAGGGCATCCGACAGACTCTGCGTTTCAGGTACCAGGAGTTTCGTGCCATGGCTGAACCAACCGTTCTGAGCGAACGCGCGCGAAATCTGAAGCAGAGGGGCCTCCTTGAATTCAAGAAGTTCATGGCGATCTTTCTTTACCTTTGGGTTGTTTTTGCGCTGCTTTCCATCCATGAAACAATCATTCGGGCACAGCACGGTCTGGATTATGAAGCTCACACCTTTGCCGTGATTAATGCCTTCATTTTTGCTAAGGTTCTGCTCGTCGGTGAACATTTTCGGCTGGGAACCCGATTTAAGCATAAGCCACTGATCTACCCGGTGTTGTACAAGTGTTTGGTCTTTTCTGTTTTATTGACCGGCTTTCACATCGTCGAGAAAATCGTTGCCGGAGTCATTGGTGGCGAGACCCTCAGCCAAGGCTTGGCTAACGTTGACGGCAGGACTTTGATAAGTATTGTGTCAATGAGCACGCTTGCGTTCGTGATGTTGATACCGTTCTTTGCATTCAGGGAACTCGGACAATTGATTGGACAGGAAGAGCTACGGTCGCTTTTTCTCGGACACAGAGGGATGTCTGATGTTGGGAAGCCCGTATCGACAGTCCCAAAGATAGAAGAGCGCAAGCCCCTGGCGAAGTAAACCGTGCCCTTCGAGCGCAAAGAAGGACGAACGCTTTTCCGACTTGCGGTCAGGCGCTCACGGGGTGTTGGAAGAAGCAGGTGACTTAGGCCCTGCCCAGTCGGGATCCTTCAGATTCCAACCGCCGCCAAGCGCTTTGTAAAGCTGCACGATGACCGTGCGCCGGTTGAGTTCGGTCTCGGCCAGCGAAAGCTGAGCCGGGTAGAGTTGTTGTTGAGCTTCGAGGACTTCGTAGTAATTGGCTTTTCCCGCAAGGTACCGCTGCAAAGAGACTTTGACGGACTCCTGGTAGGACTGCACAGCGTCGATCTGCTTGGCACGAATGAGTTCATATTTCTGACGCGAGATAAGGGCGTTCGACACGTCCTGGAAAGCACTCAGAGCGGTCTGCTCATACTGCAACTTGGATTGCTCCCAGAATGCGACGGCTTGGCGCTTTTGGGCCCTGAGAGCACCGCCCTGGAAGATCGGCCCGGTGACATTGCCCGCGACGCTTGAGATGGTTGTTTGGCCGGATGACAATGTGGAGAGTGGCGTACTGGCCCGCCCAAAAAGTGCCGTAAGACCAATTTGCGGGAAATAATTCGCGGTAGCGACCCCTACTTGAGCATTGGCGGATCGCAGCAGTTGCTCCGCCTGCAGCACATCCGGGCGGCGCTCCAGCAGTGCGGAGGGCAAACCCGCCGGAATCTCAGGGGGCACAATTTCGTCGAGGAGTTGAGCGGTGTGTTTGATCTCGCTGGGATTACTGCCTAGCAGTATGCTGATCTGGTTTTCTGTCAGGGCAATCTGAAGCTCGATCTGGGGGATGCTCGCCGCCGCCGTTGCCGCCGCCCCGGCGGCGCGAGATGTTTGCAGCTTCGATGCGACGCCACCTTCGAGCTGTTCGGTGAAAAGCTTCAGAGTCTGATTGTAAGAATCCGTTGTTTGTCTGGCGATGTCGAGTTGGAGCTCCAGGCCAAGAAGCTGGAAATAGTCTTGCGCCATGTCACTCACAAGCGAGAGCATGACGCCACGACGGCCTTCCTCAGTAGCCAGATACTGAGCACGGGCGGACTCGTTCAGGCGGCGAAGCCGGCCCCAGACGTCCGCTTCCCAGGCAGCGCTCGCCACTCCCACAAAGGTGCCTCGCGTGACGCCGCCGTTTGGGGCAACGGTGCCCGCAAACTCGTTCTTTCCATCGCTGCCGGTCGACGAGTAATTGACGAATGGGAAATATTGCGCCCGAGCCTGAGCGGAGATTTGCCGGGATTGCTCAACGCGGCTCACGGCAATCAGCAAGTCGTAGTTGTTGGCCAGCGCGGTTTGGATAAGCTCCTTGAGGCGTTCGTCCTTAAAGACCTCCCACCACGCCAAGTCAGCAAATGACGCCTGCTGGGCCGCACCCTCAGCACCACGGTACTGGCCGGGGACAATGACCTTGGGGCGGCGATAGGTGGGCCCGACTGCGCACCCGGGCAGGAAGATGAATAAAGCAAGGACCAGCGAGAGCAACCGGCAGGGGAATTCGGCCCGCCCTCTTCTGTTCTCCAGGCCCTTCGTCGAGAAAGCAGATAGCTGTCTGCTTTCTCTGGAATCGGGACTGATCACAGTCGTGTTTCTCGTCGGCATCTGGCTTCCTTCACTTCCAGGCAGCGGAACTGAGCATGCTAGTGTCCCGGCTCCAGCCCCGGGCCAGCAAGCGGCGTTTTCGCCTGCTCGCTCTGGGCGCCGCCAAGTCGCTCGATCATATAAAACAACGCGGGAATGAAAAAAATTGCAATAAAGCTGGCCGCTAACATACCCCCGATCACGGCCGTGCCCATCACTTGCCGTGATGCCGCACCCGCCCCCGTTGCTCTCCAAAGAGGCACGCAGCCCAATATGAAAGCAAATGAAGTCATCAGAATCGGACGCAAACGCAGCTTGGCGCCTTCCAGTGACGCATCCCTAAGCGATCTCCCTTTTTCGAATTCTGCTTTCGCAAATTCCACTATGAGAATTGCGTTCTTGGCGGCGAGACCAATCAGCATGATCAGACCGATTTGGGCATAGACGTTGTCCTCTAACGCCAGCTTGGTGTAGTCGTGGAAGATGAGAAGACCCAGGATGCGCCGGAAAAAGAGGACGCCAAATGCGCCAAATACAGCAATGGGCGTGCTCAGTAGTACGCTGAAGGGTAGAGTCCAGCTTTCATACAACGCCGCGAGGATCAGAAAGACGAACAAGATGGAGAAACCAAAGACAACCGCCGGCGGCACGCCCTGTTGCGCCTTCTGTTCTTGATATGACATGCCCATGTAGTCATAGCCCATCCCAGGCGGCATGGTTTCCCTAAAAACCTCCTCCAACGCCCTCATGGCCTGTTCAGAACTAAAACCTGGCTTGGTGATGCCATTGATTTGCACGCACGGATACATGTTGTAGTGCATGGTGAACTCTGGACCGACCCGGGGCCCTATGGTTGTGACCGTGGAGAGTGGAACCATTTGCCCCGCACTATTGCGGACGTAAAAGCGGCCCACGTTCTCGGCCCGAGTTCTGAAGTCACCCTCGGCCTGTACGTAAACCTGCCAAACCCGTCCAAAGCGGTTGAAGAAGTTTATAAATGATCCTCCCATGAAAGCCTGCAAGGTCTGATAAACGTCGCTAATGGGCACCCCCTGTTTCAGCACCTTGTCGCGGTCCACGTTCACGGAAAGTTGCGGAACCTGGGGGAGCGCGGTAGTAAAAATGGCCGCGAACTCAGGTCGCTTCTGCGCCGCAGCCATAAACTTCTCCTGGTTCTGCGTGAGGAACTCGACGCCTCTGGCGGAACGGTCTTCAAGTATGAAGGTGGCGCCGCCGGATGCTCCTACACCGGGTATCGAGGGTGGCGGAAATGTGATCGTGGTGCCCTGGGAGATTTCGCGGAGCGCCACGTTCAAGTGAATCTTGATGGCCCAGTATTGTTCGTCGGGGGCCTTGCGGTCTTTCCACTCCTTGAGAGTCACCCAAAAGAAAGCGCTGTAGGTGTTCTGCACACCACTCAACATGTTGTAGCCAACGACGGTGGTCACGTGATCCACGCCAGGAGTCTTCAACAAAATATCTTCGACTTTCGAAGCGGCGACGCCAGTGCGCTGCAACGAAGAGGAATCGGGCAGTTGTAACGCGACGAAGACATAGCCCTGATCTTCCTCTGGCAAGAAGCTGCTGGGAAGTTTCCTGCCAAAGACTCCAGCAAGAACGGAGAACACAAGCAGAATAATGATCGTGAGGCCTAATCTGCGAATGAGTGTTCCACACCAGTTCACGTAACCAGTCGTCGCCCGATTGAAGACTCGGTTAAACCACCCAAAGAATTTTCCCAGGAGTCCGGGGCTCTCTTTTTTCGGGCGAAGTAACAAGGCGCCCAGCGCGGGACTAAGCGTGAGGGCGTTGAAAGCTGAAATGATGACCGACACGGCGATGGTCACGGCGAACTGTTGATAGAGGCGTCCGGTGATACCGGGGATGAAGGCGGTGGGTATGAATACAGCCGACAGAACAATGGCAATGCCGATCACCGGGCCAGAGACTTCCTCCATAGCTTTGAAAGCTGCATCCTTCGGCGATAGCCCGTGTTCGATGTGATGCTCAATTGCTTCCACCACCACGATTGCGTCGTCCACCACCAATCCGATCGCCAAGACCAGGCCAAATAGCGAGAGGGTATTGATGGAGAAACCCAGCATCGGAAAGATGAGGAATGTGCCCACCAGGGACACAGGCACGGCTAACAGCGGTATCAGCGTGGCCCGCCATCCCTGTAGGAAAAGGAACACTACGATGATGACGAGGACGAGGGCCTCGACTAGTGTGTGAAGGATTTCGGAGATGCCCTCGGTGACCGGTAGCGTCGTGTCAAGGGCGATCGCATAGTCGAGTCCCGGCGGGAATTGTTTCCTGGCCGCGGCCATTAGATCTTTGGCGCCCTGGGCAGCTTGAATGGCGTTCGATCCTGGAAGCTGATAAATAGCCACCACCGCCGAAGGCTTGCCGTCCATCCGGCCCTGGAGGTTGTAGACCTGAGTGCCTAGCTCGACGCGGGCCACGTCTTTGAGACGTACGAACGAACCGTCAGGATTAGCCCGAACGACGATCTGACCGAACTCCGCCTCGGACTCCAAGCGGCTCTGTGCAATGACCGCGTAAGTGAATGCCTGCCCCGGCGGCACCGGTTCGCCGCCGATCTGACCTGCGGGATTGACGGTGTTCTGCGCCTTGACGGCGGTGATAATCTCCGGGACGGTGATTTGCAGTTTGGCCAGTTGGTTCGGGTTCACCCAGAAACGCATCGCATACTGGCCGGCACCAAAAATTGTGACGCTGGCGATCCCGTAGGAGCGAGTGAGCGGACTGAGAAGATTGATGTAAGCGTAGTTGGCCAGGAACTGAGCGTCGTATTGGCCACTTGGAGAGTAAAGATCGAACAGCATCAGCGGGGCGGATGTGGACTTCTGTACGGTGACGCCCTGGGCATTCACTTCGGACGGAAGTTGAGAGGCCGCTTGCGACTGGCGCATCTGGGCGAGAATCAGGTCGGTGTTCGGATCCGTCTTTATGTTGAAATCCACCGTCAGCTTGGATTGGCCGTTATTCGCATTCAGCGAATACATGTATTCCATGTTGTCCACACCGCTCATCTGTTGCTCGATGGGAGTGGCCACGGACTGATCCAGAGTCATCGCGTCCGCCCCGGGGTAAGTCGCAGTAATCTGGATTTGCGGGTCGGCAATGTTTGGAAACTGCGCCGTGGGCAGGCTCAATATGGCAACCCCACCCACAATGACCATGACGATTGAGATCACCATGGACATGACAGGATGGTTGATGAAAAATTTGGCCATGATTGTCGGCTACGGGTTGGCGCTTTCGGATTTGTCCTGCGTGAACGAAATGGCTGTGTAAGGCTTGGGGTTCACTTGCGTGCCATCCTGCACTTTTTGCACGCCTTCTGTAACAACTCGATCGCCCGCCTTGACGCCTTCCTCGACGATCCACATATCGCCGGTCTTCGCACCCATTTTGACGTGGCGAATGCTCACTTTATTGTCGTCGGCTACCACGGCTACGAGAAAGCCGCCTTGCAGTTCGCTTACCGCACGCTGTGGCACCAGTAACGCATTTTTTTGAATGCCTACTACCGCGCTGACGGCGCCGAAGCCACCTGGACGAAGCACATTTCCAGGATTTGGGAACTGGACTTGAACCTGGATTGTTCCGGTCCTCACATCGACCTGCCGGTTAAGAGCGTGGAACTGGCCCTTGAGCGGATAGATCGTGCCATCGGTGAGCTTCAGCGTCCACACCAATTGTTTCAGGGCTTCGGACTCGGTGACATTTCCTTTCACGATTAGTCGCATCGCGTTGAGGTATTCTTCTTCGCTGACGGTGAAATTCACGAGGATAGGATTCAACGTTGACACCGACGTCAAGGCGCCGCTTTGCGGGCCCACCAAGTCGCCAATCTGGGCGGTGGCGATCGCTGCTACTCCGTCGATCGGCGCTTTGATCTTGGTGAAGCCGAGATTCAACTGGGCATTCTCGAGTGCGGCTCGAGCTCCCGCAATTCCTGCTTGCGCGCCTTCAACTGCCGCCTTCGCGGCTAGATTCGCCTGCACCGCATCATCCAGTTCCTGCTGGCTGATCGCGCTTTCTTTGGCAAGCGGGGTGTAACGCGTTACGTCGATCTGTGTCTTACCCAGCCTCGCTTCGGCCTGCTGTAGATTTGCTTTTGCTTCGTCGAGGTTTCCCTTGGCTTGGTCTAGAGCGGCCTGAAAAGGCCTGGGATCGATCTCGAAAAGCGGGGCGCCCGTTTTGACCAGCCCGCCATTGACATAATTCTGCACGAGCAAAAGGCCTGTAACCTGGGCGCGAATCTGAGCGTTGACCAGTCCGTCGAGGGTTGCCACCCAGTCTTTGGTGATGGGTACATCTTTCTGCACCACGGCGGCGACTTCAACGTCGGGAGGGCCCGCTGGTGGTAGACCCATCTTTCCGCAGCCCGAGGTGAGCGTCGCGATCACCGCGAGAAGGATCGCTGAAAGCTTCACTTGACTGTTCAGCACAACAAACACTCCTTGAAGGCGTAGTGATGCAACCCAAAGAATTTGTTTTCAATGATGCCTGAGCATTCGCTTATCGCTTGGGCGAGAGAGCCCGGGCGCCATAAGTCTAAGGATTCGATCAAGGCTGTGAACTGTCAAAACTAGCAGGTGCTTGCGACTGGAGCCTGCGGATCGAGCCTGGTTTTTCATTTCGTCTTCCTAAAGCTGTGTCCCCCTAGTAGTTTTGCCAGTATTCCTTCCTTTGCCGCGCGATTATCTAGGAAAAGCTGAAGACCACGTCGAGATCTACTTTTCCGCGGTTCGCCAAGACGTGGACATCCGATGGAACTCCGCCTTGTTGAGACTGGAGAGGTTGTCTTTGAAGCTCAGTGCGACGAGGAGGAGTTGAGACGACCGCGGCGGCGCTTTGCAAACTCCTGACTGGGTTTGCGAGTGATCGGCGCATTTGGGAACGCAATAAGGAGTCGGGCCATGACCGAAGAATTGCCGGTGATTTATCTCGCGAGACATGGTGAAACTGCTTGGAGTCTGACGGGGCAACATACGGGTCTTACCGATCTGCCGCTGACTGAGAGAGGCGAGCACACAGCTCGCCGGTTGGGTGGACGCCTAGGAGAATTGACGCTCACGAAAGTGTTCAGCAGCCCATTGCAGCGCGCGCGTAGGACGTGCGAACTGGCGGGATTCGGATCGGTGGCCGAAATTGACCCGGATCTGGTCGAGTGGGACTACGGTCAATATGAGGGTCGCCGCAGCGTCGACATCCACGCCGAACGTCCGGATTGGAACCTTTTCCGGGATGGTTGTCCGGGAGGAGAATTGCCGGACCAGGTTTCGGCGCGAGCAGACCGGGTGGTGAGTCGAGTGCGCGGGCTGGATGGGCCCGTTTTACTCTTCACGAGCGGGCACTTCATCCGGGTACTGGCGGCACGCTGGCTGGGGCTGCAACCGGCGGCTAATAGCAGGTACTTTATGCTCAGCACTGCGAGCCTCAGCGCATTGGGATACGAACAAAACCTTTCCCGTCCAGTGATCAGGCTTTGGAATGACACGCATCACGTGGACTCCGAACTCACCCATCACCGGGGCGGCCCGGCAGGTCAATCTCTCTCAGAGCTAGCTGCCTGAACCTTCAAGAGCCCAGGGGGCACAACTGGTGTCAGCCTCATCGCCAAATCCCGATTTCCTGTAACTTCTGACAGTAGTCCCAATCTAAGCCAACCCTCTAGCATTCCTTTTTGTTGAACCATTGGCTTAATCGATGGGGGGCTGGGTAGGAGGCGTCATGAAAGCGACACGGCTGCTGCACAATTTGGGGCAGAGCATTTGGCTCGACAATATCACTCGTGACTTGCTCCACAGCGGTACGCTTCAGCGCTACATCAATGAGCTATCGGTGACGGGACTCACTTCGAATCCTACGATTTTCGACCAAGCCATCAAGAACAGCAACGCTTACGATGACGCGATCCGTGAAAAAGTTGAGAAGGGCAAGTCGGGAGAAGAGCTGTTCTTTGAACTTGCGATTGAGGACCTCACTGCGGCCGCTGACTTGTTTCGGCCAATTTACGATCGGACCAACGGTGTGGACGGATGGGTGTCGCTTGAAGTCTCACCGCTGCTGGCTTACGACACGGCCAGCACCCTCGCCGCGGCCAAGAGTTTGTTCGCGCGGGCGGCTCGACCTAATCTGTTCATCAAAATCCCCGGCACCAAAGAAGGCCTACCTGCAATTGAGGAGGCGATCTTCGCCGGAATTCCTATTAATGTAACGCTGCTGTTTTCGCGAGAGCACTATTTGGCAGCAGCTGAGGCATTCCTTCGGGGAATCGAGCGACGAATTGACGCAGGGCTAAAGCCAGGCGTCGGCTCCGTTGCCTCCGTGTTTGTCAGCCGTTGGGACGGCGCGGTGAAAGGCAAAGTCCCTGCTGAACTCACCAATCGCCTTGGTATTGCGATCGCGGAACGCACCTACAAGGCATGCCGTGGGCTGCTCGGCTCCTCGCGCTGGCAGCGCGTTTATAACGCAGGTGCCTTTCCGCAGCGCTTATTGTGGGCCAGCACTGGCACCAAGGATCCTGCCGCGTCCGACATTCTTTACGTGAAGGCCCTGGCTGCGCCGTTCACGGTGAATACGATGCCCGAGGCCACCTTGAAAGCGCTTGCCAATCACAACGAACTCGGGTCGATCTTAGCGGCCGACGGCGGCGACTGCGAAGAAGTGATAGCCCAGTTCGCCAAGGCGGGCGTCGACGTCGATGCTTTGGCTGCTCAACTTCAGGACGATGGCGCGAAATCGTTCGTCAAGTCCTGGAATGAGTTGATGGCAGTGACTTCGTCAAAGACAGCCGTGCTTCAAGCTGCCGCGGGCGATTGAATGCTGGGGCTACCACCCGCTCAGAAAACGTAACACCAACCCCAGGAGTTGTTCCCGCTAGAAGAGGCCTTGTCATGAATGTGCTGGCTATCGATGTCGGTGGAACCAACGTCAAAGTTCTTGCCACCGGGCAAAAGGAGCCCCGGAAGTTTCCGTCGGGACCGAAGATGACACCAAAACAGATGGTCTCGGGCGTCAAGGAGATCGCCAGCGATTGGAAGTATGACGTGGTATCGATTGGGTACCCCGGTCTGGTTCTCAAGGGCAAACCAGCGGCTGAACCGCATAACCTGGGGAAGACGTGGGTTGGATTTAATTTCAAATCTGCATTCGGATGTCCGGTGAAAATCATCAATGACGCTGCCATGCAGGCGCTTGGCAGCTACAGGAGCGGAGTGATGCTCTTCCTGGGTCTTGGAACCGGCTTGGGATCCGCCGTAGTCGCTGAAGGAGTCGTGGTGCCCATGGAACTTGGCCACCTGTCTTTCAAGAATGGCACCTACGAAGACTACGTCGGTCTCCGCGGGTTGAAAGGCTTAGGCAAGAAAAAATGGGAACACTATGTGGAGTTCGGAGTGGCCAGAGTGATCGCCGCCTTCCATCCTGACGACGTGGTTCTTGGCGGAGGTAACGCCAAGAAACTCAAGAAGCTTCCTCCCGGCTGCCGCAGGGGAGACAACGACAACGCATTCCTCGGAGCTTTTCGCCTATGGGAAGACTCACGCCCGCAGGGACGATCTAAGTAGCGATGGGTAAAGATCAGGAGCTACGAAATGGCAACAAACTCGAACTCAATCACGAAACGCCAGGGCGTCGAACCACTCACTCAACGTAACGCGTGGAAAGCTCTCCAAGCCCACCATACAAAAATCGGCGAATTGCATCTACGTCGGCTTTTTGCAGAAGACCGGAAGCGCGGTGAGCGCATGACGGCCGAAGCCGCAGGTCTCTTCCTGGATTATTCCAAGAATAGGGTCACCGACGAAACCCTCAAGCTCCTTATTCAGTTGGCTGAGGAGTCCGGCCTTCGAGATCGAATTGAAGCGATGTTCCGGGGCGACAAGATCAACATCACAGAGAATCGAGCGGTCCTGCATGTCGCTCTGCGTGCTCCCCGGGGCGCATCCATCGTCGTTGGTGGTGAGAACGTCGTGCCTGGGGTACACGCGGTGCTCGACAAAATGGCGGATTTCTCCAATCGTGTCAGGAGCGGGGCCTGGACAGGCCACACCGGCAAGCGCATCCGCAACATCGTCAACGTCGGCATCGGCGGCTCCGACCTCGGTCCGGTGATGGCATACGAAGCGCTCAAACATTACAGCGATCGCGCTTTGACGTTTCGTTTCGTTTCCAATATTGATGACACCGACTTCGCGGAAGCTGTTCGCGACCTCAGTCCGGACGAAACGCTTTTCATAATTTCCTCGAAGACCTTCACGACCCTCGAGACCATGACCAACGCTCATACCGCACGCGATTGGGCGCTGGCAGGTCTTGGGGGCGATGAAAAATCAATCGCCAGACATTTCGTCGCAGTCTCAACTAATGCAGCGGAAGTGGCGAAGTTCGGAATCGATACCGCGAACATGTTCGGCTTCTGGGATTGGGTTGGCGGGCGCTACTCCATGGACTCCGCAATTGGTCTTTCAACCATGCTGGCCATTGGTCCGCAGAACTTCGAAGCCATGTTGGGCGGCTTCCACCAGATGGACGAGCACTTCCGCACTACCCCATTCGAACAAAACCTTCCGGTGCTGATGGGTCTCCTCGCCGTCTGGTACACCGACTTCTTTGGCGCACAAACGATCGCGGTTTTTCCTTACGAGCAATACCTGAAACGCTTCCCGGCTTATCTGCAACAGCTGACCATGGAGAGCAACGGTAAACACGTCACCCTCGATGGCACCACGGTGGATTACCAGACCGGTCCGATTTACTGGGGCGAGCCGGGAACGAACGGCCAGCACTCTTTCTACCAGTTGATCCATCAGGGAACCAGGCTCATCCCTTCCGATTTCATTGCTTTCGGCCAATCGCTCAATCACATTGGCAGGCACCACGACATGCTTCTGGCGAATGTCTGCGCACAGACGGAGGCGTTAGCGTTCGGCAAAACTCCAGAGCAGGTGAAGGCCGAGGGAACGCCCGATTGGCTGGTGCCCCACAGGGTCTTCGAAGGCAACCGTCCCTCGAACACGATTCTCGCCGAGCGTCTCACGCCGGAGACACTGGGGAAGCTGGTTGCGCTGTATGAGCATTCGGTCTTCACGCAGGGAACGATCTGGAACATCGACTCCTTCGATCAATGGGGAGTTGAACTCGGCAAGGTCCTGGCCCAGAGAATTATCCCCGAGCTTGAAAACAAGGCGGAACCCATGCTGGCGCACGACAGTTCCACGAACAATGTCATACGGCGCTATCGGAAACTGAGGGAGACCGCATGACAACTCTGGGGTTTGACAAGCCTCTGTACATCCTACCCTTCGATCACCGTGGCTCGTTCCAGAAGAAGATGTTCGGTTGGGAGGGTGCGCTGGCTCCAGAACAGACGGCGGAAATCGCGGCGACTAAGCAGGTCATCTACGACGGCTTCAAGGCTGCCATTGCGGCCGGCGTACCCAGGCAAAAAGCGGGCATCCTTGTAGACGAGCAGTTTGGAGCAGATATCCTTCGTGACGCTGTGGCCCATGGCTACTCAAGCGCGTGTCCAGCCGAAAAGAGTGGGCAGGAAGAATTCGATTTCGAGTATGACGAGAACTTTGCCGAACACATCGAAGCTTTCCAGCCGACCTTTTGCAAGGTCCTGGTGCGCTACAACCCGGAGGGTGATCAAACCCTGAACAGAAGGCAGTCGGTGCGTTTGAAGCGGCTCTCCACGTACTTGCACAACCACAGTCAGAGCCGATTCATGTTTGAGTTGCTGGTACCGCCGGAGAAGGACCAGCTCGCTCAGGTCAAAGGAAACAAAAAGCTTTACGATCTGGAGATCCGCCCCTCGCTGATGATTCAAACAATTCACCAGCTTCAGGACGCGCAAGTTGAACCGGACGTCTGGAAGATTGAAGGGCTCGATCGCCGCGAGGACTGCGAGAAAGTTGTGGCCGCTGCTCGCCGCGGAGGGCGTGATCACGTCGGCTGCATTGTCCTGGGTCGTGGCGAGGACGACGACAAGGTAAGGGAATGGTTGATGACCGCAGCTGGGGTTCCAGGCTTCATCGGCTTCGCCGTAGGCCGAACGGCTTTCTGGGATCCCTGCATGGGCTGGCGGTCGAAGACGATGACACTGGAAGAAGCCGTGGCAGCGATTGCGCGCCGATATTGTGGGTTCGTGGACATCTTTGAAAGGGGCCATGCACAAGAGGTCTCTGCTGCGTGACAGTGGGGAGGGCATGTCATGGAAAAAGGAGCGGTGAAATTGGCCCCATCTATCCTCGCAGCTGACGCTGCAACTCCTCCCCTGGCAGTTCTCGCCGGAGCCAACGTTCTGGTGGCTGGATCATCAATTTTTGCTGAGGCCGGAGGAGTGACAGCAGTGATGGAACGGCTGCGCACTGCCATCAATCTGGGTAGTGAGGTGACCGTAACGGTCTAACATACTTTGCTCAAGAAGGAGTTGCATATGCAGCTTGGAATGGTGGGTCTTGGAAGAATGGGAGCAAACATGGTTCGGCGGCTTATCCGGGCGAACCACAACTGCGTAGTCTTCGATCGGTCGCCCAAGGCGGTGAGTGACCTTGCGGCGGAAAATGCCGTGGCATCCTCCTCGCTTGCCGATTTTGTCCAGAAGCTTCAGAAGCCGCGTGCAATTTGGTTGATGGTACCGGCGGCGGTTGTGGACCAGACCATTCAAGCCATTCTTCCCCATCTTGAAGCGGGAGACATCCTCATCGACGGCGGAAATTCCTATTACGTAGATGACATTCGCCGCGCGAAGGAACTCGCAAGGCTAAAGATCCATTATGCGGATGTGGGCACCAGCGGCGGCGTTTGGGGCTTGGAGCGCGGTTATTGCATGATGATTGGCGGCGAAACCGATGTCATCAAGCACCTCGATCCCATTTTCACCACGCTCGCTCCCGGTATTGGTGACATCTCACGTACTCCGGGCCGCGAGAAAGCTGGTGGCACCTCGGAACAGGGATATCTGCATTGTGGGCCCAACGGAGCCGGCCATTTCGTGAAGATGGTGCACAACGGGATTGAGTACGGAATCATGGCTGCCTACGCGGAGGGCCTGGGGATTCTCCGCTCCGCCAACGTAGGCAAGCAGGAACATGCCATCGACGCCGAAACCACGCCCCTGCGTAATCCCGAGCTTTACCAATACGACCTGCATCTGCCCGACATTGCCGAGGTGTGGCGGCGCGGCAGTGTGATTGCCTCCTGGCTGCTGGACTTGACGGCCTCCGCCCTGCTTGAGGATCCCGCTCTAGGGAAGTTCGCAGGCAAGGTCTCTGATTCGGGCGAAGGGCGCTGGACAATCAACGCCGCCATCGATGAGGCGGTGCCGGCACATGTTCTGACTGCCGCGTTATACGAGCGATTCAGTTCGCGTGGCGAGGCCGACTTTGCGAACAAGCTCCTCTCCGCGATGCGTTACGAGTTTGGGGGTCACCTGGAGAAAGCCACTTCGAAGAGCGAGGCCGCG
>Ga0210401_10002015_pt1 | contig 22864 bp, 20 predicted proteins | sample IncBWH32MmetaG_FD_150866 | JGI IMG/M metagenome (GOLD analysis project Ga0210401, IMG submission 150866) | Forest soil microbial communities from Barre Woods Harvard Forest LTER site, Petersham, Massachusetts, United States - Inc-BW-H-32-M | ecosystem: Environmental > Terrestrial > Soil >... | reverse complement strand
TTCATCGCCCGCTCCATCGCGGTCCTCGGATAAGCTTCCATGCTCCGCATGGTCTCCCATCCTCACCGCCCGCTAAGCGGACATATCATGTGCTATCTCATCCGGACATATCATGTGCTACCGACACGCGGCCAACTGCCGCTTGCCCCAATTCCGGCTTGGCGGTAGAATGCCGCGCGCATCGGGCGTTTGACCTCGACCAGGCCCCCGAATTCCCCGACTGACGCGCCGTTGCGATCCCTACCCTCCGGAGGCCGTCATGGTTCCTCACGTTCGCACGCTCCTGCTGGTTTCTGCTGTGGTCATCGCTGCCGCTTCTGCCGCCATGCCCAGTGAAGCGTCTCCACGTCCTTACTTGGCCTTAGGCGATAGCGTGACCTTCGGCTTCATTACCCAGGCGGGATTCGAATACGGGAATCCCGACAACTTCATCGGTTATCCCGATTACGCATCCCGCGCCTTGCGCTTGGACAACACCAACGCAGCGTGCCCGGGCGAAACGACGGGCAGCTACCTGTCGGCGACGGCGATCGATAATGGCTGCCGGGCTTTCCGGTCGCAGGCGCCGCTCCATGTTCCGTACGCCACCACGCAAGCCAGTTTCGCTGTGGCCTTCCTCGCTGCACACCCCCGTACGCGGCTGGTCAGCATCCTGCTGGGCGCAAACGACGTCTTCGTGCTTGAGAACATGTGCGGTCCCGACCCTACCTGCGTCGCCAATGGCCTGCCGCAAGTTCTGGCGAAGATAAGTGAGAACATAGCCACCATCCTTGGTCAGATCCGCGGCACGGGGTTCAAAGGCGTCATAGTGGTCGAGAACTACTATTCGCTCGATTACTCGGACCCAGCGGGAACCGCCGGCACCCAATTGCTGAACCAGGCCGCGACCGCCCCAGCCGCGGCGTTTGGAGCAGTCGTGGCTGACGTGTTCACAGCGTTTCAGACTGCCGCGACAGCAAATCCGTTTGCCGCTGGCAACACGTGCAAGGCTGGCCTACTGAACGCCTCACCGCAAAATCAGTTCCTTTGCGACGTCCACCCCAGCCAGTCTGGGCAGCAATTGATCGCGCGGGCGGTCGAGGTGGCGTATGCGGCCGCGATTCGGGAGCGAAACGACTAACCGCGGCGCGGCGAATGCAGTCATCACTGGCGAACGGTTTCGATCCAATTGGCGAAGCCGTTCGCTAGTCGAGGAGTCCACGGGCGTAGAGGTTTTCGTAGTGTTTGATGTCGGCCTCGCGATCTGGGGCCAGAGCGCGAAAGATCTCTGCGGCGAAGGCAAAGGGCGAGAGGCCATTGGCGGTGATGACGGAGCGGTCTCGAACCGCAGGCAGCGGCCGATAGAATTCGGCGCCGCGATAGGCGCGAACATGCTGACCGAGAAAGTCACGGCCGTTGCTGGTATGAAGACGATCGTTGAGAAGGCCGGCGTGAGCTAGCGCAATGGTGGCGGCACAGATTGCAGCCACAAGCTGCTGTCGCTCAGCAACTGCATTCACGGCTTTCGAGACGGCGGGAATTTCTCTCTGGGTCCAGGAGTCGCCGCCGGGAAGAATAAGGATGGACGCGTCGTCGGGTTTGAAGTCAGCGAGCGAGAGGTCAGGCGTGATCTTCAGGCCGCCCATGCTGAGAACCGGTTCCACGCTGAGACCAATTGTCTTCACTGAGAAACCAAAGCTACGACGCAACTCGGCGAGCGCGGAGGCGGGTTCCCAGTCGGCGAAACCGTTTTGAATAAGAAGGTAGGCTGTGTTTCCCTGATGCATCCATGTTCGTCCGCAGCGAAAGAATAAAAACCTACTTCAGTTGTTCCTGATGAGCGATTGCATCTTTCACCACCGTCCCGCCTTTCATCACGAACTTGACGCGTTGCAGAACCGTGATGTCAGCTAGGGGGTCCCCTTCAACCGCGATCAGGTCCGCATAGTGGCCTGGTTCGATCACGCCCACTTTGTCTTGCCACCCCATGAGTTCGGCAGCGTTGGTGGTGGCGGCGCGCACGGCTTCGAGAGGAGACATTCCGCGCCGCGTAAGCGCGACCAACTCTTCGGCATTCTTGCCTTGACCCTCGGGATGACTGGCATCAAACCCGGTGGCAATCTTGACGCCGAGGGTTCTGGCCATCTGAACGGATTGTTGAATACCCTCCAGAAAAGCCTCGCGCCGTTTCTTCCGCTCGGGCGTTACCGGATCGTTTTTGTGCTGGTCGAAAAAGGCATCGATACCACCGATGGTGGGAACCAGAAACGTGCCTTTGGCCTGCATCATCTCGAGATCTTCGCGATTGGCTCCATGGCCGTGCTCAATGGAGTCGACACCGGCGGTAATTGCGTTCTTGATGCCTTCCGGCGTAGTCGCATGGGCAGCAACTTTACGGTCTTGCTTGTGCGCCTCCTCGACAATCACCCGGATCTCGTCCACGGTGAGTGTGGGGTGCTGCCAGTCGGCATAGACCTTGATCAGGTCGGCGCCGTTTCCGATCTGCTCGCGAACGGCGCGCCGCGCCTCTTCAGGCCCGCTGATCATCTGGGCACCAGTAGGAAAGCTGGTGAGGTCGGGCGAGACGCCAAATGGATTGTATTGTCCCAAGGCCGCGATGCCGCGCGTCGCCACCTGCATGCGCGGACCATCCGCCAGCCCCTGTTCGATGGCATCGCGCAAAGCCACATCGGCGTAACCCGAGCCTTCGTTCTCCACGTCGCGAACGGATGTGTAGCCGGCCGCAAGCGTGATTCGGGCGTCGTAGGCGCCCTCAAGGGCGCGAAAGGCTTGCGACTTGGTCGCGAGGGTCAGGATGTATCCATCGTCAGTGTCAGGGATGCGAGCCATGATGTGGGTGTGGCAATCAATCAAACCGGGCAGGACGGTCATCCCTCCCAGGTCGATCAGCTTCGCATCTTTCGGCGCATGGGAAATGACGTCCGAGGCCAGACCGACTTCCGTGATGTGCTCGCCTTCGATCCAGACTGCCGCCTTCTCAATGTAAGCACCCTTGCGAACGTCGAGCAGTCGGGCGGACTTCACGATGATCGAATCATGACGCGGCGTGCCGGTCTGAGACTGAGCGGAGACAGAGGCGCACAGACCGAGGGCGACCATCAGCACTGAGGTCTTCATAAAGGTTCCTCGCTGAAGCGGAAAGCATCATAACGGGGGGACTGGGAGAGGGCTAGAGATTCGCCCTGAAACGAGCCGCTCACGAAGGGGCGTTCTCGGACCCTGGACCGCTTCCTTTCGTCCTCGTAAGTAATTGCAGGGTTGAGAGTAAAGGCCAATTCGGCGCCGTTGGAAACAATGCATCCGGTGGAGGCTGGGCCACATCTAAACGTTGACAGCGCTACACTCAAGTCTTATTATGGCTGGAGAGACAGCCTTCAAGCTTTTCATTATAAGGCACTTATAGATTAGGAGGCTCAGGATTATGAGCAAGATTATTGGAATTGACTTGGGAACCACGAACTCGGTGGTGGCGGTGATGGAGGGTGGCGAGCCCAAGGTGATCCCGAACGAGGAAGGCGGACGGACCACTCCGTCGGTGGTCGGCTTTACGAAAACCGGCGAGCGGTTGGTGGGGCAGGTCGCGAAGCGGCAGGCCATTACGAATCCCGAGAACACGATTTATTCGATCAAGCGGTTCATGGGACGGCGCTACGACGAAGTGTCGGAAGAAATGAAGATGGTGCCCTACAAGGTCGAGCGCGATGGCGAGCACGTGGCCGTGATTGCGCAGGGCAAGAAGTACACCCCGCCGGAGGTCTCCGCAATGATTCTTCAGAAACTGAAGAAGGCTGCGGAAGATTACCTGGGCGAGAAGGTGACGGAAGCCGTGATTACGGTTCCGGCCTACTTCAACGATGCCCAGCGGCAGGCGACAAAAGACGCCGGCAAGATCGCCGGGCTGGATGTGAAGCGCATCATCAACGAGCCAACGGCGGCCGCTTTGGCGTACGGGCTAGATAAGGGCAAGGACGAGACCATCGCCGTGTATGACTTCGGCGGCGGCACGTTCGATATTTCGATCCTGGAAGTCGGCGAAGGCGTCATCGAGGTGAAGGCCACCAACGGTGACACGCACCTTGGCGGTGACAACCTCGACCAGAGGATCGTCGAGTGGCTGATTGACGAATTCAAGAAGGATGAGGGCCTCGACCTGCGCGGCAAGGGCAACGAAATGGCGTTGCAGCGTTTGCGCGACGCGGCCGAGAGGGCGAAGATCGAGCTCTCCACCACCATGGAGACCGAGATCAATCTGCCCTTTATCACGGCGGATGCCAGCGGGCCGAAGCACCTGGTGAAGAGGCTGACGCGGGCGAAGCTCGAGTCGATGGTCGAAGATCTGGTTCAGAAGTCGGTGGGTCCGTGCAAACAGTGCATGAAGGATGCGGGCGTCGATGCCAGCAAGATCAACGAAGTGGTGCTGGTCGGCGGACAGACGCGTATGCCGCGCATCCAGGCGGTGGTGAAGGAACTGTTCGGCAAGGAGCCGCACAAGGGCGTGAACCCGGACGAAGTCGTGGCAGTGGGCGCGGCGATCCAGGGCGGCGTGCTGAAGGGCGAGGTGAAAGACCTGCTCCTGCTCGACGTGACGCCGCTGTCGCTGGCGATTGAAACGCTGGGTGGCGTGGCGACGCCGATGATCCCGCGGAACACGACGATTCCGACCAAGAAGACCGAAACGTTCTCGACCGCGGCGGATAACCAGACGTCGGTCGAAGTACACGTGCTGCAGGGCGAGCGTCCCATGGCGGCGCAGAACCGGACGCTGGGCAAGTTCCATTTGACCGGGCTGCCACCGGCTCCGCGTGGCGTGCCGCAGATCGAGGTGACGTTCGACATTGATGCGAACGGCATCCTGAACGTGACCGCGAAAGATATGGCCACGGGTAAGGACCAGAAGATCACCATCACGTCGTCTTCTGGCCTGTCGAAGGAAGAGGTCGAGCGGATGGCGAAGGAAGCCGATGCTCACTCGGCCGAGGACAAGGCGAAGCGCGACGAGATCGAGGCGAAGAACCAGCTCGACAGCATGGTTTACCAGATGGAGAAGATGCTGCGCGACTCGGGCGACAAGATCTCGGGTTCGGACCGCGGCGAGGTGGAGAACGCCATCGCCGACGCGAAGAAGGCGCTGGAGTCGGGCGACAAGTCGAGCATGGACCGGGCGCGCGAAGCGCTGACCAAGGCGTCGCACAAGCTGGCGGAGCAGATGTACAAGGCGGCAGGCTCGCAGGGCGCGTCGGGCGGAGGCCCGGACGCCGGGGCGGGACCTTCGGGTTCGGCCGGCGGTGATGGCCAGGCGAAGAAGGATGAAGGCGTGATCGACGCCGAGTACGTGGACGTTGAGGACAAGAAATAAGCCGTCAGCTCTCAGCTGTTAGCTTTCAGCGGGGCGCTTCGGCGCCCCAATCTTTCATTACAAAATTTGAAGGCGAAGGAGTTTCAGAAATTGCAATTCGAAGTCAATAATCAGGAATATTTTTTGAACTACGTTGAAGATGAGGGGCGGTGGTATGTGTTTCGCCCGACGGGCAATGGTGTGATTCGCATACCAGTTGAGATGGAGGCGGTGCACTCGGAGCATTTTGCGTTTGCAGCGGAAGAGGGGAAGAAGCGCGTCGTGCATTGAGTTTGGCCCGCTTTGAAGATTGTCAACACTGTCATCCTGAGCGGAGGCGCGGCGAACGCGCCGCGCCAGAGTCGAAGGACCCGTGCCCGGAAGCAGTGAGATGAACCGCGAAGGGAATTTCTAATGGAGTTTCGCGGAGAGAATGCCTGTTGGAGCCAGTGCTTCGCCCTAGCGAACATGGGGTCCTTCGACTGCGTTCGGCTGGCGCCTTACTCCGCTCAGGATGACAACGGTTTTGTGAGAAGCGCAGTAAGCAGAATGATATGTGTTACGCGCCGGAGCTAAGAGCTGACGGCTAAGAGCTAACAGCTAATTTTCAATGGCCACCCAAACGAAAGATTATTACGGCGCGCTGGGCGTAAAAAAGTCGGCGTCGACCGACGACATCAAGAAAGCCTTCCGCAAGCTGGCGCGCAAGTACCATCCTGATGTAAATCCGGGCGACAAAACCGCCGAAGAGAAGTTCAAGACGATCTCCGAAGCCAACGAGGTCTTGAGCGATCCCAAGAAACGCAAGATCTACGACCAGCTCGGTTTCTATTCCGACAACATCGATCCGGCTGCGGCGGAAGCTTATGCGCAGCAGGGCGGAGGTCCTGGCGGCTTTCCCGGGGGGCAGGCGGGCGGCCAAGCGGGTTCGGCGGGCTCTGGTGGCGTGCACTTTGATTTCGACGGATTCGACTTCTCGGATTTGTTCGAAGGCGGTGCCGGCCGGGGAAGAAAGACGTCGTCCTCGAGTGGTGGCGGGTTCCGCGATATTTTCTCGAGTATGTTCGACCGCGGCGGCGCCGCCGCGGCGCAGGAAGGACCGGAACCGGGGTCGGACCTTGAGTACCAGGTCAACGTGCCGTTCTGGACGGCGATCCGAGGCGGCGTGATGAAGTTGAACATTACGCGCCGGGAGACATGCAACACCTGCCAGGGATCGGGGTTTGTCGAGGCGCCAGGAACCTGCCCGCAGTGCCATGGCAAAGGGACGATCGAGCAGACGGGCGGGCGCATGAAGTTCAACGTGCAGTGTCCGCGCTGCCATGGGACGGGGAAGAATATTTCGCCGTGTCCGACGTGTCACGGGGAAGGAACGGTGGAACGCACGGAGCCGCTCGAGGTGCGGATCAAGGCGGGAACTCGCGATGGGCAGCGGATCCGGATTGCCGGGAAAGGCAACGCCGGGGTGCACGGCGGGCCGCCTGGAGACTTGTACGTGATTATCCGGACGGAGGACCATCCGGTCTTTCACCGTGAGGGCGACGATATCCGGCTGACTGTGCCGGTGAGCGCGACCGAGGCGGCGCTGGGCGCAAAGATCGAAGTGCCGACCATCGACGGCCGGGCGCTGCTGAAGATTCCGCCGGGCACGCAGTCGGGACAGAAGCTGCGACTGCGGGAAAAGGGCGTGCCGTCGGCCACCAAGGACGGTGTTCGCGGCGATGAGATCGTCGAAGTTAAGGTGACCGTGCCGATGCCCCGCGATGAACGGACGAAGGAACTCCTGCGGGAGTTGGCGCAGCTCAATCCGGAGGATCCACGGGCGGAGTTGTGGGGGAAGGTTTAGGAGCAGGTCTCAGGTGTTAGGTCTCTGGTCTCAGGTGTTAGGTCTCAGGTCTCGGGTCTTAGGTGATTGGTTTTCAAGTTTCGGGTTTCAGATTTCATGTTTCAAGGGGACTGCTCGCAGCCTGCGGCTGCGTAAACCGGCTCCTTGGGCCTAGTCAGCAATTGGTGGAGGGACGGGCGTCTCGCCCGTCCGGCGGGCGGAGACGCCCGCCGCTCCATTGACTTCCCGCAATCGGAACGAGCAGTTCCCGATCGTTCCTGCATTTTGATCACAGCTTCCGGATAGTTCTCTTCCCTGCCAACTTGTTACAGTGTTCGGATGGCTCTCGCGAATCCGGACTACCGTGCGCTTCTCGGCTCGACCCTCGAACATGCCCTCTCTTTCTTGAATCAGATGGACACTGCTCCGGTCGGGGCGGCCAAAACTGCGTCTGAGCTTCGCAAGGCGCTGGCCAAGGCTCTGCCGGAAACGGGCATGCGGTCGGAGCAGGTGATCGAAGAACTCACTTGCGATACGAACGGCGGTATCCACGGGTCCGCCAGCGGGCGCTTTTTTGCCTGGGTTGTGGGGGGCGCCCTGCCTTCCGCGGTGGCGGCCGATTGGCTCACTTCCACCTGGAATCAGAATGCAGCGCTGTACTGTGGCTCTCCGGCCGCGGCCATCGTTGAGGAAGTGGTCGGGGATTGGCTGAAGCAGTTGCTGCAGATCCCGCCGCACGCCAGCTTCGCTCTGGTCACCGGCAGCCAGATGGCGCATGCCACCTGCATGGCTGCCGCGCGAAACGCGCTGCTTAGCCGCCTGGGATGGGACGTGGAAGAACAGGGCCTGTTCGGCGCGCCTCGGATCCGGATTCTGGTGAGCGGCAAGCAACATGGTTCGATCGAGCGGGCAGTGCGGTTGCTGGGTTTCGGCAAGGGCAGCATGGTCGCGGTGGCGACCGATCCGTTGGGAAGAATTCGAGTCGACGAGTTGCATCAGGTCTTGCGAAGCGGGCCCGCGGCACCGACCATCCTTTGCCTGCAGGCAGGCGACATCAATACAGGAGCGTTTGATGACTTCGCCGCGATCCTTCCCCTGGCCAAGCTCTACCCGGCATGGATACACGTGGACGGGGCGTTCGGGCTCTGGGCAGCGGCAAGTCCCCGCTACCGGCACTTGCTGGCGGGCGCCGAACAGGCCGACTCGTGGGTGACGGACGGCCATAAGTGGCTGAATGTCCCGTATGACTGCGGGTACGCGTTTATTGCAGACCCCGTCGCCCACCAGGCCGCGATGACGCTGCACGCGGCGTATCTCACGCATGCCAGCGACGCGCGCGACCAGATGAACTTCACCCCGGAATGGTCGCGTCGCGGACGAGGGTTCCCGACCTACGCAGCGCTACGGCAACTCGGTCGGGAGGGCGTCGTGAAGCTGATTGACGGATGCTGCGAGCACGCGCGGGCGCTGGTGAAAGGGATTGGCGGGCTGCCGGGCGTTGAGGTCGTATCGGAGCCGATCATCAACCAGGGCTTGGTGCGCTTCGTCTTGCCGGCGGGGGATGAGGCAGCCCATGATCGGCGGACCGACGAGGTCATCGCCTCTGTCAACGCGACCGGCGAGGCGTACTTTTCAGGCACAACCTGGCAAGGCCGGCGTGCCATGCGGATCAGCGTGTGCAACTGGAGGACGTCGGACGAGGATGTGGAGCGAGCAGTGAAGTCCGTGGCGAGCGTGCTCGAATCCAGCTTGCAGATCCGTTGATTTTTAACCCTTAACCACAGAGGACACGGAGGGCACAGGGGGATCGGGATCCTCCTTGTTTCTTAGTGGCTTGTGAGAACGTCGTAGTAAGGATGTGGAGCGGGCGGTGAAGTCCGTGGCAGCGTGCTGGCATCCAGCTTGAGCGTGCTGGCATCCTGCTTGCAGATCCGTTGATTTCTGACCCTTAACCACAGAGGACACGGAGGGCACAGGGGGATCGGGATCCTCCGTGTTTCTCAGTGGCTGTGTAGTTCGAGCTTTTATTCGAGCTTTTAGCGGTCCCAGCCCCGGCCATCGACCATGCGTAGGATGCCGTCTTTGAGGTGGGGCACGTAGAAGTTGATCAGCAAACCAACGTTGTAACCGCTCAGGCGCAGGTAGGAAAGTAGCTGAGCCTGATGAACAGGGTGGATGGCCTCGACACACTTGATCTCGACCACCACTCGCTTCTCAACTAAGAGGTCAATGCGATATCCAAGCTCAAGCTTCTGCCCCTCATAGACAACCGGCAGGGCCACCTGAGTTTCCACTTGAAATCCTCGGCCACGGAGTTCGTGGGCCAGGCACGCTTGATAGGCGCTCTCCAGCAAGCCCGGGCCCAATACGGAATGGATTTTCATTGCCGCGTCTACCACGGCACCGGAGACCTGATTGATATGTCGAGCTGGGACGACACAGGCGCTGGACATCGAAACCCTCCCGTCGATGTGTACCAGTTCAACCCCATTCCCACTTGTGACCGTCAACCCGCCCCGTAGTGACAACGCTCGGGTACGAGACTCGGTGCTCCTTAAGTTTTGCGCTGGAGAATGGCTTCGAGAGGGCGTCTGCCCGCCCAGTTGAGGATGAAAAGCTTGACCACAGGGGGCACAGAGGAACACGGAGGAGCTAAATCATTCCCTGTGTTCTCTTTCGAGAGAGCGTCTGCCCGCACAATGGACGGTAAAAAGCTTGACCACAGGGGGCACAGAGGAACACGGAGGAGCTAAATCATTCTCTGTGTCCTCTTTCGAGAGGGCGTCTGCCCGCACAATGGACGGTAAAAAGCTTGACCACAGGGGGCACGGAGGAACACGGAGGAGCTAAATCATTCTCTGTGTCCTCTTTCGAGAGGGCGTCTGCCCGCACAATGGTCGGTAAAAAGCTTGACCACAGGGGGCACGGAGGAACACGGAGGAGCTAAATCATTCTCTGTGTCCTCTTTCGAGAGAGCGTCTGCCCGCACAATGGTCGATAAAAAGCTTGACCACAGAGGCCACAGAGGAACACAGAGGAGCTAAATTCCCTGTGCCCTCTGTGTACTCTGTGGTTGAGATCTTTTGTGGTTGAGATCTTTTGCCGTTTCGATTCCCAGGCCGAGGTGCTGTCGGCGGCATGGCAGTCCTTCTTGCTCGTTACGTCCGTACTGTGCCTTTCGCGAAAAAAATAATCGAAATTTCTATTGCACAGCATCTAAATTGCCGTATTCTCTGTGCTGCGAACTAACTTCGCCGAAATGCCCGTGGAATCGCAGTAACCCGGGAGCCGCGCCATTACAAGGGAGAGACGCGGTGGTGAGAGTGAGTCGCTTGAGGAGGAAGCCATAGAAATTGGCAACAGCTAGCGCGCCAGCCCGCTCATTCCCGGAAGTCTCTGTTCGTCCCCAGAACAAAAAATTCGGCAAGCTCACCTTGTGGCCCCTGGTGGCCGCGACCTTCTTTATGGTCTCGGGCGGCACCTACGGCACGGAAGACATCGTCCACGGCGCAGGATACGGCCGAGCCATTCTGATTCTGCTGCTCACCCCTATCCTGTGGAGCCTGCCCACGGCCTTCATGATCGGCGAGCTTTCGAGCGCGCTGCCTGAAGAAGGCGGGTATTACGCCTGGGTACGCCGCGCGATGGGGAATTTCTGGGGTTTTCAGGAAGCGTGGCTTTCGCTGGTGGCGTCGGTGTTCGACATGGCGATTTACCCGACGCTGTTCATCCTCTATTTAGAGCGGCTGTTTCCCTGGTTTGCGGCGGGACATCGCGGGTTGATGGTGGGCCTGGCGGTGGTCGCGGTCTGCGCCCTGCTGAACATCGCCGGGGTCAAGGTGGTCTCGACCACCTCCCTATGGCTTTTCTTCGCCCTCTCGGCGCCGTTCGTGGTGATCGTATGTATTGCGCCCTTCAAGTTCGGCGCATTGGCGACCGCGATGACGAAGCCGACCAGTTCCGGCATCGACATTCTCACCGGCGTGCTCATCTGCATGTGGAACTACATGGGGTGGGACAACGCGTCGACGATCGCGGCGGAGGTGGAGAAGCCGCAGCGGACGTATCCGCGGGCGATGCTGGCGGCGGTGGTGATCGTCGCCATCAGCTACATCGTACCGGTCGCGGCCATGTGGATGACGGGCCTCGCGCCGGGCGCGTGGGATACCGGGTTCTGGGCCGATGTGGCAGGCATGATGGGCGGGCCGCTGCTGCGCGTCGGGCTCGCGCTGGGCGGCATGATCAGCGGCTTTGGGATGTTCAACGCGCTGGTGATGAGCTACTCGCGTTTGCCGCTGGCGATGGCGCAAGACGGCATGCTGCCGAAGATCTTCGCTAAGCGCACCTCGGGCGCAAGGGCGCCGTGGGTGGCAATCCTGGTGCTCGCGGTGCTTTGGGCGCCGTGCCTGCTTTTGGGATTTGAACGGCTGGTGACGATCGATATCCTGCTGTATGGAGCCAGCCTGGCGCTGGAGTTCGCGGCGCTGATTTTCCTGCGCATTCGCGAACCGGAGCTGCCGCGGCCTTTCCGGGTTCCGGGAGGCATGCTGGGAGCCTGCGCCATCGGCATTACGCCCATGCTGATGCTCGGCTTCTCGATCTTCCGCAGCGAACATGAGTCCGTGGCTGGGATGAGTTCGTTCGCCTTCGGGATGATTCTGATTGGGGCGGGCGTGGTGGCCTACGGGCTAAACCACCTGTTCAGGCCGGACGGGTGGGGGGCAACGGCCGGGAAGCCGCAGGTCGTGGCGTAGTTTCCAGGCAAGTTTCACGGGCGGGATGGCGAAAGCTGTCCCGCCTTTTTGTTTGCTCTGATGCTACATTAGTCCCAGTATGAGCATTGGCGGTGCGTATCGAAGAATGCCAGACTACCTAGCCCTGTTCTTGTCCCTCTTAGGTTCCTCTTTTGTTGCCCTTACGACCGCATTTCTTGGCGCGGCCATGCTCGATTTCCTCCTCGGAGGGTTCATGGGACGGGCGGTCTGGATGATGCCATTCTCGCCTTCTTCTTTGTGATGCCAAGCATTGCTATCTTCGTCTTCGTATCCAGCTTTGCGTTCCTAATGAGCTGGCATCGGGTGATTTCTTGGCGAGCTCCAACCATTGCATTTGCGCTGGGCGTTATCGCGGTCTGGATGTGGGGCCATGACTGGCTCGGCGTAGCCCCGTTCGTACCGGGGACCATTGCCTGGCTTGTAATCTGTTGGCTCTTTAGGGGAGAGGTTAGCGTGGATAACGAACATGTCGTCAAAGCGTAAATCCAAAGGCGCCTACATGATCTCGGCGGTGGCCGAGATGTACGGCATCCATCCGCAGACCCTGCGGCTGTATGAGCGCGAGGGCTTGCTCAAGCCGTCGCGGACCGAGGGCAACACGCGGCTCTATACCGACGAGGACCTGCAGCGGTTGGAGTTCATCCTGACCCTGGCCCGCGACCTGGCGGTGAACATCAGCGGGATCGCGATCATCCTGCAAATGCGCGAACGCATGGAAGAGATGCAGCGGCAGATTCAGGACTTCGTGAAGTATATGCAGGAAGAGGTGATGAGCCGGGCCGCGGCGGCGGATCCGGCCAAAGGCGCGATCGTACCGATCCGGCGGGCGCCGGTGGTGGCGGGGAATTTGAAGAAACGATAAGGTCGCCAGTCACTAGTCGCTAGTCGTCAGTCTTCAGCACTGAGATTCGGCATTCAGCCAGCACGCTTCAACGGTTTTTCCCGTTGTGGCTCCAGGAACTCCGCGGGAACACTCCTCAAACGCACAAACGCGGTGGGCAGCGCGTATGATAGTGCGTTCCGCGTGGCCGACGACTGGCGACTGAAGACCGGCGACTGGGTTCATGCTTCCTTTCAAGCTCGTCTACAGCGACGACTACTACCTTCCCATCGGCTCGCATGTGTTTCCCGCCGAGAAGTACGAGCGCATTCACAAGCGGCTGCTCGAGACGGGGGTGGCTGAGGCGAAAGACTTCATCGCGCCGCAGCCAGCTTCGGACCAGGACATCCTGCTGGTGCACACGCCGCAGTACGTCCACAAGCTGAAGACGGGCACACTCTCGGCGCGCGAAGAGCTCGAGATGGAGATTCCCTACTCGCCCGAACTGGTGCGGGCGTTCTGGCTCTCGGCGGGAGGGTCGATCCTTGCCGCCGACTACGCGCTGAACGAGGGGATCGCGATCAACATCGGCGGCGGCTTTCATCATGCGTTCCCTGATCATGGGGAAGGCTTCTGCATGATTCACGACGTGGCGGTAGCGATCCGGCGCATGCAACGCGATGACAAGATCCGCACGGCGATGACGCTCGACTGCGACGTGCACCAGGGCAACGGGACGGCGGCGATTTTCGCGGGGGTACGCGTGCCGAGCGATCCGCTGCCGTCGGCGGGCGGGCCGATGATTCCGGCGTCGCGCCCGGCGAAGATTCGTAATGCGCACGCGGGTGATGTGTTCACCATTTCTCTGCATCAGGAGCACAATTACCCGGCGTGGAAGCCGCCATCATCGATCGACGTCGACTTGCCGGACGAAATCGGGGACGAGGATTATCTGGCCTGGCTCGACAACGCGCTCAGCTCCGGACTGCGGCAGTTCGAGCCGGAGTTGCTGTGCTACATCGCGGGGGCTGACCCTTACATGGAAGATCAGTTGGGCGGATTAAGCCTGACGATCGACGGGTTGAAAAAGCGCGATGAACTGGTGTTTCGCGTCGCCAAGGCGCGCGATATTCCGGTGATGGTCACTTACGCCGGGGGGTACGCGCGCAAGGTGGATGACACGGTGACCATCCACTGCAACACGGTGCTGGCGGCGAAGGAAGTGTTTGGGGCGTCGAAATCCGGCCAGTAAAACCCTTAACCACAGAGGACACAGAGGGGCACGGAGGACTTCAAGATGAGGTCTCTGAAGTCGGAGGCGAGACCTGCGCTGGGCGGCTACGCGCGGAAGCGGGATGACACGGTGATCATCCACTGCAACAGGGTGCTCGCGGCGAAGGAAGTGTTTGGGGCGTCGAAATCCGACCGGTAAACCACTAACCACAGAGTACACAGAGGGGCACGGAGGTCGCCCCGTAATTGTTCGCGTCCGACTTCAGAGACTTCCCTTGAAGTCCTCCGTGCCCCTCCGTGTCCTCTGTGGTTAAGGATTGTCGTCGTGACTTCAGAAATCCTGCGACAGCTTCTACCCGACAAGCAGGCACTGAAGAGTTGCGCCTTGCGCGATAGAAATGTTATTAACTATAGTTAAGTATAAATGGTATACACTAGTTGCCTTGTGGGGGTCGCCTTTCTAATGGCTGGGCAAAGACAGCGATGACAATGCGCCGGCAACGAGGTTCCCGATTTCTCGCTCCGGTCTGTTGGCTGGCCCTGGCGTTATGGTTGGCACGACCTTTCGCGTCGGCACAAGATGTAGCAATCTGCGGCACGGTCCTGGACCAAAGCGGGGCGGCGGTGATGGGCGCAGCCGTACAATTGAATACCTCCTTGTTGCGGCTGAACACCACGACCGACAACGTGGGAGGATTCTGCTTCAGAAACCTTCAACCCGGGCCCTTTGAACTTTCCGTGACGGCGCATGGATTTCTCGCGCAGCATCAGGCAGTCGTGGCTGGCGTCACAAACACTCACGGCATCACCATTTCGCTTCGCGTCGATGCCAAGACAGAGCAGGTGACAGTCGTAGAAGGAACTGCCGATGTCGGTTCGCTGAATGTGGCCCAGACGCAGATCGGGACTGGGCTTCTCGAGAACCTGCCCAGCGAGAGCGTGAATGCTGCACTGAGTTCGATCCTGACGCTGGCGACACCGGGAGTCGCGGCCGACTCGAATGGCGTATTCCACCCTCTGGGCGAGCACGCAGAAACGTCGTTCAGCATCGATGGGCAGCCGATCTCCGATCAGCAGAGCCGGATTTTTTCGAATCAGATCTCAGCGAACACCATTCAAGAAATGCGCACTCTGCAAGGAGCGCCGCCGGCGGAGTTTGGCGACAAGACCAGTCTTATTGTGGAAGCAACGACTCGTTCCGGACTGAATAGCGGAAAAGTCAACGGCCGGTTGTCACTGGGGTACGGATCGTTCGGAACTCCTACAGCCAGCGTGGAGGTGGCATCGGGCAGCAACCGGTGGGGCAACTTCCTTGCGCTTGACGGAGTGAACAGCCAGCGTTTTCTGGATGCACCGGAATTCGATCCCTTGCATGCCCATGGGAACGCGGAGAATGTGTTCGACCGCGTGGACTGGCGGTCGACGGAGGCAACGTCCCTCCATTTAAACCTGTCTGCAGCACGCTCGTGGTTCCAGGTTCCGAATACCTACGATCAACAGGCGGCGCAGCAGGACCAGCGGCAGCACATGACGAGTTTCAATCTTGGGCTGGGGCTGTCGCATGTCATCAGTCCTGCTTTGCTGCTCACCGGCAATGCGTGGGTGCGGCAGGACCGGGTGAACTACTTTCCTTCGGCGAACCTGTTCTCCGATCAGCCGGCGACGCTTTCGCAGTCACGGAGGCTGACGAGCACGGGCTTCCGAACTGACGTCACGTATGCGCGCGGACGGCACACGGCGAAAGGCGGAGTGCAGATGCAAGTCACACCGCTGGCGGAGGCATTCAGCACCGGGCTGACCGATCCGGCGTTCAATTCTCCTTGCGTCGACGGGCACGGATCGCCTGTTCCCGATCCCTTGCTGACCACGCCACGCCAGTGCTCCGCAGCCGGGTACGAATCCAACGCTGCTTATCAACCGGCACTCTTGCCGTACGACCTCACGCGACGAGGAAGTCTTTTTGATTTTCGGGGTGGGGCAACCATCTACGAAGGAAGTGCCTATCTTCAGGACGCCATCAAACTCGGGCAGTTTACCGCGAACCTCGGGCTGCGGTACGACAATTACAGCGGTCTAAGTCGGGGCTCCGGAGTCCAGCCGCGAAGCGGCCTCACGTATCAAGTGGGGTCGACCGGCACGGTGTTTCACGCGTCTTACGCAAGGGTATTCCTGACACCCTACAACGAGAACCTCATCCTCTCCAGTTCCACCGGCGCCGGCGGTCTCGCCGCCGGGTCGAGTACGGTTCAGCCGCTTACCCCTGCACGGCGGAACCAATTCAACGTCGGGGTGGAACAGCAGTTTGGCGCGCATTTCAGCGTGCAGGCAGAATACTTCTGGAAATTTACGCGGGGAGCTTACGATTTCAACACCATCCTGAATACGCCCTTGAACTTTCCGATTCAATTTCGGAAGTCGAAAATCGATGGCGCTCTGGTGCGTGCGACGCTGGCGAACGTGCATGGCCTGAGCGCATTCACTGTGATGGGACACAGCCGCTCGCGGCTGTTCAGCCCCGAAGTCGGCGGGATCAATTTTGGAACTGCGTATGCGCCCGTGGCGCGTCCTGATCACGATCAGGGATTTCAGCAAACCACCAATGTGCAGTACCAATTCTCACAGAGGGAGTTGCGAGCGCTCTGGCTGGGCCTGACCTGGCGATACGACAGCGGATTGGTGGTGGTCAGCGTGCCGGACTACGCGACTGCGCTGACGCTTACCGGCGATGAGCAATACGCAATGGGGCTCTATTGCGGCAGTGTCTTCGCAAGCGTCGAGCAGCCGCTGCAAACTTGCAGTTCGCCGCATCGGGGTGCAACTCTCATCCACATTGTGCCGGATGGGACCTACAATCCGGATACCAACCCGTCGCGCATCCGGCCACGAAACCTTTTTGACGTCGCGTTGGGCTCGCCACGCGTGTGGAAGAAAGACCGCTATTCGCTGGGAGCCAAGGTGACGGTCGTGAACCTGGCCGACAAAGTCGCTCTATACAATTTCCTGTCCAGTTTTTCGGGCACCCATTTCGTTGCGCCGAGAACCGTCCAAGGCGAAATCACAGTCCAGTTTTGAGCAGCACGGAAAAGGCTCGCAAAAGCGCCCGGCTGCTAAAATAGGCCTCGACGCTTATGTTTGAGAATCTTCAGGAAAAACTGCAGCGCGCGTTTAAGACTCTGCGCGGGCAGGCTACGCTTACCGAGGAGAACATCCAGGAGGCGCTGCGGCAGATTCGGTTGGCGCTGCTTGAAGCCGACGTCAACTTCAAAGTCGTCAAGCAGCTCATCGACCAGATCCAGGCCAAGGCCGTGGGCCAGGAAGTGTTGACCGCGCTCTCGCCCGGCGAGCAAGTCATCAAGATCGTGCGCGACGAGATGGTCGCAGTGCTTGGCAAAGATACGGCCAAGCTCAAGTTCGCCTCGCAGCCGCCGACGGTCGTGCTCATGGCGGGCCTGCAGGGGTCCGGGAAAACGACGACTTCCGGCAAGCTTGCCAATTGGCTTAAGAACGGTGGCCATCGGCCACTGCTGGTTTCGGTCGACGTCTATCGTCCCGCGGCGCGCCAGCAGCTGAAAGTTGTGGCTGACGCCATCAAGGCCAACATCTATGAAGGCGAGGTTACCGAGTCGAATACGGCGACGGTCGAACGCCTGGTGAAGGAAGCGCGGCGCGAAGCCATCAACACCGGCAGCGATGTGCTCATCGTCGACACCGCCGGACGTCTTCATATTGATGACCAGTTGATGGAGGAGATGCAGTCGCTGAAGAAGCTGCTGAATCCGTCAGAGATTCTGTTTGTCGCCGACTCGATGACCGGGCAGGATGCGGTGCGGTCGGCCGACGAGTTCCACAAGAAGCTGACGCTGACTGGCGTGGTGCTGACGAAGATGGACGGCGATGCGCGCGGCGGCGCGGCGCTCTCGATCCGGCAGGTGACGGGGCAGCCGATCAAGTTCATCGGCGTGGGCGAAAAGTACGACGCGCTGGAGCCGTTTCATCCCGACCGCATCGTGTCACGCATTCTCGGCATGGGCGACATCCTGTCGCTGATCGAAAAAGCCGAGTCGCAGATCGACAAGAAGAAAGCCGAGGAGATGGCGAGCAGGGTACTCGCCGGCGATGGATTCTCGCTCGAAGACTTCCGCGATCAGCTGCGGCAGGTGCGCAAGATGGGGTCGATTCAGAGCCTGATGGGGATGCTGCCTTCAATCGGGCCATTCAGTGGGTTGCAGAAGGCGGCCGACAAGGTCGACGAGAAGCAGATCAACCGGGTGGAAGCGATCATTAATTCGATGACGGTTTACGAGCGGCATCATCACGAGGCGATCAATGGTAGCCGGCGCAAGCGCATCGCCCGGGGATCGGGTACGACGGTGCAGGAAGTCAATAACCTGCTTCGCCAGTACGCGCAGATGAAGAAGATGTTCAAGCAGATGGGCAAACCGAGTTTCGCCCGGCGGCTGGCGGGGATGAAGATGCCGGGGACGTAGGAAAACCGTCGTTGGTCGTCGGTCGTTGGTCGTTGGCTGAACCCCAAGATCGCGGCATTTGCAGAATACCCACCCTTCGACTTGGCTCAGGGCAGGCTCTAGCGCAAGGAACGCGCTAGGATGGGGCACCCGGCTGGTGGCTGGCAACACAAACTCCATTACAGAATCGAGGACCGTATGCGTCGCTCATGGTTACTGGGGATGATGACTCTGGTGTGCGCGTGCGCATTCCAGACGGGGACCATCGCGCAGGAGAAGCCCGCGGAGAAATCCGCAGCCGCAGCCCCTTCCTCGGGACCGCGCGCGGAATTTCTGGCTGAGTTGAAGGGAGAAGAAGAGAAGTTCCTGCGGCTTGCCGAGGCGACTCCGGCAGAGAAATACACATGGCGCCCGGGGCCGGACGTGCGTTCGATCGCGGAAGTGTATCTGCATGTGGCGGCGGCGAACTACAACCTGCCTCACCTGATCGGCACGCCGCCACCCGAAGGCTTCCAGGCAAAAGGGTTCGACAAGTCCACTAGCGACAAGGCGAAGGTGATCCAGACGCTACAGGATTCCTTCACGCACATGCGGGAAGCGGTGATCAAGATGCCGGATGCCGACCTGGACAAGCAACTCGACTGGTTTGGTGGCAGCAAGAATACCGAGCGTGGGATTTTGCTGTTCATCATGCGCCACATGGGCGAGCACCTCGGCCAATCGATCGCTTATGCGCGCATGAACGGGATTGTCCCCCCATGGACCGAAGACCAGCAGAAGGCGGCAAAACCGGAGGCCAAGCCCAAGCAGTAAGGATTTTGGCGTTCCTTCGGAAACGACGGGAATCTACAACTGGCTTTCTCGTAGTTCTTTCACCTGACCGCCAAAGACTATAAGGTAGCGACTGTTTTCCCAAGAACTGAGACCTGACACCTAAGACCTGCTCCTATGAAGTGGCGCTCCCTGGAAGAATCGGCTACCGGCACCGAAGTTCGGCCACTGCGCGAGATTTTTGCCGAGCGCAAGGAATTGATCGCAAAATACGTGCCGGTGGCGACGCTCGAGGTGCATGCCCGGGTGGTTGCTGATCTGAAAGCGCGGGGGGTCGCGGCGGCTTCCCTTCCGGCCGGAGCGAAAGCGCCGGAATTTTCTCTTCCCGACCACAACGGCAATGCGATTTCGTCTGTCGAACTGTTGGCCCGCGGCCGGCTGGTGATTTGTTTCATTCGCGGGAGGTGGGACCCGTTCTGCTGCGGACAGATGGAGGCGATGAACCGGGAGCTTCCCGAGATTGAGGCGGCGGGTGCTTCGCTGGTGGCAATTTCTCCGCAGACGGTGAAGCAGTCCTTCTTCATGGTGGACCAGCACAAGCTGCGCTTCCCGCTTCTGAGCGATGCGGGAAACTCGGTGGCGCGCCAGTTTGGCCTGGTCTACCGCGTGCCGGAAGAGCAGGAGGCGATTTATCGCCGGGCGTTCATCAACCTGCCATTAGTCAACGGTGATGAGAGCTGGGAGTTGCCGATTCCGGCGACCTACATTCTCGGTCGCGACGGGACTGTGCTTTCTGCCTTGGCCAACGAGGACTACACCGAGCGGGCGGAGCCGGGGGAGATTCTGAGGCGGCTGGGTTAAGCCGACTGTCGGTTGTCGTCCTGTTGCCCGGCAGTGAGATCAAGAGCAGCTTGAATTCAATGAGTTACCTGCTTCCGTGGTTCTCGTCATAGGAGGGGTTGCATAGGCGGTGTATGCTAGAGGCTGAACCGAGAGGCATGGCGAAGAAAAAACGAATATTGTCGCGACCAGTACTAAGATTAACGCTGAAGGGACCAGGTGTGCGAAGGGGGCACATTACGGTACCTGACCTTCTTCGAATATGCGAGCAGGCGCAGAATACAATCAATAAACAGGCTGAGGCTCTAAAAGGAAGAAAGACGATTCATCGCGGACCTACAACCGCAATCATCCAGCAGGAATGTACCCTAGAACTCACCGGTATAAAAGGCGGTAGCACCACCCTAGAGTTTGGTCTTGCAAAGCCACAGGCGCATTTTGAATTCAAGGAACAGTTCGGAGTTGAAGTCGTCGCAGAAGTGGCCGCTACCATTGACTCACTGCGGCGTCGCGTGGAAGGTCACGTGGATCCAGGTGTCTTGTTGAGCATCTACGGATTGAGTGGGCTTGTTGAGCGCAACGGAATATCGTCCATAAAATGGGTCACCCAAAGTCGGAATGGCCACCGGGCTATCTCTGTACCGATCACTAAGGTGGTAAGAGAGCGAGCAGCTGAGAAATTGAGTCGGCCACAAAAATTTGTTGTACAGGTTGATGGCGTGTTAAATATGGCGGATTTTAGCCCAGCAGAAAAGAAGTGCCGTATTGATCCAGCCATCGGGGCATCCATCATCTGCACGTTCGACCCGAAGGATGAGAATCAGATTTACAGCCTACTGAAGACACCTGTGAGGGTAAAAGGGGAAGGGACCATTCAGCCGTATACCGATCGGATAGGGACGATTCACATTAAGGAGATCAACCCTCTTCAGTCCCTTTCACTCGGGGAGGGAAATTTCGCTGCTAACCGTTCAATCGCACAACTTGCTCAAATTCAGAATGTACTGCCCATGAAGGACCCGTCGATTCTCGCTGGTGGCATCCCGGACGATGAGAACTTGGATGACTTCGTGGACGACATTTACCGCGCGAGAAAGTAGGTAGGTCGCTACGCCAACTTCGACCGATACAGTTCTCGTCGATACCGACGTCTTCTCGTTTCTCATGAAGCCACACGATACGAGAGGGATGATCTACCGTCCGCACGTCAAAGATAAGCTAGTTGCTATCTCATTTGTGACCGTTGGGGAACTATTGTTCGGTGCTCGTAAGAGAAAGTGGGGATCGGCGAAAATCGCCGAGTTGGATCGGCGCATTCAAGCAGCCGTGATTGTTCCCTACGATCGCGAGCTCTGCGACACTTACGCTGATTTGAAGGTGAAACTGGAGACTGCGGGGCGGCCTGTCGCGGACAATGACCTTTGGATTGCCGCCTCGGCAGTCCGCCACAACGCACCCCTCATATCGAACAATCGGAAGCACTATGAACACATCCCTGACTTGGTTCTGATCTCTGAAGCCCCCGCTGTAAAGGAAATTGGATCGCAAATGTCGATTCCGGGTACTAAGACAGGGTCTGATGCGAAGGAATAGCGTTGCCTCCACGATACAGCCCGGACCAAAACCATCGGCTCAACTTGCCAATCCCGCTAACTTCCGGGATAATAATGGTTTGTCTTATCCCTCCTGGAAGGATTAGGAAAGGAAACCACGTTCCGTGTTAATGATTCGTCTTGCGCGCACGGGTGCGCGCAAACAACCGCAGTATCGGGTAGTAGTCATCGAAAAGGAGCGGGCGCGCAACGGGCGCTCGGTCGAAGTGGTGGGGACGTACAATCCCCGGGGCGCGGCGGCGCATCTCGACCTGAAGCGCGACCGGATTGATTATTGGGTGTCGAAGGGCGCGAAGATGTCGGATCGCGTCAGCAAGCTGTTCGCGAAACCTCTCCCGACCCCGGTCAGCGCCGGGCCCGCTGCTTAGAGTTTCCGACGCGAAGGCATTTCACTCCAACTAGGATCTGCGCATGAACGACCAGAATGGCGACGTGAAAGTTCTTCTCGAGCACGTCACCAAGGCGCTGGTCGATGCTCCGGACCAGGTTTCGGTGAGCGCGATCGACGAGGATGGCGAGACGGTGCTCGAGCTGACCGTGGCCGAGACGGATCTGGGCAAGGTGATCGGCAAGTCGGGACGCACGGCGCGCGCCTTACGCACGCTTTTGAGCGCGGCCGGAGTCAAGGCGGGCAAACGCTTCGCGCTTGAGATCCTCGAATAGGCTTCCGCCCAGCCTGGCCTGCAAGGGATGCCAACCGGAGCGACGATGGGCGACGAGTTCATCACCCTGGCGCGTGTCCTGAAAACCCAGGGGCGGCACGGCGAGGTTGCCGTGGAAACGCACTCCGATGTTCCGGACCGGTTCGTGGAAGGGATGCGCTTGTTCGCGCTCGACCACGCGGGCGGCCGGCGGCAGTTGCGGCTTGAGGCATTGTGGCCGCATAAGGGCCACCTGGTTCTGAAGTTCGAAGGGATCGATTCGATTTCCGACGCCGAAGCGTTACTGCGCTGTGAACTGCAGGTGCCGCGGACGGAGCGCGCGGAACTGGAACCCGGCTGGACGTATGTCAGCGATCTGACTGGCTGTCGCGTGTTCGATGGTGATCGTGAAATTGGGACGATTGAAGGCGTTGAATTCGGCGCCGGCGAAGCGCCACTGCTGATCGTTCGCGGTGAAGCGCGGGGCAACCAGAAAGCGCCGTACGAGATTCCCTTCGCCGAGGCGTACCTGGCCGGCGTGGACC
>Ga0210401_10002013_pt1 | contig 22874 bp, 16 predicted proteins | sample IncBWH32MmetaG_FD_150866 | JGI IMG/M metagenome (GOLD analysis project Ga0210401, IMG submission 150866) | Forest soil microbial communities from Barre Woods Harvard Forest LTER site, Petersham, Massachusetts, United States - Inc-BW-H-32-M | ecosystem: Environmental > Terrestrial > Soil >... | reverse complement strand
CTCGACCTTTGCGTGAGTAACAAGGTTCGCGCCCTGATCTTGCGCTAAGCGCGCGTAGGCTTTCACGAGCTCTTCGCTCGCAAGAATTCCCGTGGATGGAACGTGGAGCGCCTGGAATCCTGCGATATGCGGCTCGAGCGCGCGAATCGCGGCGGCGTCGACGATTTGCAGTCCTTCGACACCGTTGGTGCGGCCGCGCTCGAGCAATTCCTGTAGTCTCGGCGCTTCCACCGCGGATGTTGCGACGACGAGCTTTCCTGCATTCCGGTGAGGAACTCCGTGAGCGGCGCAGAATTCCTTCGTAAGTTGATTGCCGCGCACGCAGTGGCGCGCTTTGAGTGAGCCGGGCGGGTAGTAAATTCCGGAGTGGATCACGCCGCTATTGCGCGAACTGGCGCCCATGCCTAGCTTCGGCAACGCTTCGAGGAGAAACACATCGTCCCAGCGCGAGGAGAGAGCGCGCGCAATCGCGCATCCCACGACGCCGCCGCCGATGATTACGATGTTTGCCTGGTCCATGCTGGAGGAACCGTCCGATGTTCAACTCGCGCCCGCGACCTCGAGCGGAATTTCATTCAAGCGAGAGTCCCAATTCAAGCGATAGCAATTCGCCCGTAGTCGCGACTACTCGCCGCTCGCTTGATCATAGAGTGGAGTGCACGGCATCAAGCGCGCTTGCGTTCCATCGTGAACGGCGTACTGCGTGCGTACGCCGCGCGCGTTCGAAGCCCATAGACTTCCGCTTCCGTGCTCGCCGTCTTTATTGACCGCGTAGAACAAAAGATGGAACGTCTTCAAACGTTCGGGGAAAGCCTTGTAATTGCGCGCCACGCGATGCAGCGCTTCGAGGCACGCGTCGGTCGGAGATTTTCCCTGGCGCATCATTTCGACAATCGTGTGCGCCCCGGAAATTTTGATATTTTCTTCTCCGCGCCCGGTAGAACCTGCCGCGCCGACATCGTTATCGACATGAAGGCCCGCGCCCAGCACGGGCGAATCGCCCACACGCCCGGCAATTTTCCACGAGAGGCCGGAAGTGGTGGTGGTGCCGGAGATGTCGCCCTTGGCGTCGACGGCGAGGCAATTGATAGTGCCAGTCGGTGGATGCCGAACCACGTCTTCAATCCAGCCGCGCCACGCCAGCTTTTCCGGGGTATCCAGCAGGAGCGCGAGCTTTTCTTTCCACTCGGGGCTGTCGAGACCAGGGCGCCAGTTTGGCGATGCCGAAGCTTTCCATGCGAGCCAGGCCGTGCGCGATTTTTCCGTCAGCAAGTTCATGGGTTCGAAGCCCTCGGCGACGGCAAAGCGCTCGGCGCCCGCGCCCACGATGAACACATGATTCGTCTTCTCCATCACTACTTTGGCGACGAGCGACGGATTCTTGATTTTCTGAATCGAGCCCACGGCTCCGCCGCGCCGGGTAGGTCCATGCATTACGCTGGCATCAAGCTCGACGACGCCATCTTCATTCGGCAAGCCGCCGTAGCCGACCGAGTTGTCGTTGGGATCGTCCTCAACTTTGGTTACCACGGCAAGAGTGGCGTCGAGCGTGTCTCCACCGGAGCGGAGGACCGCCATTCCGGCGTCAAGATGCTTCACGCCGTTGTGCGCGGAAATAATCAGTGGCCGAGTCCCCTGCGCCGGCCGAGGATCGGGCAACGATTCGCGTGCAACGTTTTCAGACGCCGGTTCAAGCGAAGGTGCTGCGCCGAAAAGGCGTCTTGTGCTTACTGCGATGCTTCCAGCAAGCGTTGTAAGAAAGAAATTTCTACGCGTCCATTTTTCCATTGGTACGCCTCATACTAATTTTTGAATGCGCCCACAATTATTTAGGGCTTGAAGCCAACGCTGCGCCAGAGTTCCGCGCAATCGTACATCTTTCCGCCGGCGATGACATATTTGACGTTGCGAATGTTGCGGATGGATTCAAGGGGGTTACCGTCGACGAGGATAATATCCGCTCGCTTTCCGGGCTCGACCGTGCCGACTTCTTTATCAAGGCCCATCACGCGCGCGGGAACTATCGTGGCGGCCTGAATCGCTTCCATCGGCGTGAACCCCGCCTGGACGTAGAGCTCCATTTCGCGGTGCAAGCTGTGTCCCGGAATCATCTGGTCGGTACCAGCCACAACGGGAACACCCGCCTTGTGCAGCGCGCCCGTAACCGCCACGAGTTTCGCAAACATTTTTTCCTGTACGTCCGCCAATGGCGAGGGAGGTCCAACATCCTTGAAGATTGGCGCAAGCTCTGGAGCGATTTTGTCGACACCCGGCTCAAAACTGGCAGGCGGCTTAGCCGTGGAGGCCGTTTCGAATTCGAAGATCGCCAGTGTGGGATCGACAACCGTTCCATGTTCGACCAGGAAGGCGAGAGCCTTCTGCGCCGGAGGGGAGTCGAGATCCAGATCAGCGATAGATTTCAACCGGTCGGCTCTCTTGGACCCTTCGAGAGGAGGCGGCACCATCATCGTAACGATGTACTGAATGTGATTGATCTGATCCTGCCCTGCTTCGACAGCTTCAAAAGTGGTGATGCCTTCGGGCACGTGCCCCGTGACGCTCATTCCCAGGCGATGCGCTTCTGCCGCTACAGCCTTCAGCTCCTCAATTTTCACGGAGCTATAGATCTTCATCTGCTGAAAGCCCGCGTCGTGGTAGCGGTCCACCCACATTTTGGCCTGCTCGGGCGTGTCCACGCGCTCGACACCGATGGTGAAAGAACTGGAGCCATCCACGACGCCGGCGAGCAGAAGCCGCGGGCCCAACCCCTTGCCGTTCTGGATCGCGTCGCGCACCGCGGTGATGAATTCGAATTCATTGCCGCAATCGCGCACGGTGGTAGCGCCTGCGGCCAGATAAATCGGACCCCACTCAACTTGCTCGAAGTGCGCGTGCATGTCCCAGAGGCCGGGAAGAACAGTTTTTCCGCGCGCGTCCACTTTGGTGGCGTCGTGAGGGATTTTCACCTTCCCGCGCGGGCCCACAGCCGTGATGCGGCCCTTCTCGATCACCACGACGGAATCGGGCACGGGCGAGCTGCCCGTTCCATCGATCAAAGTGCCGCCGACAAGCGCGATAGAATCGGAACGGCTGCCGGAAATTCCCTTCGAAATTTCAGCAAGGGCGGCCATGCCGTCTGACCCCGAGAGCCCGACGAATTGGCCGAGGGCGCTTTCGTAACCTTCCTTGATGGCCTCAAAATGGTCGAATTCCGCGTCGATGGTGACGGCTGCGACCAGATTGCGGCTGGAGTCGAACCAGAGCGTTTCGCGTCCCCAAATCAATCCTTCGACCGTGAAGCGATCGAGCATCTCATTCTTGCCGTTTACGCTGACCGCGTCCTGCCCACGCGGCTCGATCTTCACGCGGCCGGACGGAAGCGTCGAGAGCTCGGCTGGAGAGCCATGCGTCGCCCAATAGCGCACCATCAGCATCTGCATGGTGGCAGGCGCATAACCAGCGATGGTGAAGAATTGCTTCGGACGCGCGGCTTCGGTCCATTTGTCGCGATCGCGGAGCCTGACCTTTTCCGCCCGCACATCGACGGCTAGGTCGATGGTGGAGAGGCGTGAGTTTTTGCCTTTGATTTCGAAGGAGTCCGGCGTGAGATCGTTCGCGGAGCGGAATGTGGCAGTGAGTGGCACCGGGCTGCCGCGATCGGTGAACTTGAAATCCATCTCCACAAGGAACGAATCGGGTCCATGGTCGAGTCGATAAGTCTCTTCTCCGATAGGCTGCTCAAATTTGTGCAGAATAAATTTTCCATGTTCTATGAGATATCCGCGGTCCGCGCTAGTTTGAGCCGGTGGCGTTTCCTGTGGCGCGGCAAGCGTAGGGGTCGCCAGCGCCGAGGCACACAATGCGGCAAACACAAACCCAAGAGCGTAACGCGCGCGACGAAACTTCATTTTCCCTCCCAATAATTCCAACGGAGCATAGCCGCCAGAGCGGCCGCTCGCAAGCTGGATTCAGAAATTGCAACCCTCGCGAAGCTCTTGATTTTGCGGGTTCCGCGTCTCAAGATGGCATCCCCCACGGGGCGCTGGGGCGAGGCGAGTTCTGACGGTGAAATGGAGAGGCTATGAATCGGACTAAGGCGCGATTCTGCGTGCTAATCATGAGCTGTTTTTTGGTCTCCGTTAACGCGGCCGCACAGGCACCCCCCAAAGGCGCGACTAAAAGCCCGGCGAAGGCTGCTCCGAAATCTCCGCTCGATGACGCGATGCGCGCCATGTTCGGGCTCCACGAATTTCAGCAGGCGGTGATCTCGCCGGACGGCACGCAAGTGGCATGGGTGGAATCTCTTTTGGGTCCCGGCGGCGCGCCTTCGTCGGACTCGGCGATTTACGTGGCGAAATTAAGCGCGCCGGACGCGGCGAAGCGAATCAGCGCGGGCGACGGAAAAGTGGCGCATGAGGAACACGACGTCGCCTGGTCTCCCGACAGCAAGCAGCTCGCGTTTCTCTCGGATGCAGCGAAACATGGCCAGCTCGACCTTTACGTCGTAAGCGCCAATCAGGAAATTGGCGTTCCCAGGGGCGAGGAACATGCTAAACGCCCCGGCCTCGCGAAGGCGAGGACTCGGCCAGCCGCCGAGAGCAGCGCGAAACGGCTGACGAAGTTGACTGGATTTCTCGCAAGCCCCGGATGGTCGCCCGATGGAAAGACAATCGCGCTGCTATTCACGGAGAATGCGACGCGCGCTGCGGGACCGCTGGTGGCGGAAACGCCGGATGAAGGCGTTGTTTCGGACGCGTATTTCGAGCAGCGGCTGACGCTGGTCGATGCCGCGACGTCTCGCACGCGCCAGATTTCTGCTGCCGACATGTACGTTTACGAATTTGATTGGGCGCCGGACAGCCGCCGGCTGGTCGTCACGGCTGCACATGGCAATGGCGACGACAACTGGTACATAGCAAGTCTTCTGACGATCGAAGCCGAATCCGGCGATATGCACGCGCTGGTGGACAAACCTGGAATGCAAATCGCCGTACCGAAATGGTCGCCCGACGGAAAAACAATCGCGCTGATCGGCGGCTTGATGAGCGATGAGCCAATCCCCGGCGGCGACGTCTATACAGTGCCTTCGATTGGCGGCGCCGTTCGCAACATTACGCCCGGAATGAAGATGAGCGCGACAGCGCTCGATTGGATGCCGGACTCGAGCGCCATCACAGTGACGGGAATCAAGGATGGGCAGTCGTTCATGGGACGCGTGAAATCGGGCGAGGAAATTTCGCCTATCTGGGCAGGAGCGGAGACGATCGCGCCCGGTCCGTTCGTTCCCTATGTTTCGCTCGCGCGCGACGGAAAGAGGTCCGCAGTGGTTCGCCAGAGTTTCGCGCAGCCACCGGAAGTGTGGGCCGGGGCCGTGGGAGATTGGAAACAAATCACGCATCGCAATGCGGAGTTGAAAGCAGCCTGGGGCGAGGCAAAGAGCCTTCACTGGAAAACATCCATCGGCGACGTGCAAGGCTGGCTCATCTATCCGCGGGATTTCGATCCGTCGAAGAAGTACCCGCTGGTGGTGCGGGTTCACGGCGGGCCGGCCTGGGCCGTGACGCCGGAGTGGCCCACGCGATGGGACTACGCGATGGCGCTACCGTCGCAGGGGTACTTCGTGCTGGAGCCGAATCCACGCGGGAGCTATGGCCAGGGGGAAAAATTCACGCGCGCGAACGTGAAGGATTTCGGCGGCGGCGATTTTCTCGACATCATGGCGGGAGTCGACCAGGCGATTAAATCTGCGCCCATCGACGCCAATCGCCTGGGCATCACCGGCTGGAGCTATGGCGGGTACATGACGATGTGGGGAGTGACGCAGACGAACCGCTTCCGCGCTGCCGTCTCCGGTGCGGGTCTTTCCGACTGGCTGAGCTACACCGGTGAAAACAAGATCGATCAATGGATGATTCCTTACTTTGGCGCTACGGTGTATGACGACCCAGTGGTTTATGCCAAGAGCGAGCCGATGAAGTACATCAAGCAGGCGAAGACACCCACGCTGGTGGTAGTCGGCGACAGCGACGGCGAATGCCCGCCGCCGCAATCTTACGAGTTCTGGCACGCGCTGAAGACGCTGGGCGTGCCGACTGAGTTCGTGATTTACCCCAAAGAAGGCCACCTGTTTGCGGATCCGGCGCATAGCCGCGACGTGATCGAACGCGCGACAGAGTGGTTCGACAAATACCTCGCGCCCACACGCTAAATTCGAGCCTCCCGGAAGCCTCGCGAGAAAGTGCCACTTTTTCGCCTGTCTGTTAGTACAGGAAAGGTTCTAGCCCGAAATCTGTCCTGTCGTTCTATATCGCATCGCGCGAACGTTCGTTAGGCTTCTTTCAATGGCTCCGCACTCGGTAGAAGCGGCGGGGCGAGGAAGGTGCCAATGTCCCACTGGATCGGAACCACTTCCCCATCAGATGCGGGGATGAGCGACTTCAAAGAATGCCTGAAATTCTTGCGCGACGGAGACCCCGAGGAGGCGCTGCTCCACGCACGGCGCGCCCTGGGAATTGCGCCAAAGAATCCGTTTTATCTCTCCTACACGGGGCTGCTCGCAGCTCTTGCCGAACGCCGCTACGGCGACGGCGAAACACTCTGCCAGGAGGCGCTGGGAATGAAGGTGAACCACGCGCAGCTTTACCTGAATCTGGCCGAGGTGTATCAGCAGGCGGGACGCACGGGTGAAGCGATCGGTACGCTTGAGAAAGGGCTCGTATCAGCGGGACGCGATTTCCGCATCCGCCGCGCTCTCGAAAGGATCGGCGTGCGGCGCGCGCCGGTGCTGACGTTCCTGCACCGCAGCCACCCGATGAATCGCGCGCTTGGACGATGGCGCCACCGCGTAACGGGTCCGCACAAAGCGGCTTAGCAGAATCTTAACTACTTTCCGCGAATCTCTCCTGGCTCCTCCGGGTACCGGGACGGGCAAGCACAGGTAACTCCCGTCCCGCGTATCTTTTTTCTGCCGGTGCTTCTGCCGTTCAGTCTCCTGTAAAAATTCCTTTCGGAAAATTGCGCGTTCAGCCAGCCTTTCTAGCGCCGCGAGCCGCTGGGCCGCCGGACTTTATCCCGGGCGCTGAACCGATCGTAAACAGGGCATCCAAATTGAAACTGAACACTCGGATCCCCGCACCCTCCAAGCCGCTTGCTTCCAGCAGGTTGTCATAACAATTGATGGCAATGCGCATGCAGCGTAACGACGGGCATCTCTCAGGATGAGCGGTGCTCCGAACCGGTATGAGGCTGTGAGAATGAAAAACGCGCAAATGAAATCGAGCCATCAGAACGGCAGGAATTCAGCGCGAGGATTCTCGTTCATCGAGTTGCTGGTAGTGGTCGGCATAATCTTCATCGTCTCGAGCATGGCGCTGTTCCAAATGCTGCCCGCCTGGCAGCAGTCTCAATCGAATGCAGCGATGGACCAGGTGAAAAGTACTCTGCGGCAGGCGCGCGAGACAGCGATATCTCAGCGGCGCACTATTGCGGTGCAGTTCACCGGCAACAACACTATTTCCCTCTATCAATTTGTCGTAGTGGGAGTCACCAGCACCATCGCCGCTGCTCCCTTCCTGACCATTCCGATTCAGGCAAATGTGAATTTCAGGACCTTTGCCGGGATGCCGGACACGCCCGACGCGTATGGCCTCCCCGGTGGCGGAGGAGGAATCATGTTTGGCTCGGTCTCCGGCGGGCCGCCTTCAGGAATGGACTTTCAGAGTGACGGCACCTTCACCGACGGCACCGGAATACCTATCAACGGAACGGTCTTTATGGGAGTCGCCAACATCCCGGCTTCCGCGCGAGCGGTTGTGGTGCTGGGAAACACAGGCCGCATCCGCGGATACCACGGGACCGGCTCGGGGTGGTTTCAACAATGAAGCGAATTCATACATCGTCCCACACGCGCAACCATTCCCAGACGGGCTTTACGCTAATGGAAACCATGATTGCCGTCTCGATCCTGACCATTGGAACCCTGGCGCTGGCCGCCATGCTGGCCGACTGCCTGGCTTACATGGGAATGTCTCAATTCGACTACATCGCGCAACAGAAGGCGGCCGCGGCCGTTGAATCCATCTTCACCGCGCGCGATATGGGACAGGCAACCTGGGCAAGCATCTGCAACGTGGGCTCGAGTGTGTGCACCGGCGGCATTTTCATTAACGGTCCGCAGCCGCTGTGCGATCCAGGAATCGATGGAATCGTGGATACGGCGGACGATTTCATCGGCGGCGGGTGCGCGGTTCAGCAGGATGCGGTTATCTTGCTCAATGGCTCCGGATCGTTCACGTCCGGTTCGGCTACACGGGCGCCACTTTCAAATTTCCAGTTCCTGCGGTCAGTCACCATCACGAGCGTGCCTAACGTCGCCAACCTGCGGCAGATTCAGGTGACCATCACTTATAAGGCTGGCCGCTTTCAACGAACTTACACGCTGACTACCAACATCTCGAATTTTTCATAGGCGTTAGCGAGGGAGAAGGAGAACTAGCATGAAGCGCCAGTCCGGATTCACTCTGGTCGAAGTGCTCGTCGCTGTCGCCGTGATGGTCATCATCCTCGGCATCACCATGAGCATCTTGTCCAACGCCATCCATACCGTGGAAGGCGTTTCGCTGTTGGCGGACACGCAACAAAACCTTCGAGCCGGGATGAACTACATCGTCAGAGATTTGGTGCAGGCCGGAGTAGGCATCCCGCAGAGCGGAATCACGATACCCAACACTGGCGGCGCTTCGGCTGTCGTTCGGCCCGGCCCCTATACAGCGCCGGCAACCAGCTTCGGAAATTTTCCCGCGGCTTGGACCGTGCTTCCAGCCATTTCGCCCGGCTACCAGATTGGAGTTATCACCGATACTTCGGGGGCCAAAACGGATCTCATCAACATCATCTATGCGGACAACACGCTCATCGACCCAAGCCAGCACTGGCTCAATGAGTTTCCCGTGAACACTCCGGGCGGCGGCACAGGATGCGGGGGAGCCACTCCCACGCCCAACGGAAAAATTGTTACCGCCGGCACCACTACCACGGTAACTTTCGACGCGTCCTGCATCAACATCAATACCGGAAACACAGCTCTCGCGGCCGGCGATTTGATTCTCCTTCAGGCGAACGCCGGCCCCATGGCCCTGCTTACCGTCTCCGCCGCGAACCTGCCCGGCAATTCGATCACGTTCAGCACCGGAGACGCCTACGCTCTCAATAATTCCGGCAAGGCGACCGGCACTATCCAGCAAATTCAATCGCCGTCCGGCTCCGGCTCCTATACCACCACCACCGCTAGCCGCATCTGGATGATCACCTATTTCATCGACATCTCGATTCCACAGCGCCCTCAGTTGATGCGCCAGGTGAACTTACGGCCCGCGCAGTCCGTTGGCGACGCCATCGAAAACATGCAATTCATGTACGACATTTTGAACGCCGGGTCCACGCCCCCGTCGGTCACCGCCGATGTCATTAGTCCCACGCTCGCGCAGATTCCCTACACGCGCGACGTTTACATTTCGCTGTTTGCCCGGTCCGAGAGTCCCTACAGCGTGAACCAAAGATATTTTCGGAACAATTTGCAGACCGCGGTCAGCATCCGCAGTTTGAATTTTTTTAACGAGTACAAGTAAACCTGTGCCGGTACTCGCGAGCCAGTTGGATTGCAGCGCTTCAAGGAGAACTTTCGTGCCCAGCCATCGCCGCGAAAAAGGCGTCGCATTGATTACTGTGATTCTCGTAATGACTCTGATGTCCGCGATGATGGTGGGCCTCGCGTGGCTCGTCATGAGCGATCAAAAGCTGGGAGGCAACACCTCTGACCGCCAGTTGGCTTTCTATGGCGCCGAAGCGGGCATGGAATCTCTCACGGCCGGCCTCGAAAATGCCTTCGACGCCAACTACGCCCTGAACGCCGCCGCTATCAACGCCATCATGACCACTCCGGGCCCGCCAACGAATGTGCCCGCCGTTCAATTTCTCGCACCGGGCAGCACCGTCAACGGTTCCGGCTATCTCATCACCTTCACGCCGAGTGCCGCGAACGCAAATATTCCGGCCTCCAGTTTCAGCACGATCTCAACAGGCACCTACGCCGGCCTCGTCGCTCTCACCACGCCCTACACGTTAACCGTCACCGCGCATACGATGTACGGCTCCGAGATTAAGCTCCAGCGCCGCGTGCAAACCGTCGGTATTCCCGTCTTTCAATTCGGAATTTTTTCTCAGACCGACCTCTCGTTTTTTGCCGGCCCCGATTTCAATTTCGGCGGCCGCGTCCATACCAACGGCAATCTCTGGCTCGCGGAAGGCAACGGCTCCACGATGACGCTCCAGCAGAAGGTTACCGCCGCGGGCGAAATCATTACGTCGAACCTCGAAAACGGCTGGCCTACCACCAGTAATTACAATGGCGTCGTCAACGTCACCACCGGTTCCGGCTTCCAAAATCTCATGGCCCAATCTCCCCCGGATAGCGTGATCGGCACAAACAACTACGTAAACAACATCAGCGCCTACGATTCCACCTTCGCCGGCATGGCCAGCACCATCTACAACGGAAACATCGCCGTCGGACAAACAGGCGCCACAATTCTGAATATCGGAATCGCCACGCCGAGCATTGGGGGCCAGCCTATCGACCTCATCCGCAGGCCCATTCCCGGCGAAGACGCTACGAACGCCGCCAAACTCTCTGAGCGCTACTACAGCGAAGTCAGCCTGCGCATCCTGCTTTCCGACTACGGCCCGTCTGGCACCTGCACCGACAGCGATATCAGCAGCGCAGCCGGCGCAACTAAACTTCCGCTGCTTTCCGCCAACGAGGCACAGTCGCCTGTGGACCTGGCGAAGCTTGCATGGGATCAGAGCGCGCCCGCCAGCGATGGCAACACGACGCTTCCTTATCATGACCCACAAGCGTGGCTCACGAATGTTGGCACCAAAACATTTCCCCTACCGACCTCCGGCGCAGTAGCAGCCAGTTACTCCCCCAATGATGGCTATTGGGTGAAACAGTACTATCCGACCATCACCGGCTGCATCAAGATCGACTACCAAACCACCGCCGGAGGCGCGTTTATTGATCAAACGACGCAAATCCTGAATCAGGGATTTACGGGCCGCGACATTAACCCGCAGTCTGGAGCCGCTGACAAGCTTCCGCCGAATCAGCTGCTTCTGACGACCACAAACCAAGTGGCGGCTTCTGGACCAACAGCCAACGGAGCGGTGGCCACGATTACCTGTGTCGACCCAAGCCCGGGTGCGATCATTCGTTTGGCGCGTGTGCGTGATAATCCGTCGTGGGCGCCGGTTCCCGCCGGTGGTTGCCCAGCTCCTCCCGTTGCCCTCGCAAGCCAGCACGGTGGTGACTACTGGCCCAACGTGTTGTATGACACGCGTGAGGGCCTCTTGCGCGATAACTCGCTGGCTAATCAAGGGTCCGGACTTCTCTCATTGCCGGTGGCCGGAGCAATGTATTACGTCGAGCTCGACGTCGCCAAACTGGCCGCGTGGTTCACCACGAACAGTGCGCTAGTGAACAAGACAACCGGCTACTCCGTTTATTTCTCCGACCGCCGCGGCAACCAGCCCGACCCGAATCCCCCCGCCTCGGTTGGCGGAGCGAACGTACTCACGGGCGGATTTGGCTACAGCGAAATCGTAAACCCCGGTTCCGCGAACGGCTGCCCCGACGGCACTCTCAACCAGGGCGAAGACTTCGAAGGCGACTTCAGCAACTTAGGCGTCGATCCAAGTCCGATTCTGCGCACTTACGGGAACGCTCTTTCTGCAACTCCCGCGACCTTCTGGCCCATCGCCGGCGTCGGAACTCAGTTGGGACTTTCTTTCCCAACCCTGATCGCCGCCGTGCTGCAAAACAATCCCAGCTGCACCGGACCGGGCAGAACCTGGCCCTACGCCATCGCCACCGACCCGCAGGACTTGCGCGAAAACCCACCGCTGTTCTTCCGCCGCGCCCTCAAGCTCGTCAACGGCAGCACCATCTCCATGGGCGCCTGCAACAGCGTGCCCTGCGGCCTCACAATCGTTTCCGAAAACCCGGTGTACATTCAGGGCGACTATAACAATCCCGGCCTGAATACCGCGTTTACCGGCGCAAGCGTAGGCGCATCTGTCGTTGCCGACGCCGTCACGTTGCTCTCGAACAACTGGAACGACGTCAATTCCTTTGCGTTTCCTTATCTCAACGTCACCAATAAGCGTGTCGCCTCCGATACCACTTACCGCCTCGCCATTTCCGGCGGAAAGGGTATTCCCTTTCAACTTCCCGCTGTCGGCGCCAATCCGAATGACTTCGGCACCGATGGCGGCGTCCACAACTTCCTGCGCTACCTGGAAGACTGGGGCGGCGGCGCACCTACCGGAACGCTTTGGTATGAAGGCTCAATCGTCAGTATGTATTACAGCCATCAGGGCGTGGGCACCTACAAATGCTGCACCACCGTCTACAGCCCGCCAACCCGCGCCTACGCGTTCGACACAAATTTCCTCACGCCCAACTTGTTGCCGCCGCTGACTCCGATGCTCCGCGCCATCAACACCATCGGCTTCAGCCAGATCCTGCTCCCAACTCAGTAAGAGCAACGCGCCTGCGCTTCCGGTTTTCGAAGTGCGGCTCGCTTGCCTTTCCCGGGAACGCAAATCTCCCGATTGGCGCAGCGGTTCGTGCCAACTCCAACAAGGAAACGGTTTGAGGGTTCCTTCGTCTAAGGTGGCATGAGCAAGGCCCTCGCACCACTTTCTCTTCTGCTAGTTTTTTCGTTGCCGGGCACCGTTTCTGCGGGCTCAGAAAAGCCGTCGTCTGGTGGGAAGATCACACTCGATTCCTCTACCAAACTCGAGCTGATCAACGCCGACGCAAAGTGGGTGGAGTATCGCGGACGCCACGCTTTGCACCTCGTCCCGCTGCCAGGCCATGAACATTCTCAGAATGAAGAACTGATGGCTGTCCTGCCGGACTCCGACTTCAAAAACGGAACAATTGAAATCGATGTCGCAGGCGCGCGGCGCGCAGGTTATTCCACTGCCGAGGACACCAGCGGGTTCAAGGGAATGATTGGCGTGACATTTCGCATTCAAGGCGAAAAGCGCGAAACAATTTACGTTCGGCCTGAAAACTCCCGCCTGGAAAATCAGTTGTTCCGCAATCGATCTACCCAGTATGAATCAATTCCAGACTTTCCGTGGACGCGCCTGCGCGAGGAGAATCCCGGAGTGTACGAGTCCTACGTGGACTTGGAACCGGGAGCGTGGACCAAACTCAGGATTGAAGTTTCCGGCGTCAAGGCGCGCCTCTACGTCAACAACGCAGCGCAACCATGTTTAGTCGTGAATGACCTAAAACTAGGTGAAGGCCACGGCAAGCTCGCGCTTTGGACGCGCGTCAGCACCGACGCATACTTCTCCAACCTGCGCGTCGATCCCGCGCCATAAACATCGCTCGTCGGCTTTCGTGCCAAGGTTTCCCTCACACTATGCAACGATGGGTAAACTCCGTCGGCGGATGCCTCTGTGTTAGCATTCGCTTGCGCCGTTACCTCGAAGGCAACGAATTGCTCGGGAGCGAAACGGCGGCCCACTCGCCGCCTATTTGCCGTGGCCCTCCTCTTAATCGGCAAGACAAAGTGAAAGCTGCCATTTTTGCGGCGGCGCCGCACGCGCCTGGATCGTTTCTTCAAATTGCCGAAGTTCCCCGTCCACAACTTCGCGCCGGACATATTTTGCTTCGCGTCGTTGCTTGCGGCGTTTGTCGCACGGACCTGCACATCGTGGAAGGAGAGCTCCCTCCGCTTAAACCGCAACTCATTCCTGGTCATCAAATCGTGGGGCAGGTATTCGAAGGCGCCACAGCGGAGTTCCCGCTCGGAACGCGTGTCGGCGTTTCGTGGCTGGGAGGCGTGGACGGCGATTGCTGGTACTGCCATCACAACATGGAAAATCTGTGCAATAACCCTACTTTCACGGGCTATACCGTCGATGGAGGCTATGCCGAGTACGCCCTTGTCCGCACGGACTTCATATTTCCCCTGCCGGCTGGTTTGGACGACGTGCATGTCGCTCCCCTGTTGTGCGCCGGCATCATCGGCTTTCGCAGCTTGCGTGTTGCGGGCGTTGAGCCGGGTGAACGAGTGGGACTTTTTGGCTTCGGCAGCTCCGCTAGTTTAGCGATCGCCATTCTGCGATCCTGGAAATGCGAAGTCTATGTGGTAACCAGAGGCGAATCCCACCGCAGCATGGCTGTTTCCCTTGGAGCGACGTGGGTTGGCAGCGAAGATCAAAAGCCGCCCGTCGAACTCGACCGCGCGATCACTTTTGCTCCCAGCGGAAAGGTAGTCGTGTTGGCCCTTGCTAGTTTGCGAAAGGGCGGCGTGGTCGCAATTAATGCAATCCATCTTGACCAGATGCCTGCCTTCGACTACGACAAGCTCCTTTGGGGCGAGCGGCAGATACGCAGCGTCGCCAATATGACCCGGCAGGATGCGCGCGACTTACTGAAAATTGCTCACGAACTCAATATCCGCCCGCAGGTCAAAACTTTTCCGCTGGAAGAAGCGAACAACGCTCTCCTCGCAGTCAAGGAAGAGACGCAGCGCGGATCGGTAGTCATTGTTCCAAAGCCGAGTGCAAATATTTCGGCGTGAGACGTTGAGCGACCTGTGAGTGAGACGACGTAAAAGCCTTTGCGGCGTTCAACGGCGCGGGTTTTTTTCTTGCACTTGCAAAGTCGCTACCTGTCAGAATTTCCTTTCGCGTATAACCAAAACTGTGGTATACTAAGTTGGTAGTTTGAAGATCGATTTGTTGAAAAGAGCGTCCTGGCGGTAGTCGCGCTGAGGGCGCTTTTTGCTTTTTGGGAGGAGGGATTCAACATGATCGCCACGAATCCGCGATCAAAAAATGACGCAACTCATTGAAAACAAACCTCGGCGACACGCGCTGATCGCCACACTTTGCGCTTCGACGACCCGACCAGGTCGTCGTCCTGAGCGACCAACGGGAGTCGAAGGATCTGCTTTGGCTTTCGTCGCCGCACGCTCCATTTTTTAATCGACAGAGGGTACCGATTAGAAATGGCCGCAAGTGACTGAAAACAAAGGGAGGACGATGTTTCTAATCGTCGCTGAAATGCGAAGTTGCAATTTCGAGTTTCGCGCTTCGATTTGCGCTTCCGCAGGCGTTTTCCGGCGTCGCCTGGTACTTTCGTACGGCTACCAACTGCACACTCGATTACGGACGTTCCATCGACACGCGCAGGCGCTATCGCTACGGTAATTACTGGGTGATTCGCGAGATGGAGCCGCTTCTCCAAGCACGACATCTGACTGTTCGCTACTTCTCTGAGGGCGGGTTGGCACAACCTGCCGTCTCCGAAGTCTGCTTCGAGATTGGCTCGGGTGAGGTAGTCGGACTTGTCGGAGAGTCGGGATGTGGCAAGACGAGTCTTGCCCTTGCGCTCGTCCGCCTGCACCCGATGCAATCGGTGGACGTGTCGGGTTCGGTCCAGTTTCGCGGAAAGGAACTGCTCACGCTGGACGAGCGGTCGCTGGAAGAGATCCGGGGCGCAAAGATTTCGTTTGTGTCTCAGGAGCCGGGAATCGCGCTGTGCCCGGTCTTGCGCGTGGGCGACCAAATCGCCGAGGTCTTGCACGCCCACAACGGAGGCAGCTGGAAGCAATGCCGCGCCGACGCGGAGTCCTGGCTTGCGCGAGTAGACCTTCATCCGACCAAACGTTTTTTCTCGGCCTATCCGCACCAGCTGAGCGGCGGACAGCTTCAGCGTGTTGTCCTCGCGCAAGCTCTGGCTTGCGGTCCCGCTCTTCTGATCGCAGACGAACCCACCGCGGCGCTGGATGGCCGCAACCAAACTGAGTCGCTTGCTTTGCTGCGAAGCCTGAAGGAGCAAATTGGGCTGTCGGTCCTCCTTATCAATCATGCGCCGGAAATTCAGGCGAGCCTTGCGGATCGCCTTCTCGTAATGAAGGCTGGCGAAATTGTCGAGGAAGGAAGCTTCGCGCAGCTCTACCACAACCCTTCGCATCCGTACACACGAGCCATGTTGCGGCGGAACTCGCATGAGCCCGCGCGAGAATCCCGTGTGCCTCAGTTGGTTGGCCAGGAGTCTCTGGCGTGATGACTGAACGCAGCGAGATCGTCCTGTGCGCTCAGAACCTGGGCAAGCATTATGTCCAGCGCCGGCCGCTGACACGTGCGAAGTTCACCGTGCAAGCTTTTCAGGACGTGGATTTGTCGATTCACCGGGGTACGACGCTCGCGATCGTTGGTGAATCTGGCGCTGGAAAGTCATCCCTGGCGCGTTGTCTCGCGCTGCTGGAAGCTCCCACGCAGGGAGAAATCTGGTGCGATGGGCGGAACCTACTGCTTCTTCGCGAGAGCGAGCTTTTTCCGATACGCCGGAAAGTTCAGCTCGTGTTTCAAGATCCGGCGTCCGCGCTGAATCCTCGATTCACTGCGGGCGAGATCGTTGCCGAGCCCTTACTGATTCAACGAATCGGGACAAAGACGCAACAACGCGAACGCGCGCTTGGACTGATGGAACAGGTTGGTTTGCCGCCCAAATGGGAGCGCAAATTCCCGTTCGAGTTCAGCGGCGGCCAGCGGCAGCGTCTGGCGATTGCCCGCGCGCTGGCGCTCGAGCCAAAGCTGCTCGTTTTCGATGAGATTCTTTCGAACCTCGACCTCGCAAATCAGGAAATCATCCTGCAACTCTTGAATGAACTTCAGAGGGCGCATTCATTGACCTACATCCACGTTTGCCACGATCTCCGCATCGTCTCCCGAATCGCTGATGAAGTGGCCGTGATGCACGCGGGAAGGATCGTCGAGCAGAAACCCGCGACGGAATTATTTGCCAACCCGGGTGATCCCCACACGAAGGAATTGTTCGAAGCCATGCCCTCTCTCGAAATGATCGCTGCGGGACGATCCACCTGAGACATGAACGCTAAATATCTAAGCCGCCGGCTGATCAACGCGATCCTGCTCCTTGTGGGGATCTCATTCTTCTCGTTTGCGCTTTTGCAGCTCGCACCCGGAGATTTTTTCGACGAGATGCGCATGAATCCCAGGATTTCCGCTGCAACGGTTGAGGGCCTTCGCGGGCAGTACGGCCTCGACCGCCCGCTCCTGGTGCGCTACGAACGCTGGTTGGGCTCCATCTTCAGAGGAGACCTCGGGTTTTCGCTTGCATACAACAGCCCGGTTGGCCCGCTTCTTCAGGCTCGAGCGCGCAACACACTGTTCCTCACCGCCACTGCCACGGCGATCGCGTGGGCGCTGGCAATTCCCATCGGCATCTGGGGCGCTGCAAACCGCGGAAAATGGAGCGGCCGAATTAGCGGACTTGCTACCTCCACGCTACTGACCGTGCCTGACCTCTTGCTCTTTCTCTGCTTGCTACTCCTGGCCGTGCGCACCGGCTGGTTTCCAACCGGAGGAATGGTTTCACCGGGCCTCGAAAACGCAGATTTGTGGCACAGAGGAAAAGATCTGGCGATCCATCTTTTTCTGCCGTCCTTCGGACTAGCGCTGGTAACGCTGCCAACGTTGGTGCGGCATATTCGCTCGGCCATGATCGAAGCGCTGAATTCTCCGTTCGTTCGCGCGGCTCGGGGGCATGGCATTCCCCGCAGGCGCCTGCTATTTCGGTACGCTCTCCCAGTTGCCACAAACCCGCTCACTTCCCTGTTCGGATTTTCCGTGGCGACGATGCTGAGCGCATCGCTGCTCGTGGAAGTGATTCTGAGCTGGCCGGGGCTGGGGCCGCTGCTGCTGGAAGCTACGTTGACAAAGGATATCTTTGTTGTTGTCGGTATCGTAATGCTGTCGGCTGTGTTTCTGATTGCGGGCAATCTGCTCGCGGACGTCCTCCTATTTGCCAGCGATCCGCGGATTCGTGTGGAGTAATCGAGTGAAGCCTCGTTACAAACTTCGGGCCGCGTTCATACTGCTCGCGGCGGTCCATGCTGCAGTTGTCTTCGCCGGTTTCCTCGCGCCCTACGGTTTTGCGAATCAAGACCGCGAGCTGCCCTTTGCGCCACCCACGCGTCTTCATTTCTTCGACGCGCATGGAAGATTCCACGCGCGCCCGTTCGTCTATCGTTCACAACCCGACCCGTCACAGCCAAATGCTTACGTCAATGACACGACTCAAGAATACCCAGTCCACTTTTTCGTGCTGGGCGCGGCCTATCGAATCGCGGGAATACTCCCTGCCCGCGAGCATCTTTTCGGCGTCGATGAACCGGGCCGAATTCTCTTGTTCGGCTCGGATGCCTTTGGTCGCGACCAATTCTCGCGTTTTCTATACGGCGGCCAGCTGTCCTTGCTCGCCGGCTTGCTTGCCGCGGCAATTTCCGTGACGCTCGGAATGTTCATTGGTGGACTGGCAGGCTTCTACGGCGGCTGGATCGACGAAGCTCTGATGCGCGGAGGAGATCTATTCCTCGCGTTGCCGTGGCTCTATCTTCTCTTCGCGGTACGGGCGGCGCTGCCGTTGCACGTTTCTCAACGCCAAATCTTTGTCTTGCTGGTTGCCGTGATGGGTCTTATTGGATGGGCGCGCCCAGCCCGGCTGATCCGCGGAGTGGCGCTGAGCGCGAAGGAGCGCAACTTCGTTCTTGCGGCGCGCGGATTCGGTGCGTCCAACGCATACATCCTTCGCCGCCACGTTCTTCCCCAGGCCTACAGCGTGGCGCTCACGCAAATTACGCTTCTCATCCCTCAGTACATCCTTGCTGAAGTGACGCTAACATTCCTGGGCCTCGGAGTGGGCGAACCGATGCCAAGCTGGGGGAGCCTGCTTTCATCATTGCAGCAGTATTACGTCCTGGCTTCGTATTGGTGGATGTTCTTGCCTGCGTTGTTCCTCATGCCTTTGTTTCTCGCCTACTACGCGGCTGCCGATGCTCTGCAGGAACGCCTGAAATCCGTACCGCTGTAAAAGGCGCCCAATCTCTGTTAAGAAATCTCGTATGAGAAGCGTGCCGAGGTTCCCGCGCGTCGCTGCGGGCATGCTGTTGTTGTGCTGTGCGCTCTGCGCAGTTGGATTCGCGGGTGGGGCCGGCGAGGACCGCTTGGTGACCGACAACACGCCTGGCCGCGCCGGCGGAAAACTTGTCGTCGCCGTGCGTTCCGAGCCCAAGACACTAAACCCCGTTCTAGCAGCTGATGGCCCCTCGCGAGACGTAATTCGTTGCATGAGCGGCGATCTAATTCATATCAGCGGTGATTCCCTGAAGACGGAACCGGCTCTCGCGAAATCGTGGGATATCTCTCGCGACGGAAAACAGTACACCCTGCATCTCCGGCGCGGCCTTCGCTTCTCTGACGGTTACCCTTTTTCGGCGGACGACGTCATCTTCAGCTTCCAAGTGTACCTCGATGAAAAGGTTCACTCTCCGCAGCGAGACCTGCTCGTTGTTGGCGACAAACCCATTGCAGTGCTAAAGCTGGACGACGATACGGTTCGCTTCGATCTCGCGAAGCCCTATGCCGCCGCTGAAAGAATTTTTGACGGCGTAGCCATGCTTCCGCGGCACCTTCTCGAGAAGACTTATCGCGACGGCAAGTTTTCTCAAGCTTGGAACCTTGGTGCGCCGCCCAGCGAATTGGCAGGCCTGGGCCCGTTCCGGTTGAAGGAATACGTCAACGGGCAGCGAATCATTCTCGAGAAGAATCCTTTCTACTGGAAAGAAGATCGCAACGGAAACCGGCTTCCTTATGTCGACGAGCTCGATTTTCTGGTAGTGCCGAGTGAAGACGCCCAAGTGATCCGTTTTCAGGCCGGCGAAACGGACATTCTGAGCCGCTTCGGTGCGGAGAATTTCTCGGTGCTCGAAAAACAGCAATCCCAGAAGAAATACCGCGTCTACGATCTCGGCGCGAGTTTGGAATACAACTTTCTGTTTTTCAATCTGAACAACCTTTCTTCCAAGAACTTGCCTGAAATCGCAAGAAAACAATCGTGGTTCGAGGACTTGCGTTTTCGCCAGGCGGTTTCTTCCGCGATCGATCGAAACGGGATTGTCAGGCTTGCGTATCAGAACCGCGCAACTCCTTTGTGGGGCCAGGTGACGCCCGGAGACAAATTGTGGTTGGACGCCGCACTTCCTCATCCAGCGCGCTCGATTGAGCATGCGCGAGCCCTCCTGAAATCGGCGGGGTTTTCCTGGAAGGACGATGGAGGGCTGACAGATCCGCGGGGCGCTGCGGTGGAGTTTTCGGTAGTTGTGAACTCCTCTAATTCCCAGCGCACCAAAATGACGGCCATCATTCAGGATGACCTCGCGCAGCTGGGAATGAACGTCCACATAGTGCCGCTGGAATTCCGGAACATGGTGGACCGTTTCCTGAATAGCTTCGACTATGAAGCCGCTATCATGGGCCTCGTAAGCGGGGACGCCGATCCCACGGCGGATATGAACGTTTGGCTTTCGAGCGGCGAGACGCACCTCTGGGACCTGCGGGGCAAGCCGGCCACGCCCTGGGAGTCCGAAATGGACCAGCTAATGGAGCAGCAAGAGATCACGCTCGACTTCGCGAAACGAAAACGGCTCTACGACCGCGTGCAGGAAATCGTGACGGAAGATTTGCCGGTCATTTGTCTCGTCAGTCCGAATGTTCTGGTTGGCTCGAAAGATCGTGTGGGAAATTTCCGGCCGGCAATTCTTGATCCTTACGCGCTGTGGAACGTGGAACAGCTTTATGTCCGCTAGGGTCGCCGACTCCCGCAGAATGGCTGATCAGAAGGCCGCTGCTTTTGAAAATGTGCGTCTGGCATGGCCGGACACGCGCCTTGTGCGGGAATGCCTTCGAGGCAGCGAAGAAGCCTGGTCCGCGCTAATCGACAAGTACAAAAACCTTATCTTCTCGATCCCGATCAAGTATGGCTTTTCGACGGACGACGCCACGGAAATTTTTCAGGCTGTATGCGTCGGGCTGCTGACCGAGTTGCCAAAATTGCGGGAGCCAAAGGCTCTGCCAAAGTGGCTCATGCAAATCACTGCGCACAAATGTTTACATCGCAAACGCGAACAACAGCGGAGCGTATCCTCCGAAGATGCCGACGAATCGCACGAACCAAGCGTTCCCGCGCGGGCTGAAGGCATCCTGCGGCAGGCCGAGGAAGAACAGTCCCTGAGGAACGCACTTTTCGCCCTCCCGCCCCGCTGCCGACAGCTCATCGAAATGCTCTTCTTCGAGGAACCGCCGCGGCCGTACCAGCAAGTAGCTCATAGCCTCGGAATTGCAACCGGCTCCATCGGTTTCATCCGTCAACGTTGCCTTGAACGCTTGCGCAAGCAGCTTGCGGAAGCAGGATTCCAGTGACGCCGCACGGCAAGAACCTTCTTTCCGAAAAGCTGCTCGACGAACTAGCCAACCTCAGGGACGATCCGGCCCGCACACAATACCTTGCCCGGCGCAAGCGTCTCTGGCGCACGACTGTGGTGCAGGAGCTCAACGAGGCATCGCGCACGAAGCTGCGTATCGACGCGCATCAGGCCCTTGCTCTCGCGGAAGCCTCTCTGGCGATCTCGCGAAAGCTAAGAAACAAAGAAATTCTCGCGCGCAGCCTGCGCTCGAAAGCGAATGCGCTCTACAACGTCGGAGACAATCAATCCTCACTCGATTGCCACCAGAAAGCCCTGGAAATCTTTCGCGAAGCCGGAAACACCGAGGAAGAGGCACGCACTTTAAATGCTTCCATTCAGCCTTTCCTGCTGCTGGGCCGATACGACAGTGCGCTCGAAGCAGCCGACGCGGCGCGGATTCTTTTCAAGCGCATCGGTGATCTACGGCGCCTGGGGCACGTTGAGATCAACGTCGGCAACGTTTACCACCGCCAAGACCGCTTCGAAGAAGGCCTGGCCTGCTACGAGCGCGCCTACGAGATGTTGCTGCCGCGCCGCGACGCCGAAGGGCTTGCCGTTGCGCTCTACAACATGGCCGTGTGCCTCATCACTCTGAATGACTTTCCCCGTGCCTTGGCCACCTACCAGCGAGCTCGCGAGATGTTCGTACAATACGGGATGTCGCTGCTGGTGACGCAAAGCGACTACAACATTGCCTATCTCTATTACCTTCGGGGCGAATACGGCCGGGCTATCGAAATGCTGCGCGCCACGCGCGTGGAATCCGAAAAAAATGGCGACGCGCACGTCCTGGCGCTGTGCTATCTGGACCTCTCGGAAATCTATCTCGAACTGAATCTCAGTTCCGAAGCGCGGGAAACCGCCCACGAAGGTTACCTGCGATTTCAGAAACTCGGGATGGGCTACGAAGAGGCCAAGTGCCAGGCGAACGAAGCCATGGCGTACAGCCAACTTGGCAAAGCTCTGCGCGCACTCGAGCTGTTCGCGCAGGCCCGCGAGAAATTCGTCCGCGAGAAGAACCTGGTGTGGCCCTCTCTTCTCGATCTCTACCAGGCTGTCGTCTTGTACGGTGAAGCGCGGCTTTTCGAGGCGCGACGGCTCTGCGTGCAGGCAGCCGCTTTCTTCGAGTCGTCGGCCCTTTCAGGTAAAGCGATCCTTTGCCAGTTGCTTCTTGCACGATTGTCACTGCGCACTGAGAAACTTGAGTCGGCACGGACGGAATGCGGACGCGCCCTGAACCGGCTAACTGAACTCGAAGCACCTGCGTTGTCGTATCAAGCGCATTTTCTGATGGGGCAGATCGAGCACGCATCCGGCGACGCCGGAGCGGCGTACGAGTTCTATCAGAAAGCGCGGCAGGAATTAGAGACGCTCCGAAGCAGTCTCCGCGGTGACGAGCTGAAAATCGCGTTCATGAAGAACCGGCTCGAAGTGTACGAAAGCCTCGTTGAAATATGTTTGAGC
>Ga0210401_10002011_pt1 | contig 22898 bp, 15 predicted proteins | sample IncBWH32MmetaG_FD_150866 | JGI IMG/M metagenome (GOLD analysis project Ga0210401, IMG submission 150866) | Forest soil microbial communities from Barre Woods Harvard Forest LTER site, Petersham, Massachusetts, United States - Inc-BW-H-32-M | ecosystem: Environmental > Terrestrial > Soil >... | reverse complement strand
ACCTGCTGATGCTGAAACAGTTGCACTACCTGTGTTATTTCCGTTACATGCTACGTTTGAAAATGAAGTAATACTAGCGGTCATAATATTTGGCTGTGTTATAGAAACAGAACTTGTAGCTGTTGTGTTACAAATTACATCGGTTACATAACAATTATAAGTGCTTGCTAAAAGATTACTCGCTGTTGCTGTTGTTTGATTATTGGCATCATCCCATTGGTAAGTGTAGGTTCCACTTCCATCTGTTACTGTTATACTAGCTGCACCATTACTATTTCCATTACAATTTACATTTGTAAATGTCGTAATACTTGTAGTCATTACATTTGGTTGTGTAATAGAAACTGTAGTACTGGTTGCACAACCTTTATTATCTGTAACATTTAAAGTATAGGTGCCTGCTGATAAGTTAGTTCCTGTAGCAGAATTCCCCCCAGATGGTGACCAAGTGTAAGAATATGTTGGCGAACCTCCGGTAACATTTGCCGTTGCCGCTCCTGTAGACCCACCATTACACTGTACGTTTGTGCTCGAAGTAACACTTACAGATACAGCCGTTGCAGGTTGGGTAATAGTAACTGAGTTTGATGCAGTACAACCTTTATTATCTGTAACACTTATGGTATAGTTACCCGCGGTTAAATTATTTGCTGTTACATTATTACCACCTGATGGCGACCAAGTGTAAGTAAAGGATGTGTTACCTCCAGTAACTGAAGCAGTAGCACTTCCTGTGCTGCCACCCAAACAACTTACATTAATGCTTGAACTAACCGATGCAGTTAATAAAGCAGGTTGGGTAATTGTAACCGAAGCAAGATTACTTTTACAACCATTAGCATCTGTAATTATAGCTGTATAAGTAGGGCCTGCAATTATAGTATCGCCTTGCAAAGCAATATTATCAAAACGGCAATTACCACCTGTACCTATTGCACCTGCACTTGTGTTTGTTATTGCAAATACAAATTTAGGGTTATTATTTGCACCTGCAATTGCGCTCAAATCAAGGGTCTGTGTAGCCCAAGTTATACCTGGTGTATATGAAGTAACAGGTAAATTTGTTTGGCTAAATGTAAGTCCACTATCAAGACTATACCAATAAGTGTTATTTGCTTTACCGGCACTTGATAATTCAGCCGCATAACTCAATTTAATGTTTTTGTAATTTGTAGTTGGCATATACCAAAGAAACTTCAAATTGTTACTTGGGTTACGCATTCTAATATAAAGGTTACCAGCCGTTGTTCCGCTTGAATCATTACCAAGCACAGGATATTCGTTTAAAGTAGAACCACCTGAACCATTATCTAAAATACTATCTCTTTTAGGACAACCACAACTTGCAGGAGTTGTAGGTAAGTTATTCCAAACCAAGTATGCGTGTCCTAGTGTTGAGTAACCTGCAGCTAAAGGGCTAACAGTTATACCACCCGCTCCGGTTAAAGGAAGTGTATTGTTCATATCCCAATAATGAATTAGTTTTTGTGTGTGCGTAGCAGAAAGATTTGTTGCTGTGGCCGAAGTTTGATTATTGCTCCATAAATAAGTATAAGAACCTGTTCCACCCGAACCTGAAACAGTTGCCGTTCCATTACTTAAACCGAAGCAGGTAACATTATTACTGGCAGTTATACTGGCAGTAAGTGCAACATTTGGTTGTGTAATAGTAACTGTATTAGAAGCCATACATCCTTTGTTATCAGTAACATTTATCGTATAATTTCCTGCAGTTAAATTAGATGCAACTACTGCATTTCCACCCGAAGGTGACCATGTATAAGTATATGAAGATGTTCCACCACTAACTGATACTGTTGCACTTCCGTTGCTGCCTCCATTACACGATATATTAGTGCTGGCACTAATGTTTGCGTTAAGTGCAGCAGTGGGTTGACTAATAGTTACTACAGTATTTGTATTGCACCCATTAGCATCCATTACATTTACTGTATAAGTCCCCGCTAATAAGTTAGAAGCTGTTGCAGTGTTTCCACCTGAAGGTGACCAAGTATATGTATAAGACGATGTTCCTCCTGTTACTGATGCTGTAGCACTCCCGCTATTATTACCAAAGCAATTTACATTTGTGCTTGCGCTTATGCTTGCTGATAAAGCAGCGGTGGGTTGTGTAATGGTTACTAAAGTGCTGGTGGTACAACTATTTGCATCTGTAACATTCACAGTATAATTTCCGGCAGCTAAATTATTAGCAATAGCAGCATTTCCACCTGATGGCGACCATGTATAAGTATATCCTGTTGTACCTCCACTAACTATTACAGAAGCACTTCCTGTGTTATTTCCAAAACAATTTACATTAGTACTTGTAATAACCGAACTTAAAACATTAGGCTGCGTTACGGCAACTGTTGTAGTTGCAGTTATACTATAAGTATCTGTTACACTAACAGTATAAGTACCCGGCGTAAGATTATTGGCAATTGCGGCATTTCCTCCTGAAGGCGCCCAAGTATATGTAAAAGGTCCGGTACCCGAAGGAGTAGCTGTTGCAGACCCAACACCACCAAAGCAACTACTATTTGTTGCGGCAGCACTCACTGTTACTGTGTCACCAAGTAAAGCTATATTGTCAAATCTATAATTACCGGTCGTGTTTAATGTATTAGAAATTATAAAAACAAAATTAGGATTGTTATTTGCCCCTGGAATTGTGCTTAGATTAATTACTGAAGTACTCCAAGTTGTGCCCGGGGTATATGTAGTAATAGGTAATCCGGTTGTACTATAAGTTGTTCCTCCATCTAAACTGTATGAGTATGATAAAACTGCTTTCCCTGCACTTGATAATTCAGAAGCAAACGTTAGTGTAATGTTTTCATAATTTGTAGTAGGTAAATGCCAGAAAAAAGGAATGTTTTGTAACGGATTACGCGCTCTTATATAATAATTATCCGCAGCCAAACCAAATGTATCATTGCCCAACATATGATACTCATTTAGAGTAGAACCCGATGGACCATTATCTAATGTATAAGATGTAGGAGTAATCCCTAAACTCAAGTAAGCAGTTGTTGTACTTATTTTAGAGTAATCAGCATGTAAGGGGCTAAGGTTTATGCCACCGGCACCACCAGAGGGAGACGTACTATTAAAATCCCAATAGTGAATTAATTGTAATTGAGCACTACTTTTCGTACAAATAAGTAAACTTACTGCCATTAAGGCAACTTTAATTTGATTTTTAAAATAATAATAATTCATGAGTTTGTTTTTATAAAATTTGTTGCAAAGAAAAAGATACAAGATGAAGTCAGTAGTGATAAATAGTTAGGGAATTGTTATTTTAGAATGCTACTGTAAATAAATTATTAAGTGTTTCTCATAATTAATAAATATTAAAAAACAGGTGCTTAAGTACTAATAATTAAACGAGAAATTAGTAGTAGGTAATAAATTATTTAATATAATTAATGTGTTCTTTTCATCCTATAGCGTAAAACAAGTTCAACGGCCCCAAATGATTTGGTAGAAGTGGTTAATGAAGATAGATTAATATCGTAGCCCAAGTTAAAGGAATAATTACTAAAATTTAGTCCGGCAGTTACAATAATGGCATCTTTTACCCTATACATCAATCCCGCAGTAACAGATGAGCTTTTTATATAACTGGTTCTTGAAGAAGATTCTTGCAGAATAAAAAATGTATTACAGCCAAAAATAATTTCATTAGATGGCCCTTGCTTTTGGAAAAACAAAACAGGGCTTAAACCAAATTTTGAGTTTTCAGGCTTAAACGTGTATGCCGCATTAAAAACATATCTAGAATAGATTTTTTCCTGACTACCATAAAATGAATTGCCAACACCGGGAAAGTGAAACATAGAAAGCCCAACTTGTAGTTTATTCTCGCTATCGGTTATAGAATTATGAGTTCCTTTAGCAAATTGATAATTTAGTCCAAACGCCCCATCTATTTTTGTTACTTTAGAAAAATTAGCAGATTCGCCGCTTGGTAAATTCGAGTTATAAGTAGTTCCATCATATTGATCTCCCCATTTTAAGGAATTGAAGTTTGTGCTTTTTTGAAAAAAGAACGGTTGTACTCCAACACTAATCAAATTATTTTTATTAATTTTTAAGTGATACGAAAGTGTAAGTGCAGCCAACGAAGATGTACATTGAATATTTTTATTGTTATCTTGAATAAACCCAACTCCTAAACCAAAGTACGAATTACTTTCTCGTTTTTTAAAAAGAGAAACATTTGCAAAAGCTCCATAAGTATTATAAGGATTGTTTATGCCTTTATCTTGTGTTCGGTAAATGGCACCAATATCAATGTCATCATTTCCTCCTATAAGAGCAGGATTTAACCAAAAAGGAACAGCATTAAATTGCGAAAAATGAAAATCTTGTCCTAAAAAAGTTAAGGAACAAAAAAGAAATAAAATTTGTAAATAATTTTTTTTTGTCATTGTTATCTAATTAAAATAAAATTTCCATGCATTTTACTACTTGCCCCGCTATTTAAGGTATAATTTGCTTGGTATAAATAAGTCCCTGTATTCATTTCACTTCCTTGAACGCTACCATTCCATCCTGACAATGGGTCGGTAGTTTCAAAAATTTTATTTCCCCATCTATCAAATATTTGCAGGGTTAATTTATTTATACAATTTCCACAAACTTTAAACAAATCATTTACTCCATCTCCATTCGGGCTAAATGCATCTGGCACAAAAACATCGCCACATAATTCTTGCACCAAAATATTTATGCATGAATTATTTGAGCAATTATTTGAATTTGTACCTGTAACACAATACTGTACATTAGCAACCGGGCTTTCTGTTATTGATGCACATGTAGTGCAACTCACATTTCCCGAAGTCCACTGATAATTAACAGCTCCGCTTGCTTCAAGTGTAACTAATGAACCACTTATAGAAGTTATATTAGTTTCTCCTTGATTAATTACAACGTTAGGAAGGGGAGTTGCAGTTACTAACTGCAATGCACTATTAGTACAATTATTAGTGTCAGTTCCGGTTACGGTATACGTAGTGTTAACCGTTGGAGAAACTATATCATTTGAAACAGTAGGCCCATTTGACCAAACATAAGTGTTTGCGCCACTTGCTGTTAAGGTAGTTGTTTGCCCACTACAAATAGTTGTTAATCCATTAATTGAAATAGTTGGTAAAGATTTTATAGTTACATTATGTAAAGCCGTATTTACACAATTATTTATATCGGTTCCGGTTACAGTATAAACCGTATTAGCTAAAGGTGTAACAATATTAATAGCGGTGCCAGGTCCCGCCGTCCAAGTATATGTGTTAGCTCCTGTTGCGCTAAGTGTTGTCGATTGTCCAATGCAAGTTGAATTTGCACCATTTATTGTTATTGTAGGAGGTAAATTTACAGTAATTGTTTGTGTTGCAGTATTTACACAGTTATTTATATCTGTGCCTGTAACTACATAATTAGTATCCGAGGTTGGAGAAATGTTGATGCTTGATGTATTTGAACCTCCAGACCAAGTATATGTTGTAGCACCAATTGCACTAATTGTAGTTGATTGCCCAATACAAATAGAAGATGTACCTAAAATTACTATCACCGGAAGCGGATTTACATGTATAAGTATCGATGATGAATTTGAACAATTATTTGCGTCAGTTCCTATAACAGTATATGTTGTATTGCTTGCAGGAGAAACAGTAGTGTTTGCCATGTTAGTGTTGTTTGACCAAACATAGAAGAGTGCTCCATTAGCTGTTAAAGTAGTTGTGTCACCAGCGCAAATTGTATTTGTGTCACTAATATTTATTATAGGTAAAAAATTTACAGTAACATTTTGTATAGCTGTATTTACACAATTGTTCGCATCAGTTCCGGTTACCGTATAGGTAGCATTACTCATAGGAGAAACCGTATTAGTTGATGTATTAGGGCCATTTGTCCAGGTATAAGAAGTAGCTCCATTGGCTGTTAATGTTGTTGAACTTCCAACACAAATTGTATTTATTCCACTAATATTTATTATGGGTAAAGAATTTACAATTACATTTTGTGTTGCTGTATTTACACAATTGTTCGCATCAGTTCCGGTTACCGTATAAGTAGCATTGCTTATAGGAGAAACCGTATTAGTTGATGTATTAGGACCATTTGTCCATGTATATGAACTAGCTCCATTGGCAATTAGTGTTGTTGAACTTCCAACACAAATTGTATTTGTTCCACTAACAGTTATAGTCGGCAAAGGGTTTACAGTAACATTTTGTGTTGCTGTATTTACACAATTGTTCGCATCAGTTCCGGTTACCGTATAAGTAGCATTGCTTATAGGAGAAACCGTATTAGTTGATGTATTAGGACCATTTATCCAAGTATATGAATTAGCTCCACCAGCTGTTAATGTTGTTGAACCGCCGGCACAAATTGTATTTGGTCCACTAACAGTTATAGTCGGTAAAGAGTTTACAGTAACATTTTGTGTAACCGTATTTACACAATTATTTGCATCAGCTCCGGTGACAGTATATATGGTATTACTTGTTGGAGAAACAATATTGGTTGATGTATTCGACCCATTTGTCCAGGTATACGAACTGGCTCCATTGGCTGTTAATGTTGTTGAACCGCCGGCACAAATTGTAGTTGTTCCACTAATAGTTATAATTAGTAAAGAGTTTACAGTAACATTTTGTGTGGCTGTATTTACACAATTGTTCACATCGGTTCCGGTTACCGTATAGGTAGCATTGCTTATAGGAGAAACCGTATTAGTTGATGTATTGGGGCCATTTGTCCAGGTATAAGAACTTGCTCCACTGGCCGTTAAGGTTGTTGAACTTCCAACACAAATTGTATTTGTTCCACTAACAGTTATAGTTGGCAAAGAGTTTACAGTAACATTTTGTGTGACTGTATTTACACAATTGTTCACATCGGTTCCGGTTACCGTATAAGTAGCATTGCTTGTAGGAGAAACTGTATTAGTTGATGTATTGGGGCCATTTGCCCAAGTATAAGAGCTAGCACCGCTAGCTGTTAATGTTGTTGAATTGTCTAGGCAAATTGTATTTGTTCCACTAATATTTATTATGGGTAAAGAATTTACAACAACCGTAGTAGTAATCATATTTTGACATCCATTAATGGCAGTTCCGCTTATTGTATAAATAGTTGTAGCAGAAGGGGTAGCCGTAACTGTAACACCACTTGCAGAATTTAAACTTGCAGCAGGAGACCAAGTATATGTATTAGCACCACCCGCTGATAATAAAGCACTATTTCCTAAACAAACTGTCGCAGTATTGGTGCTAATAGTCGGAGCAGTTTTAACAGTAATAATTTTAGTGCTTGTATTAGAGCAATTATTTACACTTGTACCTATAACCGTATATGTAGTGTTTATAATTGGCGAAACTGTATTTGTATCTGTATTTCCACCTCCCACCCACGTATATGTATTAGCACCACTTGCAGTAAGTGTAGTAGATTGATTACTACATAGTATAGTGGCGCCACTAATGCTAATTATTGGTTTAGGATTTACCGTAACAGTTGCCGTTGTTGTACTACTACAATTGCTTGCATTAACTCCGGTTAAAGTATAAATAGTTGTGGTTGTAGGGCTTGCTATTACCGACGCAGAACTTACGCTATTTAATCCCGCCGGCGGACTCCAGGTATATGATGCGGCACCGCTGGCATTTAAAACTGTTGAATTACCGGCGCAAATTGTCGCACTATTAGCAGTAACAACCGGAGACGGATTAACAGTAAGCACTACATTATTAGAGTTGATATTAGTGCAAGTGCCTGAGGACACTACACATTGATACTGAAAGTTATTCATAGTCCCTGTGCTTCCACTCATAATCAAACTATCTGTATTAACTCCACTATAAACACCAAAATTAATTAAGTTTGTAAAACCACTACCTGTATTTACCTGCCATTGGTAGGAATTGTTTGCACCACCTATTACATGTGTAAAAAAATTGGTAGAGTTACCGGAACATATATTTTGACTTGTTGGTTGTAATATAAAGCTTGGGCATATACTATCTCCCTCTAATGTTATATTATCATATCGGTCGTTACCCGAAGTTGCCTGTGATGCAGCTCCAGAGTACGATATACAAAACACAAATTTTGGATTATTATTCGCTCCTGATATAGCACTCAAATCAATGCTTTGTAAACCCCAGGCAATGCCGGGTGTATAAGTGGTCATTGGTAAACCTATGGTAATAAATGTAAGCCCACTATCTAAGCTGTATGAATAATTCTGACCTGGTTTTCCCGCACTCGATAATTCGCTGGCATATTTCAATAATATATTTTGATATCCTGTTGTTGGCATATACCAAAGAAATTTCATGTTGTTCATAGGGTTACGTGTTCTTATGTAAAGATTACCGCCAGAAGTTCCACCGGTATCATTTCCAAGAACAGGTCTATCATTAATAATTGCCCCACCCGCACCATTATCTACAAGGCTATCTCGCACAGTGCATCCACAACTGGCCGCTGTTGTAATCGAATTTGTATAAACTAAATATGCATGTCCTAAAGTAGAATATTCAGCTGCTAACGGACTTACACTTACACCACCCGCCCCACCGGCAGGAAGTGTATTATTCATATCCCAATAATGTATTAGTTTTTTTTGCGCCATACTTTCTGTAGGAGAAAGCAAGAAGAAAAAAACCAAACACAATAAATAACCAATAAAATAATCTTTAGGTTTCATGCTAATTTTACTTCTGTAATTAATTAGCTTTAATAAATTTCAAGGTAACAGGATTTCTTCCACTTTGTTCTTTAATGACTACAAAGTATACGCCATTTTCTAATTGCGATGTATTAAGTAAAATTTCTTTTTTGTTTTGTACAGTAGCGTATACAGCCTCCCCAATAATATTATAAATGGCAATAATTTTATTTCCTTCATAACTGCTTGAAATAAACAAATTATCTTTTGCAGGATTTGGGAATAAATTATATCCAAAATTATTTCCATTTATTTCCGAAATACCAACTGAGTTAAGGCTATCTCCTTCAACAGTAACATTGTCGTATCTATCATTTCCATTTAAAGTAATATTTTGTTGCGAGGTTTTTATACGCAAAACAAATTTTGGATTATTGTTTACGGCTGCAATAGAAGAAAAATCAAGTTGAATCTGAGTCCAAGCTGCATTTATTGTGCTTGAGTCAGGAAGCCCCGTTGTACCTAATCCGGCAGTAGTAAAAGTTAAACCACTATCCAAGCTATAAGAATAAAGTTGTCCTAAAGGGCCACTGCCTGATCTTGTTGCAACGTAAGTAATCATAATGTTTTTGTAATTGGTAGTTGGTAAAAACCATAAAAATTGGTTTTCACTGCTTGGGTTACGCGTTCTTACATAAAGGTTTGCCCCGCATGTAGTTGTATCATTTCCAAGAACAGAGCGCACATTAATTGAACTGCCTCCAGTACCATTATCTATAATGCTATCTCTTTGTGGTGTTAATGTTTGGTTAAGCACCAAATACGCATGACCCAATTTTGTATAGTCAGCAGCTATTGGGCTAAGGTTTGTGCCACCTGTACCGGCACAAGGTTGTGTTGCATTAAAATCCCAATAATGAATCAATTTTAATTGTGCTTTACTTTCTAATTGGCTTAACAATAAAGTGAACAAACTAATTGTAACAATAAATCTATTTTTTTTCATGAGTTTTTGGTTTAATTATTTTTCCGCAAAACTGCGCTAACGAGTTTAATTTAAGTTTATCTATAAGTTAAGTAATTGGTATGTTATTTTACATCTGAATAATTTTCTTGCTTATTTAGGCAATTGAATAATAAACTGCACGCAAAAATATTTGCGCCTAAAATTTCTAAGTATATATAATAAGGTATATCAATTTAATAACCATTAGTTAGTGTCTGGAAACAGTTGCCATATCTAATAACACAGCATAAAGAAGTAATTGCTTTTTAAGTTTTAGTTACTAACTAAAACTATTTTAAAATACATTTTCACACTATTATTTCAAGAGGGTTTATTTTCAATGTTATCAAAGCTTTACCAAATTATAATCCAAGCATTGTCATACTATTAAGAATGTATTAAGTCTTATACTATTGCAGATTTACATTTTAAAACTAAAGTAGTTTTGCGCGAATTGTAAAAAAACATAAAACAACAACAAGTATGTCTTCAATATTTAAACAACATTATTATTTCGCTTTCGTTTTAATTGCATTTTCACTACTTAGCACTGTTGCCGAAGCTGCTTCAATCAAAGGGTTTGTATTAGACTCAAAAAACAAAGAGGGACTAATAGGTGCAACGGTTTTTAATAAAGACAATATTAAAATTTCAGATATCGCCGCATTAAATGGCGCTTATCTACTTAAAAATATTAGTCCCGGTACTTATACAATCAAAGCTCAATACATTGGTTATATAGCTCAAGAAAAAATAATTACAATAAAAGAAGGTGATGAAAGTGTACGACTTGATTTTCTTCTTGAAGCTGATGCCATAAAACTTAACGAAACAGTAATAGAAGCTAGCGTTGATAAACAATCAGATAGTTATTCAAGAGACTTAGAAAAGAATTCAAATAATATTATGAATGTAATGTCGGCAAAAACGATACAATTACTACCGGATTTAACAGTAGGGAATGTATTGCAAAGAGTTTCTGGTGTAACGGTAGAAAAAACTGCGAGTGGCGATGGAAGATACGCTACTATACGTGGCATGGATAAGAGATACAACTATACTATGATTAACGGAATAAAAATTCCAAGCCCCGATAACCAAAACCGTTTTGTACCAATGGATATTTTTCCTGCGGATATTTTGGGGCGTTTAGAAGTAATAAAATCGTTAACCCCTAATTTAGAAGGAGACGCTATTGGTGGTGTTATGAATTTAGTATTAAAAGATGCGCCACCTAAATTTATTTGCTCAGCTAATCTAGCTACCGGGTATAGTCAAACCCTGTTTGATAGATCATTTCAACAATATAATGTAAGCCCTACTTATAATAAATCGCCCGAGCAAATAAACGGACCAAATTATATGGCTAAGGTCTCTGATTTTTCTCCACAAACTATGGATTATAAATCAATCAACGCATTACCTAATCTTATTGCAGGTCTTACAATTGGTAATCGTTTTTTTAATAATAAATTGGGTGTGTTGTTTTCTGGTAGTTATTCCGACACCTATAGTGGTTCAAGTGCTATTTTTATGATTCCGGATCGCTTGCCAAATCCAATTCCAAGTAATTCTCCTGGTTTTACAGATATCGAAGTAAGAAGTTATTCGTTACATCAAAAAAGAGGGGCCGCTCATGTTTTGTTAGATTATAAGTTTAATAAAAGACATAAAATATCTATCTATTCATTATATACTTCTCAGGAACAAATCAGGCAACGATATACTTCTGATACCGTTATTGCTGTTAACTTAGGAGAAGTAGATAAAAAATGGCAGTCATTAGTAACCCAACAAAGCATTTACAATTCTTCCTTAAAAGGAATAGATACTCTTTTTAAAAACTTTTGCGTTAGTTGGAGTGCTGCCTATTCTAAAGCTTGGGCAAACACGCCTGATTGGACTACTTTTAGCGCAATTGGCACTGCTACTACTAATCGTTTGTTATGGGATAAAATGTCAAGGCAATGGTTAAGTAATTCTGATCAGGATATTAGTGGGTTTATAAATCTTAGTTATAAAATACAGATTCAAAACAATGTGTTTCAAAAGTTATTTTCGGATGATGGAATTGATTTAATGTTTGGGGCTATGAATAGAAATAAAAATAGAGATAACTATTATGATCAATATAGCTTTATACCGTCTACCATAAATCAACAGGTCACTACAATAAGTCAAGCAACATGGACAATTCAAAATCCACAAGGCACACCACAAAATCCTAATAATTACAATATGCAGGAAAATGTAAATGCTTATTATGGTATGACCAAATTCTCACTAGGCTCAAGATTAAATATATTAGGTGGTGTACGAATTGAAAACACATCGCAGGCATATACTACAAGCGAACCTATAACTATACCGGGTCAAAATGGTACAAAAACATATACTGATATTTTACCTAGCGGACAAGTAAAATTTAAAATCACTTCAAAACAACATCTTCGTGCCAGTTATTTTGCTTCTATTACCAGGCCCGGTTTTTTTGATTTAGTGCCTTATACAATAACCGGCGAATATTTTGATTACCAAGGAAACCCATACTTAAAACATACTCAAGCTGATAATTTTGATCTTAGATATGAATTTTTTCCAAGCCCTTCAGAACAACTTCTTGTTGGTGTATTTTACAAAAACATTTATAATGCCATAGAAAATCACTTTGTTAATGGAGCAGGACCATCTGCCATGTTAATTGAGCCGTTAAATATTTCAAACACCGCTACTAATTATGGTTTTGAACTTGTATTCAATAAATTTTTTGGGCACTTTGGAGTTGGTGCTAATTATACTTTCACACAATCTCAGGTCATTGATAGTACAAAAGTATATTATCATGACGCCGCCACAAATAATAACACCTTTAAAACAGTTGCTGAAGTAAGGCCTTTACAAGGGCAAGCCAAACATATAGCTAACCTATCACTTATGTATAAGAACCCAAAAATGGGTTTGGATGCACAAATATCTGGGGTTTATACAGGAGAGTTAATTTCACAGGTTTCTCCTTATTATGGCCTTCACTACTGGCAAATGCCTATGACCAGACTGGATTTTTCGTGTGAGAAAAAACTTAGTAAAAAATTTAATTTAAGTGTTTATGTAAAAATAAATAACATATTAAATACTCCTTTAACTGTTCGCATGATGCAACCAATTCCAACCCAGTTTACAGTTCCCGGGCCTACATATTTGCCCGAGCAAACTACCAATAAAAGTATTGTAGTTCAAAAGGAAATATATGGTCAAAGTTATTTAATAGGATTTAGATATAAATTTTAATAATAAATTTTATGCTAAGTAATTGCTAAGTTTTTTTTAAATGATTAGTAATTACATAGTCTTACCTTAATCTTTAAATAATATATTATCAAGAGTTTTGCTACCTAATTTAAAAATAATATAAAATATGAAAAAATTACTCATGATTGCTGGAATAACGGTTATAGCTATCGCCCCGTTCTCTTCTTGCAAAAAGAAAACAACTAATGAAACAACTACCGTATCGGTTCCTCCTTTTCAAATTGGGGTTCCAATTTCTCCGGGAAATGTAAATGGCGGTAGTGTTAAAGGAACTATGACAAGTGGTAACACATACACTATTTTAAATGACATAACCATTAATGCCGGCGATACATTGCTATTGCAAAGTGGTGTTACAGTTTGTGTTAAAAATAGTGTTACAATTATAGTAAAAGGTGTTTTAATTTCATTAGGAACTCAAGCTCAACCAAATTACTTTACTTCTTGTGGCGCATCAAAAATTAATACAATTGCACAGGGAGATAATCCTTCAACAGATCCTGCCTATAATGGCCCAACAGCAGGCTCAGGATGGTGGACAGGAATTAATTGCGACACATCGTGTAAGTTACTTTGCTTAAAATGGACGCATATTGATTTTGCTGGCGCAACATTTCCTGTTACAGAAAATTTTGTAGGAGGAACTCAAGGATCAATTTCTTATTCAATTTTATTTCAAAACCCGGTTGGAAACTTTATTATGGAAGATAGCTGGTTATATGGCAATGATGATGATGCTGTAAGAATACAATGCGGGCATATCAGTATCATGAGAAATACATTTGAAAAAAACGGATTAGCTAGCGGAGATGTTTTAAATGCAAAAAGTGGAACCGTAGGCGATATGGCTTATAACTTATTTTTAGGTACTTGTACAAATGGAACCAAAGCATCAAATAAAGGAGGACAACCTGTTCAATGTAATGTTAACATGTACAATAACACTTATATTGACGGCGGTTACAGACAAGCTGGTCAGGCTGGTCGTAGCGGAGGCATAGATTATGAACAAGGTGCTAAAGGCATGGCTTATAATAACCTTTTAGTTAACTGCAGAGTAGGTTTTCGTATAGTGAACAACCCAATTGCTGATACAGCTAATTGTTTTTACGGCAACAATTATTCTTACGGAGACTCTGTAAGTGTAGTTAACCAAACTTATCCTGTAGGATATATCACAAAACCTAATGCATATTTTTATCCTACTGCCGCACAATGTGGTTACGTATATAACTCAAATGGTGCAGCTGCTTATAATGCTGCTGCTTTAGCGGGTCAAGGAAATCCAATGTTTGTTAATTTTCCATTACCTGAACCGGGCATCATGCACCTGTCAGATATTTCTTATGTTGGTAATTATAATTTCCGACTTCAGTCAGGTTCACCTTGCTTAAATCATGGATATACATCTTTTAGCCCTTTAAATGCAACTACCGTTACTAACCCTCATTTTGCTGCAACAATAACGCCTCCCGGTAGAGATATAGGTTGTTACCAAAGCGACGGAAGCGGTAATCAACATTAATAAATAAAATTTAGATAAATTTTTAGCAGGCTCATATTTATAGTATGAGCCTGTTTTATTAAATAAAAAATAATAGCATTACTTTTTTGTCTATATAAATTTATGAAAAAAATATTTTCAATTTTTATTACCGTATATATATGTTTTAGTAATTTATGTTTTTCTCAAAATGATACTTTATCTGTAATGACTTACAACGTACTTCATTATGGCGACGGGTGTCAAGGGTCTAACGGTTATCTTCATTCAAAACTTAAAACTATTGTAAAATATGCAAACCCGGATATATTAGGGTTGGTTAAAATGCAAGCTATTAAAATAAATGCTACAGATTGGAATGGCATTTCTCCTGTAGGTTTCGCCGATTCGGTAATTGCTTATGCTCTTAATGTTGCTTATCCAGGTAAATATGCCTATTGTACTCTAACTAATTTATCTAATGATGTTGATGGCGATATGGATGTTTTATTTTACAATCAAAATAAATTAGGTTTTGTATCAGTAGTTAATTTGTGTAAAAATCAAGAAGACTTTGACCTTTATAAATTACATTATAAAGACCCTAACCTTACAACCACAAACGATACAACTTTTTTGTATGTAATTTTAAATCACACCATTTCAGGCACCACAACCGCCGGTCGAGATCAGCAAGATTCAACAGTAGTAAAAGGATTACAAAATAGTTTTTACCATTTGCCCAATGTAATTAGCATGGGAGATTTTAATACGCACACAAGTGCCGAACCCGGATATGAATTATACACAACCACAAGTGATACCAGTTTTATATTTTATGACCCACCTTTTAAACCCGATCACAATCTAAACTATCCATTAAATTGGAATTCGAACTCGAGTTGCTCGAAATATTTAAATACTACAACCAGGCAATCAAGTTCTGTACCCAATAGCTGTGGTACAAATGGGGGAGCTAAAGATTGGTTTATTCATATCTTTTTATCAAAATGGCTAGTAAGTAATTTTGACTATATAAATTATATTCCCAATTCTTATACCACAATAGGAAATGACGGCAAACGTTTTAGTATTTCAGTAAACGATAGTACAACTAACGGAAAAAATCTTTCTGCTCCACCAAACGTGTTAAATGCATTATTCGATTTGTCAGACAAGTATCCCATAATGGTAAAACTGGGTGTTACATTTAATACAACAAACGCTATTAAAAAAATAAATTCAAATGAGGATATAGCTGTTTATCCTAATCCTTGTAAAGCAGTTTTTACCATTGAAAACAATGCAACTATAAAACAAACTGTATATATATATAATTTAAATGGCGAGTTAGTTTTACATCAAACCATGCATAATAAAATCAATAGCATTGATGTAACCAATTTGCAAGAAGGGATTTATAATATCAGTATTCTGGAAGACAAGTTTTTAGTAAATAAAAAACTGGTCATTATAAAATAATTAAAAATCTATTAATCACCCGAAAATTAAATGAAAACAACAATTATTATAGCCTTATGTAGTTTTTGGTCATTTTATACTATAAATGCTCAAGAAAGCTATATCGATTCTCAGGCTACAAATTACAATACATCATCTGCAAATAGTAATTCGGTAACTACAACACTTGCCACTTCTATCAAAGTAAATACACCAAGGGTAAAAGAAAACTCAGGAATTGAATATATAAATGGAAGCATATATACTTTTGGCGATTCGGGCAACCCTGCTTCTATTTTTAAAATAGATACTGTTACCGGAAATGTTGTGCAAACTATACATGTATCAAACTACGGAAACACCGATTGGGAAGACATTACCGACGATGCAACTTATTTATATATAGGTGATTTTGGAAATAACGATGGCGACAGAACCGATTTAAAAATATTGAAAATTGCTAAAGCGCAGTTTGCGAATAAAAAAGATTCATTAGTTAACGTTACTGCCGAGGTTATTAATTTTTCTTATGCCGACCAAACTAGTTTTGAAGGCAATGATCATACTAATTTTGATTGCGAATCAATTCTTTCGTTTAAAGACAGCCTTTATCTTTTCACAAAAGATAGAGGTGATTTAAAAACACGCGTATATCGTTTGCCGAAAACACCCGGTACTTATACAATTAACCCTTACACCAATTTTAATGTAAACGGAAAAATTACAGGGGCAGATTACAACCCCTTTACAAACAATGTTGTTTTAATTGGTTATATGGGCGGAAGCAAAAATTCTTTTGTTTGGCTTTTAAGTGATTTTAAAGGGGCAAATTTTTTTTCAGGAAATACACGTCGTTTAGAACTGGGGAATATATCTAAACCCTGGCAAACAGAAGGCGTTACTTTTTGTAAAGAAAAAGGTTCGCAAAGAATATTTATTTCTTGCGAAACCAAATCAGATATTCTTGCAGGAATATATGTTGCTAATTTAAATTTGTATAAAAGCACTAAAAAGTAGATTCTATTAAAGCACCCAGTACTTTTTGTTCTAAATCAGTATTGTATTTTAAGTTGGTTTGTGTTTCCATTTTTATTTGTAATAAGGCGTATCATAAGGCACTTTATAAGGGTTATTATTTGTTTGTTGCTGTTGTGTTACATAAGTTTTAAAATCGCGTTGCAGGGCAAATGCAGCATTATTAGAGTAGGTTGTTTTTAAAAACCCGCAGTGTTTTACAAATGCCGTTGCTAAGTTTTTAATGCTATCATCCGTTTTATTTAACTCAATAGCTAAAGCATGTATAACATCGTTATCAGCAAAATAAAGGGGCAAGTCTATCCCTTCTATCTTTCTAGTATATTCTAAGTTAGTGGTCGTTATTTGACCCTCTGTTGGTCGTTCATTGGTCGTTTGTTGGTCTTTATTACTTGTACGAATGGTTACAACATCACTATTTATAAGGGTTACAATTGTACCTTTGTTGGTCGCTTTTGTTACAACCAACTTGCACAATTCTAGTGTTTTGATGGCCGTCCGCAACTGTCGCCGTGTACAGCCCTTCCAAAGCATTTCAGTAGTGCCAATTACACATTGCATAAGTTGTAAATTTAATTTGTTATAGTTCTCGTTCCATTTTATACGCTCGGCTATAACAAGCATTAACAACATAGCAAAAGGATGATTTTCTCTTAACCAACGGCATTGCTCGCTACGGTGCATTAAATAAAAAGATGTGGTTTTTGTACTCATTTTGTAAAGCATTTATTTGCTTTTACAAAATTACTTGGCTCTATTTTTTAGGCTGTACTTTGCGGTACTGATTTTGTTTTGATTATTTAATTACTAAGTAATTACACACTTATTTATATTACATTTACTCTAACACTATACATTACAAATTGATGAATAAATTAGTACTAATAGGCAATGGCTTTGACTTAGCACATGACTTAAAAACCAAATACACAGATTTTCTTTTATGGTATATTAATAAAGTCTTCAGAGCATTTAAATCAAGTTTAAATTATGATGATGGCTTAATGAAAATGTTTGGCTACAGAAACTTTCCGGAAAACATGGCAGAATTTTTAACTGTCACAGAGTTTTTAGAGCAAATGAATTTGTATCATGGCCAAGGGGTCACTTATGGATTTCACCACCCATTCTTTACTAGTCTGATTAAAAAAAATCATAAAAATAATTGGGTTGATATAGAAGCGCATTACTATATCGAATTAATAAAACTCTATAAAAAAACAGAATCTCCCAATTATACTGGAGATTTATATTATATTGAAAATGATGTAGATAAATTAAACACATGCTTTGAATTGATTAAGAAACAATTAAGCGAATATTTAACTGAAATAGATGGTTATGCAAAGCAAAAAAATGCAGAGATTGATAACCATATTTCATCGCTGATTCGCACTACACATTACAATAACTTTCGCAATTTAACTAACCCTTCTGCTGGCCCCCAACAAGAAATTCATTTTTTGAATTTTAACTATACCTCTACAATTGAGCAGTATATTGATGCTATTGAAGGATATGTAGATAAGAATGCTATTAAAGATTTTTGTAAAATCAATTATATACATGGTAAACTTAATGATAAAGATAATCCCATAATATTTGGTTACGGCGATGAAATGGACTCCTATTACAAAAAAATAGAAACATTAAACTCAAATAAGTTTTTACAGAACATAAAATCTTTTGGCTATTTCAGAACAGGCAATTACCAAAGTTTTTCATCACTTATTAATTATAAAGGTGGGCGATTTGAAGTACACGTTATGGGACACTCATGTGGCTTATCTGATAGAATATTGCTTAACAGTATATTTGAGCACCCCAATTGCGTGTCAATAAAAATATATTATCATCAAAAAAGCGAAACAGAAAACGACTTTTTTGAAAAAACACAAGAAATATCAAGACATTTTACAGCTAAAGGAAAAGAGAAAATGAGAACGACAATCGTCTCTTTTCAAGACAGTAAGCCATTAACTAGTTTTAGTAGAACGTAAAACCATAAAAAAAGCCCTTCATTGGATACTTCTTGATAATATGTAAGGTTAAATTATTTTTAGGTATCGAATCTACTAAAACCTCAGTTGTTGGTATGGCCTCTTCGTATACACCTTTCGTCCCTAATCCAATTAATTTTCCATAAATGAATTTCACAAAAAGTTCGGAGGTTAGAATATATTTCCGCTCTATTTTTCTAAAAAAATTAGCTCCAAAAAAAGAAGTCGAAGGCCAAAGTGACTTTAAACGTTTTTTGAAATCAAATTCGTACCAAGGCCTATCTTTTATGAAATCAACGTAATCCTCTGTGAATACTGCATTAAATTTATCTTCATCTGTTATTACTTCTTTGGTATCTGTAACACGCCCCACAATAACTTCATACCATGATTTAATGGAATATTCTATAGAGGCACTGGAACCAATGACCCATATCATAAAGTGATACCCACCGTTATAAGGAAAATTATCTTTTATCTGGTCATTTACAATTTTATAACTATGCCAAATTTGAGCAGTATGGCTCATGAAAGGAAAACTTGTTGCTGTATGGTTTTTAAAGTATTGAGCTTGCTCATCTGGACTAAAGACCAGATACCATTCTGGGAAGGTTAAGAATGTTTGGTCAGCAGGACGGATATATTCTTTGGGAGTAACAGGATTTTTATTGACGGATAACCACTCTTTTTTTACTACCAGTCCTTTACCTTCAGCAATAGTTGTAGGATTTCTTTTTTTGCAAAAGAAAATGACTACTGAAAGTAAAATAGAACAAAGAGTAAGGATTCTAAGTCGTTTCATTGTTATTGTTTTATAAATCCAATTAATGTGTTGGTGGAGGGGTCTTTATCCTGTAAGATACGCTGTCCTAAATCCTTAAAATCATAACTGCTTATTATCTTGACCCACTCGTCAATAGATTTAAATGATTTGAACTCTGAGTTATCCGTTTCCCAAGATACATTCAATCCCAAATTGAAAACTGTGTGAACCAAGGAAACGAAAGTTGCCATTTCTTCAGTTTTCACATCATGGTCTCTCATTATGAACAAACCGCCCTTTCTAAGCACTCGTTTAATGGATTTTATATACCCATCCAATAAATCATGAGGGCAATGATGCAAGCCTATATGGCAGGTTACTAAATCAAGGCTATCTGTATGGATTTCAGCTTCGCTTATTGGTTGATAGTTATTCAGGTTAAAAAACTGCCCTAACTTCTTTATCTGCCCTCGTTCAAAAATATCAGCAATGGAATTATTGGGTTCAATATCATTCGTAATATGTACAGCTCCTGAAAGATTAATATGCCTGCGTAATTCACTAATGTATCTTCCTGTAGAGCCAATCTCTAAATAACCGTCAATTTTTGTCTTACTGCCTAGTAGTTTTAATACTTGATTGGACATTTCTTTCTTCTGTTTTTTCAGAGCAGGTAAGGCTAAAGTTAGCTCTGAAAGGAAGGGTTTTATTTTTGAAAGATTAGCTTGAACAGATTTATAAATTTCTTCGTCTGTACTTTTTTCTTTGCTTGTAGTGGCAATAAGGTGGTGAAACTTATCTTCTGGATATAAATGAAAAATTACTTGTAAGAAGCTGTAAAAATCATCACTCCATTTGCTATTTGAGAATACCGTTTTAAATTCAGATGCTTTTGCCATGTGTTAATTTCCTTTTGGTTGATAATAAGTATCCCAGATTACATTCCTAAATTTATACGTAGGGTCGAGTTTTGACTTTAGTTCCATAAGTTTTTTTGCATTAGGATATGCTTTATGAAATTGCTCCTTTGTTGCGTGTGCTTGGTACGGCAAATAATAAGAGCCATTAACAGAAATGACCGCATCAATTAATTCTCTAGTCCAAACACCGACTTTACTTTTTTCAACATCATCAGTATTCTGTTTATACCAAACCACAAATGCAAAAACCTCTTCTTTTGCCCAAGCCATTAAAGAGCCGCTATCCTCAAAAGCGTGTCTGATAGATACATTAATTACGTTTACATTATGCCTTCTAAATATCTCCTCCATTCATAATGATTAAAACCCATCAAGTTTAGCATCATTAGATATTGAGACTTATTGTTTTTCTCATTTGCTGGAGAAATTCGGTTAAATAGAGAGTAACAAAAGTTATCTCTATTTGAACTCTGATAATAGTTTTTCAGAAAGTCTTCGAATTGTGATAATGAAAAATATTTTTCGTTTTTATAAAAAGTAGTTTGAATTAAATCATATTGGATTTTTTTACCTTTAATCTTTAAATCTCCAGATGTAGGAGACCATACATAATAGGCCTTTCTATTTTTGAATGCATCAACAAATCCCTGTAACTCTGGTTTTTCCTTTAATTCTTCATTCCAATATTCAAGCCTTCTTTCAGTAGGTTCGTTTAAATTAAGAAACACTAAGTATTTTTCTCCATAGTGGACTTTATCAATAGGACCATATCTATTACTAAAGCCAGAAACCCAGATTTCGTCACCTATATTAAGATGGCCTTTATAAATTTTTACAATCTTAGCTGTGGCTCTGAAGTCTCCATTTGATTTATATTCAATTAACGCAACTACATCAGAGCTATCCAACATTTCCTTCCATGGTACACATCTAAACTCCCATTTGTATCTATACTTATATCATCAATCTGTTCAATTAATAGCTTGGCATCATCATCTTTTTCATAAGAAATAAGTAATAATCCATAACGGACTTGATAAATATATCCTAATGAAGGTTCACTTGCAGAGAATATTGAATTTGTACCGTTCATTTTTTTATACTTAATACAAATCTAAACTAAAAAACTTTCTATTAATTACTACTTCCTTGCCAAATTACGGCTTTTTCTATACGACAATAATGTAACCCCAACTGATATCGAAACCCTTGATTTTCCTGGATTGTTTAAAACTCAATAAATTGTTGTGTAAATTGTTGCGTAAAAGTCATAAAAAAAGCCCTGAACCTATTGGTATCAGGGCTTTTTTAATCTACTGTCAGTAGCCCGTACGAGAATCGAACTCGTGTTTCGTCCGTGAAAGGGACGCGTCCTAACCCCTAGACGAACGGGCCATTTTTAATGGAGCGCAAATGTACATTTTTTTTTTAACCTACAAAAAAATTTACCAAGCAATTTCGTCGCCTATACTGCCCTCGGTTTGCGATTTAAAGCCCAAACGCTTGCCGGTTTTAAGTTTATCGCTTTGTACACGCTCAATAATTTCGTTTAACGATATTTCTCTAACATTGTCTGCCGGTGGGGTATACAGGTCAAAACTAATGGCATAAGCAATTAAATCATACACAATTTCCTTTAAAGTGTCACGCGATACTTCGGTATCCGAAAAATTGCTGTATTTATATCCCAAAGGTGGCTTGGCTTCTACAAAAAAGCGGTTTTCACGGTTTACAAACACCCTAGATATAAGGTAGCCCAAATCTTGCAGGCGGTTATATTTAAAGCTATCGGCTAAAAAGTTATATACATATATAATGCCGCAGTACGAGTTAAGCTCATTTTGCTTTACATAACCCGTTTTAAACATGGGGTGTGCCTTATCAAACTCAAAAACGTTGCTGTGCATGTAAAAAACAAGCATATCGCCGGCAACTTTTAGCTCAATTTCGTGATCGCTGGGAAAGCGAAAATCAACCGAAATACGTTTATCTATTTGATGCGCTTCTTTCTGCAAATCTTCGGCAATGGTTTTTACCACATCCTTTAAAGCATCAAAGGTGTTGTGTGCATTTTTATACACATCTTGCTTCATGACTGATTTTTCGCGAAGCATGTTTACAATTTGGTCTCTCTGGGTATCAGCCATGTTTTTTTGTTTTTAATTAGACAGAAACTAATAAGCAATTGCAAATAAAACGCGTTGTTCGGATGGTTTACCACTATAT
>Ga0210401_10002008_pt1 | contig 22918 bp, 12 predicted proteins | sample IncBWH32MmetaG_FD_150866 | JGI IMG/M metagenome (GOLD analysis project Ga0210401, IMG submission 150866) | Forest soil microbial communities from Barre Woods Harvard Forest LTER site, Petersham, Massachusetts, United States - Inc-BW-H-32-M | ecosystem: Environmental > Terrestrial > Soil >... | reverse complement strand
CAGACGCAGCGGATGCGAGGCGGCCGCTCAGCTTCCCGAGATCGAGCGTACGGCCGTGCTCGTGAATCTGCACTGAGTCTCGACCGCACATGGTAATTTGCGGTTGGGCGTCGCCTTCAAGATACGTAAATTGGCGGCGAGCGCAGGCGCGGCAATCGGCCTTGCGCGCGATCCGGATCGATTGAAACTTCCCGCTCCAGACATCGCAGCAGACCAGGCGGCCGCCCAGCGCCTCAGGTTTGCCCGCCAGGATTTTCAGCGCCTCTGCTGCTTGGATCGAGGCGACCAGACTTGCCGCCGCATTCAGGATGCCCGCCGTGTCGCATGTCGCCTCTGCACTGATCGTGGTCGCGTGATCGCTAGCCTCGAGCAGACAGGCGAGGCAAGGCGTTTGGTCCGGGCGAATCGTCAAGGTAACGCCGTAGCTGCCGACCGCCGCGCCGTAAATCCAGGGAACGCCGAGTGCAATCGCGGCGTCATTTATCAAGAGGCGGGTTTCGAAATTGTCCGTACCGTCAAGAATTACCTGGTGGCCGGACAGCAGATCCCGCGCATTTTCAGGAGTCAGGTCCGCGACGATAGCTTCGATTGCCGGGCCCGAATTTGCGAGGCGCAAGCGGCGTTCGGCCGCTACGGCTTTGGGGAGAGATTCGCACGCGTCGCTTTCCTCAAACAGCGTCTGGCGCTGGAGATTTGACGGCTCGACGAAATCACGGTCGATGATGCGGAGCCGTCCCACACCGGCCCGCACAAGCAGGCTTGCAAGCACAGTTCCCAAGGCGCCGCAGCCAACCAGCACGGCGCTCGACTCGAGCAGACGCTGCTGGCCTTGCTCGCCGATGCCGGCGAAAAGGATCTGGCGCGAATAGCGCTCCTGCTCCTCGCGGTTCATTCTTTTGCCCTCAGCGGAGACGGTTGCCACTTACTCATCACGCAAAGCGACCAATGGATCGACGCGCGTAGCACGCCGCGCCGGCAAAAAACATGCCGCGGCGCCTATCATGACCACGACAGCGATGACGGCAGAGAACGTCAAGGGGTCTCCCGCTGAAACACCCCACAATTCGCTCGAAAGCAGACGTGTTGCCGCAAAACCAGCCGCAACGCCGATCGCGATCCCCGCAATCACCAGAATCAGCCCCCTGCCGAGCACCATTCGCAAGATGTCCGAACGCTGCGCCCCGAGCGCCATGCGAATGCCGATGTCATGGGTTTGGAGCGACACCGCGTAGGCCATCACGCTGAAAACGCCGATGGCGGCGAGCAACAAACCGATTCCGGCGAACGCACCGATCGAAACCAAACCAAACTCCGGCTGCGCATACGAGTAACGCTGCAAGAAGCCGTTGAGCGTTCCCGCCTGGCTGATCGCCACATTGCGGTCCACAGCCCATATTTCCGCGCGGACAGTTTGCAGCACCGAAAGCGGTTCGACCGCTGTCCTTACAAGTATCGCGCGATTCGCATATGCGGTGATGGTATAGGGAACGTAAGCCTGCGGCATCGGCGGGTCCCGCAAGCCCTGGTTCTTGATGTCGGGAACGACGCCGACGATTTCGAAATACGCGTCATGCGGCGTTTGCGCGATCGTGTCAAACACATTGAACTTGAACTTCTGTCCGAGCGGATCGTCGCCCGCGAAATAGTTCCGCGCAAAGGTCTGGTTCACGACGGCAACGAACCTTCCCGAATCGACGTCGTCTTGCGACAGAAGCCTGCCCCGCAAAACAGAAATCTGAAGAGTTTTGAAGTAGTCCTCGCTGCACACGTCAAACAGCGTATTCCACGCTTCCGAGTGCGTCTTTCCCGGCACCGTCACTTCGCTTCTTCCCGCGTTGTAAGGTGGCAAAGAGATGGTTTCGGCGGCCGAAACCACGCCTGGAAGTGCGCTTATGCGTGCGAGCGCTTGCTGAAAGAAAGCCTTTCTCGCCGGCACCGTCGTGTAACTTGCCTTCGGAAACGTGATCGCGGCTGCCAGGACATTGGACGGGTCAAAACCCAGGCGCACGTGTGTGATTGCGTAAAGCGTGCGCATCATCAGGCCTGCGCCGGCCAACAGCACGATGGAGAGAGCGACCTCCAGGACTACGAGGCCGGCGCGAAGTCTCCCGTGCCGGAAACCGCCGCCCGTGCCCTTGCCGCTGCCGGCGAGGCGCACATTCAAGTTGGTGCGCATCGAATGGATCGCCGGCGCCAACCCACAGCCGAGAATCGTGAGCACTGTAGTGGCAAGAGCGAACAGCAAAACCGCCGGGTTCAATTCGATGGCGGCCTCGCCCGGCAGAATGGGAGGAATCGTCGCGGCGACCAACCGGATGCCGGCGTACGCAAACAGGCAACCGAGCGCTCCGCCCGCCGCTGCCAAGACGAAGCTCTCGACAAGCAGCTGCCGCACCAGACGTCCCTGGCTTGCGCCCAAGGACGCGCGGACAGCAATCTCCTTTTCGCGCACGGTCGCACGCGCAAGCAGCAGGTTCGCTACGTTGCTGCACGCAATCAGCAGCAACATTCCGACCGAAGCCAGTAGCACGTACAAAATGTGCTTCGAATCACCTACGACGTCGCTTGCAAGCGAATCGGTCCACACCGTGAAACGCTTTGGATAGTCCTTGGGATATACGGCTGCGAGGCGCCGCGCGATCACATCCATGTCCGCTCGAACAGCCTCGAGCGTCACGCCCGGCTTGCGGCGTTCCTCAGCGACCAAATAGCGCGCCCGGCCGTATTCGTCGGTGGCATCGGCGGCGTCTCGATTTAAGCCGAGCGGAAAATAGACCGCAGCTCCGAAATAGCGGAATCGCGGCGGCATCACGCCGACCAGAGTTCTCGCTACGCCGTTCAGCAGCAGTGTGGTCCCCAGGACTTTGGGGTCGCCGCCGAACTGCTCCTTCCAGCAGGAATAACTCAACGCCAAGACGGGCGACGCGCCCGGTTTGCCGTCTTGATCGGTGATCCATCGGCCGAGTAGAGGTTTCACGCCAAGAAAGGGGAACGTATTGGTGGTGATAAAGGCGCCCTGCATCTGTTGCGCGCCGCCGGCGGTCTCAAACAGGACGTTGAGCGGGCTGGTTCCCACCATGTCCGTGAAGACATGATTCTGGTCGCGGTAGTCAAGAAACTCCTGAAACGAAAATGAACCACGGCCACGATTGCCTGCGCGGGCCACGTCATGAATCTGAAAGATGGAAATTCCGCTGGCATCCTTATAGGGAAATGGATTCAGCAGGCCGTCGTAGATAACACTAAAGACTACGGTTGAAGCGCCGATCCCCAGCGCCAGGGCAAAGATGGAGGACCTGGCAAAGCGTCGGTCCTTCAGCAGGCTCCGGACGCTGTAGCGGAGATCCTGCCAACACTGTTCGATCCAGTTTGCTCCGCCCGTCATCCCCAGGTCCTCGGTCTCTGGTACGCCGGGTCCCATTATAGGCCCGGACCGCGGGGCTGACGAAAAGGCGAAATCTCAAAATGCGCCTAATATCGCCGGGCAGGCAACTTCGCTATGCTAACCTTCTCTCCTATATTTGGGCGAATTTAGCGCGATGAACGTGGAGAAAATGGGATGCACAGAGGTGGCGAAGCGCGCCGCAATTGCGTCGCGAAAGCTTGCATTTGCAGCGTTTTCGCTTTTTTTTGTGTGTGCCCATGCCTCCGCGCAGAGCTCAAATTTTGAAGGCCGCCGCGTCGCCGAGATTCGATTGATGCAAGATACTGGCTTCCCCGCCCAGCAAAAGCTGCCTGAGCTTGCGCTCAAGGTGGGCGAGCCATTTCACTTTGCCGATGAGCGCGAAAGCTTGCGCATCCTTTACGCAACCGGCGACTACGCGAATATTCGCGTCGCCGCCGCGACCGAGGCGGACGGGCTGCGTGTCGATTTCATCGTTGTTCCCGACTACTACAACAACGTGGTTCGCATTGACGGGCTCAAAGAGCCCCCCGCCGAGCCTGCCGCACAAGCCGCTATCCGTCTCAATCTTGGCGAACCGTTTCGGGAAAGCCAGTTGAAGGAAGGGATCGCACGGCTCGGTACCGTACTCGCCGATGAAGGCCTTTTCAATGCGAAAGTGACCTACGATCTGGCGCCGCATCCCGATACGCGGCAGATGGATGTGGACGTCCATGTGGCCTCCGGCGCACGGGCGCGGATCGGCGCGATCACGGTAAAAAATCAGACGCGCTATTCCGATGCCGAAATCCTGCGCCACGCGAAAATCGCCAACAAGAACGGAAAGACCGAACTGACCACCGCCCGACTGACCCACAGCCGCGACAAACTGCGGTCGTTTCTGGTCGATCAGGGCTATCTCGGCGCTTCCGCGCTGATCACGCCCGAAACGTACGATCCGGCCACGAACAAAATTCCGCTGGAACTTGACGTGACCGCCGGGTCACGAATTCAAGTCGTCGTAAACGGCGCGAAGCTCAGCAAGTCCAACCGGAAGAAACTGTTGCCGATTTACGCGGAGGGCGCCGTCGACGAGGACTTGCTGCAGGAAGGCCGCCGGAACGTTCGCGATTATTTCCAGCGCGAAGGATATTTCGACGCGGATGTGCAAGTGAGCTCGCACCAGGACGATTCGAAGGGCGAGCAATCGATCCAATACGACGTGACACGCGGCGACCGCTACAAACTCGTCGGCATTTCGATCGAGGGCAATCATTATTTCAGTCGCGGCCTGATCGCCGCGCGGCTGCAGTTGCAGACGGCTTCGTTTGCCGCGTACGGCCGCTACAGCCAAACTTTGATGCGGCAGGATGCGGACGCGATCCGCAACTTGTACCTCACGAACGGGTTTTTACAAGCACAGGTCACCCCCAACGTGGACGACAAGAAGGGCGGCAAGAAAAACGACCTTTTCGTCTCCTTCCATATCGTGGAAGGGACACAGACTCGCATTTCGAGCCTGCAAATTGTCGGGAACCAAGCCGTGAAGACAGAAGAGCTGCTCGCTGTCATCGGTTCGACCGAAGGTCAGCCCTATTCAGAAACGGGCGTTGCGAGCGACCGCAACAACGTGCTCGCCTACTATTACAACGACGGCTTTCCCGAGGCGACATTTCAGGAGCAGGTGTTGAACTCGCCCGGCTCGGACAAAGTCGGGCTGATCTACCACATCACCGAAGGCCCGCGAATCGAAGTCGACAAAGTGCTGCTCACGGGTTACCAGTACACGCGGCCGGGAATCATCTCGCGCCAGGTGGAAGTGAAGGAGGGCGGGCCGCTGCGGCAGGGCGATGTGGTCGACAGCGAACGCCAGCTTTACAACCTGGGCATTTTCAACCGCGTGCAGATCGCACCGCAAAATCCGGCCGGAACCGATCCGAACAAGACCGTTGTGACCGACGTGCGGGAGGGGAATCGCTACACCATCGGCTACGGCGGCGGTTTCGAAGTGCAGCGTATCGCCGGAGGCGCTGCAAATCCAAGCGGCACAACTCTCGGCGCAAGCCCGCGCGGAATTTTTGAGATCGCGCGCGCGAATATGTTTGGCCGCGCGCAGACGCTTTCTTTCACCGGCCGGGCCAGCACGCTCGAATACCGCGCCACGCTGAATTACAGCGCGCAGAATTTTCTGACGTACCGCAGTTTGAGCGCACAACTCACCGCCTACGCGGACAAGAGCCAGGACATCGATACGTTTACGTCGACGCGCTTTCAGGGATCTGCGGAACTGGTTGAAAAGGTGAATCCGTCAAGCTCGATGGTTTACCAATATTTTTATCGCCGCGTCAAAGCTTCGGATCTGAGCAGCACGATCAACCCGGAACAGATTCCGCTGCTGAGCCAACCGACTCTGGTTTCCGGTTTTGATCTAACCTACGCTCGCGACCATCGGGACAATCCGGCCGACGCAACCAAGGGAAGTTTCAACACGGCTGATCTAGAGCAAGCAATCCGCGCGCTCGGGTCGAGCGCCGATTTCTTTCGCTTTTCGTTTCAAAACTCCACGTTTTATCCCTTTGGCAGGGCGTTCGTTTTTGCACGGTCGATGAGATTCGGCTTCGAGGAGCCGCTGGGTCGCACGGTCGCGCCGGACGATCCCAGCTGCACGCCCTCGGTTTCCGGCACGATCTCGTGCAACACGATTCCGCTGCCAGAAAGATTCTTCGCGGGCGGAGGCTCTTCGCTGCGCGGCTTCAGCCTCAACCAGGCCGGCCCGCGCGATCCGGTGACGGGATTCCCGGTCGGTGGACTTGCGCTGCTCACGTTTAATCAGGAGTTGCGCTTTCCGATGCGGCTGCCGTTTGTGGGCAATCGTCTCGGGGGCACGGTCTTTTATGATGGAGGCAACGTTTACAGCGACGTGAACCACATCACGCTGCGCTGGAAATCGCCATCGGTGAACGATCTGAACTATTTTTCGAACACGATCGGCTTCGGCATCCGCTATCCCACGCCGGTGGGACCTGTGCGCATCGACATCGGCTACCAGCTGAATCCAGCCCAGTATCAGGCCCAGGTATCGACAACGACCAATGGCGTGACTACGACGCAGCAGCAGACTTTCCAGCTGCCGCACTTCGGGTTCTTCTTCAACATCGGATCTATTTTCTGATGAAGCTGCGTGCTCTGATTTTCGTGACGATGATGGCGGCCGCGATCGCGCCGGCGCGATGCGCCAGTGCGCAGGCTGTCTCGGATGACGCGCAGCTGATCGACGGCATTGCCGCGCGCATCGATACCGACGTGATCACCGAAAGTGAAGTGCGCGAGCTCGCGGCGTTCCAAATGCTGGTGGATGGAAGCGCCAAGCCGCGCGATCAGCTGATCAGTGAACTTTCCGATCAATGGATCGTCCACAGTGAAGCCGAGACGGCGCGGTTTCCACATCCTTCCGATGCCGATATCGAGAATGCCTACGCGCAGCTTTCCAAGCTCTTTGCGACGCCACAAGAATTCGCGCAGCGCACGGCGTCGGTCGGGCTCACCGAGGCAGGCGTCCGACGGCAGCTGGAAGCGCAGCTCTATCTTTCGCGCTTCATCGATTTCCGTTTTCGGCCCGCCTCGGAAGTTGACGACGCGGCGGTGAAGAAATACTACGACGGGGAATTTGTCCCGCAGTTAAAGCAACGGAACGAACCCGTTCCGGAGTTCGACAAAGTGCAGGACACGATCCGGGAAGTGCTGATCCAACGTGAAATCAATGACCGCGCGAATCAGTGGTTATCCGATACGCGCTCGCACTTGGAAATCGACGTTTTGCCCGCGCCGCCAGGAGGCGCGCAATGAAGCTGCGCTGGCCACATTGGACGGCCGGAAGCGTGCTTCTGATGGCGCTTGCTGCCGGCGTGCTGATTTATCTTGTGCGCGCGGGAATCATCGACCCGTGGATCGAGCGGCAAGTGATCCAGCAAATCGAGCAGCGGACTGGAACACGCGTTGAACTGGGGCACTTCCAGGTGAGCCTCTGGCGTTTGCACGCCGAGCTCGACAATCTGACGCTGCACGGCCTCGAGTCGGCCAGTGAGCCGCCGCTTTTTCACGCGGACCACGTGAGCATCGGTATGCATATCGTCTCGCTTATGAGCCGGAAAGTGGCACTTGATCAGCTGATCGTGACGCATCCGCAGGTTTACGTTCGCTACAATGCGGACGGCCAGGGCAATCTGCCGACGCCGCGCACCGCGCAGACGCAACGACCGTGGCAGCAAACGCTGTTCGATCTTACGATCGGCGATTTCGAACTGAACGCCGGCGCGATGCGGTACAACGACAAGCGTGTGCCGCTGGACGTTCGAGGACAGAATTTCGCGTTCCGGCTGCAATATGATCGTCCGGCGAGCGGGGCGGATTCCTATGTCGGGAGTTTCGCGTGGCAGCAAGTGGAAGTCGCGGCGAAACGCGATGCGCCATTCCGCCTCAGCCTGAGCACGAAATTCACGCTGCATCGCGATTCCTTGGAGCTCGATGAACTGGTCTGCAGTTTGCCGCATTCGCAATTGAACTTGCGGGCCGAACTGCCAAGCTTTGCCGCTGCGAACTGGAACCTTCACTACCGTGGCTCCCTTTCTTTGGAAGATCTCCGCACGATTTTCCGGCAGCCCGAAACGCCGGGTGGAATCGCGGAATTTTCCGGCGACGCGCAGTACTCCGGCGGCCAATGGACGGCAAGCGGCTATTACAGCGGGCACGATATTCGTATGCGCGACATGTGGTTTCACGAGGGCGGCATGGCCTCGTCAGGAAACTACACGTTCGCGCAAAACAGGCTGACGGTGGCGAATTTGCGGGCGTCGGCGTTTGACGGAACCGTTGATGGCCGGCTTGAGATGAACCTTGGTGATCTGTCGTTTAAGACGCAGACGCATCTGCACGGCGCCGACCTTGCGAAAGTGTTTGCGGCGCTCGACAACGACAGCTTCCCGGTCGTACCGCTGCACTGGGATTCGTCGATGGATGTGGTCGCGACCAATACCTGGACGGCAAATTTTCGGCATTTCCATTCATTCGGAACGTCGATCTGGACTCCGCCCGATTCGCCCGCGCCCGGCGTGATTCCCATCGCGGCGCAGATCACCTACGACTATTCGCAGGACAAAAAGAGAGCTTTGCTCACACAAAGCGAAATCACCGGTCCGCACCTGAAGCTCGATTTTGACGGGACGCTTGATTCGCTCGACTCGGCGCTCGAGATTCAAATGCGCGCCGACGATCTGGGCGAGTGGAACGCGTTCGTCAACGCAATTCGTGGACCGGACGCGCAGCCCGAACCGATTGGCGGAACGACGGTGTGGCACGGAAGGCTGCTCGGGCCGATCGTCGGGCCGACGTTCGTGGGACATGTGCATTCCGACCAGCCGCGCTATGCGCAATACGCATGGGATTGGCTCGAAGGCGACATGGAATATTCGCCCGATCAGCTGAAGCTGACGAATATGCAGGCGAAATTCGGGAGCTCTTCGGTATCCGGCGTCAACCTTACGCTCAATCTCGACCACAATTGGGGCTTTGGGCCGTCTAGCGCCTGGAATCTCCAAGCCCAGATTCAAAATGCTGCGAGCAAAGACGTGCAGGATGTGATCGGGACGAATTACCCGGTCAGCGGAGTTTTCAGTGGGGACCTGCGCGGCAGCGGAACGCGCGCGGCGCCGGTGGTCGATTCCGATTTTACGTTCAACCAGATCGTCGCAAAGGGATTTGCGTTTGACCGACTGACCGGACAGCTGCATTGGGAAAGCGGCGATGTGCGGCTGACCAACGCGAATCTGACGGCGGGTCCAGGCCGCCTTACCGGCAGCTTGTCATATCGCACGGCGGACGACCATGTGGAATTCGATTTGGCTGGCGCCGGCATCGATCTGGCGCGGATACGGGCCGTGCAAAGCGATACGCTGCCGATCGCCGGTCAGTTCAGTTTCACGCTGAAGGGCAACGGGCCGATTCGGACCCCCGCGGCGCAGGGAGAATTACAACTGACAGGGTTGCGCGTCGGCACCGAGACCCAGGGAAATTTTCAGGGGCATCTTGTGTCAGACGGCCAGAATGCGACGGTCACGCTTACGTCGGAGCTTGCGCGCGGGAAACTTGACGGCGAGCTCACTGCGCAGCTCACCGACGATTTTCCGGTCAGCGGGAAATTCAATTTGGTTGGGTTCGATCTTGATTCACTCATCGTCGCGGGACTACATCTCGATAAACTCACCGGCCACAGCAGCGTTGACGGAACGATTGCGGTGAAAGGTTCGCTGAGGCATCCGGAGACGATCGAAGCAGACGCGGATCTTTCGAAGATTTCCTTTCAGTATGAACTCGTGCAGTTGACCAACGACGGTGAGATTAAGCTGAGTTATACGACCAACGAGGTGCGCGTCGAGCAGGCGCATCTGCATGGGACCGATACGGACCTGCAGATCGGCGGCACAGCCCATTTCAATGGCGAACGCCCTCTTGCGCTGACGCTCGCGGGAGCCGCCAACCTGCGCTTGCTCGCCGGACTGATTCCCGATCTTGAGACGCAAGGTCAGGCGACGATCAATGTCACCGTCGCGGGAACGATGGCCAGTCCGCGTATCACGGGGCATGCGCGCGTTCAGGATGCCTCGGCTACGTATGCGGATTTTCCCGTCGGACTGAGCAAAGTAAACGGCGATTTCGTTTTCGATCAGAGCAGGCTCACGTTTGACGGGCTTACGGCCGAAGCGGGCGGCGGGCAATTGCGATTAGGCGGCAGCTTGACGTACGGACAGGGGCCGATGCGTTTTGATGTGAACGCGTCGACTACCACGGTACGTATTCGCTATCCGGCGGGGATGAGCTGGCTTGCAGGCGGGACCCTGCGTCTTTCGGGCACCACGGATTCGTCGCTGCTCACCGGCAGCGTGAACGTGCAGCGCGTGCTGCTCGCCGAGGGTGTGGACGTCGCTTCGTTTTTTGCGGCTGCGTCGGAAACATCGGTCGCACCTCCATCGAGTTCTCCCTTTCTGCGCAACCTCTCGTTCGACGTGGCCGCGCAAACGACGCCCGGGTCGCGCATCGAATGGAGCGGCGCGCAAATCGATATGGACGGTGACGTTCGCCTGCGTGGGAACTGGGACCGGCCAGTGATTTTGGGCGACGTGCATCTGCTCGGCGGCGAGATGGCGTTTCGTGGAAATAATTTCCAGCTGATGCGGGGCGACATCAATTTCGCGAACCCGTTCCGCCTCGATCCGGTGCTCAACATCGAAGCGAGCACGACGATCAGCCAGTATCAGGTTACGATTGATTTCACCGGGCCGGCGAGCCGGTTGCAATTGAACTATCGCTCCGATCCGCCGCTGCCGGATTCGGAAATCGTGGCACTTCTGGCGCTGGGAAACACGGGCGAGAGCGCCGGGCTCATGTCCGGCAGCTCGTCGCAGAACTACGGCGCCACAGCGTTGCTTTCCGAGGCGATTTCGAGCGGACTCGGGGGGCGCATCGAACATCTTTTCGGCATCAGCCATTTCAGCGTCGATCCGTTCGTGGCCGAGACTTCCACCGAGTCCAACGCGGCTGCGCGTGTGACGATCGAACAGCAAGTCACGCACGACCTGACGATCACCTATTCGACCAACGCGGCTACCTCAAACCAATACCAGCTGATTCAGGTCGAGTATTCGGTGAAGCGAGATCTTTCCGTGGTTTTCCTGCGCGACATCAACGGCACCTATGGCATGGACATCAAGTGGGTGAAGCATCTGAAGTAGGTATTTGAGTCCGCAAACAGAAAGGGCGCCGCGTTGTCGAACGCTGCGCCCTTTTTGCGTGGTTGCGTCAGTTAATTCTTAGTGATGTTCGTCGCCGTGGTTGTCGCGATTGTCGTGATTCTCGTTCTTCGGCGGGTTGTGCGGAGGATTATTGTGCACGGGTTTGTCCTGATGAACGTCAGGGTGCGGCGCTCCGTTGTTCCCGGCATGCTGGCCATTGGGACCGCCACGTTCGTTGTTGGCGGGCGGATGGAACGCAGTTGATCCGTGAGAAGCAACTACGCCGTTCCCACTGAACTGCCCCGGATGCGCGGTGGCCGCAACATCCGGATGGCCGTGGTTCTCTGATGCCAGGAACGCGTGATTGGTGCTCGCGGCGTGTTCGTGTTCGACCTGAGAAGAAATCGGAGCCGTGTGGTGTTCGTTCATGGCCGTGCGCTCTTCCGCATTCGGCGTGGCAGCGACGCCGCCCTGGCCGCCGTTGAAACTGACGCGGTTAACCGTCGTGTTGTTGACGATCACGGTCTTATCGACATATGTGTTGTGGATCACCGTCGTATCGACGTGTGTGACGGCGGAGTTATAGACGAAGACACCGCCATTCCAGCGTCCTCCACCAAAGCCCACGCCGCCGTAGCCGAATCCATAATTGATGCCGCCGTAGAAGCCGACGTGCGGTCCCCAATAGCCGGCGTGCCAAAGGTAGGCGCCACTGCCCCAGCCCCAGTAACCCGGTGTCCAGAGCATCCCCACAGGAGCGAGCACCCATGTGCCCGGAACCCAGTAGTAGCCGTCCGGACCGTAAGCCCAATAACCAGGCGTCCAAACGTATCCCGCTCCAGGACAAATCGGCTGCGCGTAAACCGGCAGAGCCGGAGGTCCGACGTGAACCGAAATTCCCACCGAAACCTGCGCCGGCGATGATGCAGGAATGGCAAGGGACAGAATTGCGACGAGCAGGAAGGGTATGAAATAGCTCTTGCGCATATATCGTCCTTTCTCTATCGATGCGTTCGTCCTTCTATAAGAACAGTACTCCAGTTCGCTAAACACGGCGGCGCAAGGAAAGTTTCGGTCGGCGTATCGGTTAAGACGGCCTAAACCCGGTCACTCAGGCATGAGGAACAGCGCTTCCGGTGCCAGGCGGACGCGCCATGGCAACGGACGATCACGGAATTTCCGCCACTTCTCTTTGTAGACTTCCGCTTGCAGGTGATGCGGCGCGCCATCGGCGGGCGCCTCGTGCAACCGCAAAAAAAGCGTCACGCGAAACGGAGTTTCCGAAACGCGCACCGGCCAGCTCGGGAAAATATTCCGCGCAGCAGAGCCGCTTGAAACAGCTGACGCTTCGTCAAAATCGACTCCGGCAAACTCCAGATGGTGCGCGCGGATTCCGACGAACGCGGGCGTCCGGCCCGCGGCGCTTTGCGATTCGGGAGCAATTCCCAGCTTACACGACCAATCCGCAGCCTCGATTTGGCCGTCGGCGACCATTCGCGCTTGTGAAAGATTTTTGCAGCCGGTAAGCTGCGCGGCTGCGCGCGTCGGCGGTCGGCGAAAAATCTGCTCCTTCGGTCCGAACGCAGCGACGCGTCCGCGTGACAGCACGAGCAGCTGGTGGCCGAGGCGATACGCTTCTTCGATATTGTGGGTCACGAGGAGCGCGGGCCGGCCGAACGCCGCAAACGTCTCCTGCAGCTGTGCTTCGACCTGGCCGCGCAGATGCGTATCGAGAGCGGAAAGCGGCTCATCGAGCAGCAACGCCTCCGGTTCGGTCGCCAGCGCACGCGCAAGCGCGGTTCGCTGCTGTTCGCCGCCGGAAAGCTCACGCGGACGCCGGTGTTCGAGCCCCCGAAGGTGCGTGCGCTCGACCCACGTCGCCATGCGGCGCGCGCGTTCCTCCGCTGGCAAACCGTGGAGCCCGAACGCAATATTTTCGGCGACCGTCCGATGCGGAAAAAGGGAATCTCCCTGAAACAGCACGCCCACACGACGCTCTCGGGCAGGCACCTGGATGTGCTGCTCGGTATCAAACAGTGCGCGTTCGCCGAGAGAGATTCGCCCCCGGTCCGGGCGCACGATCCCCGCGATGCAGCCGAGCAGCATCGACTTTCCCGCGCCGGACGGGCCCAGAATCGCCACGGGCTCGCTCGCCGCCATGAGCGAGACCTCCAGCTCGAATTCCGGCAGCCGCTTCGTGATTTGGACCGTGAGCGCCATCAGCGCCTTGCCCACCGTGCGCGCAGCGAGCGCTGTGTGCGGGTCCAGTAATAGAGCGCCGCGAGCAGTGCGAGCGAAACACACGCATCGATCGCGCACCAAGCGACCGCGGTGCGAACGTCATTTGCCTCGACCGCAAAGTAGATCGCGATGGGAATCGTCGCCGTGCGGCCGGGAATATTTCCTGCGAGCATGAGCGTCGCGCCGAATTCGCCGAGCGAGCGCGCGAAGGCCAGGATCGTGCCCGCCAAAATTCCGGGCCAGGCCAGTGGCAGAGCCACTTCGCGAAAGACGCGCCGCTCGGTCGCGCCGAGGGTGCGTGCCGCCTGCAATAGGCGAGGTTCAACCTGCTCGAGTGCGGCGCGAGCGGTGAGGTACATCAAAGGAAACGAAACGACCGCCGCGGCGATCACCGTGGCCGGCCAGGAAAACACGATGGTCGCGCCCAGGCGCAAAAACAGTTTTCCCAGCGGACCGTTCCGCCCAAAAAGCAGCAGCAGGAAAAATCCGACGACCGTGGGAGGCAACACGAGTGGCAAAAGGAAGATTCCGTCGACCAGTGCCATCGCGGGGCCTTTGCGGCCCTCGCGCCAGGCAGCGGCTGCGAGACCAGCGGCCAGCGTGATTATCGTCGCCGTGATACTGGTGGCCAGGGATATCCAGAGCGGAGACCAATCCATAGTTTCGAGAAATTTCAAACGGGCTCGATCGCTTGCCGGGTGATGCTAGGGCCGCGCCTGGTTGGGCGCCGGCGCCGGCGCATTCGAAGGCGCAGCCGCGCCCTGCGGCGGCAGAATCTGTTTTAGCTCCGGATACTCGACACTCATCTGTCGCAGCGTATCGAGCGCCGCCTTCTGGCCCATCGCGCTGCCCGCGGCTTGCGACTGCTGAATGATCTGCGGCAAGGCTTTGATCACGTGCTGCCCGGCGGGCGTCTGATAAAACTGAATCATCGACTGAATGTCTTCGAGCGAAAGATGCTCGGCGTAGATGGGCACGATGGCGTCGTTGATCTGCTGGGCGGTGATTCGGCCCTGAAAGTCCTTCGAAAAGGTATCCATGAATTTTTGCAGCCGGTCGCTTTCCGGAATCGCGCCGGCCATCCCCTGTCGGATCTGCTGCATCATCAGGCTGAGCACTTCCTCGCCCATTTTTCCCGACCCCGTCACATCGAGTAGTTGCTTGATGGCCGCGGTTTTGGCAGGATCGACCGCCGAAGAGGCAGCGGCCGGCGCCTGGGATGGCGCTGTGGCACCGGATGTCTGGGCGGCCAGGGGCAGGGCTGCCAGAAAGAACGCAGCTGCGAAAGCCAGTTTTCGCTCCATAATGATCTCCTCCTGCTTTCGGGAAGAACTTGCCGCGCCTTTTAGGCAACGCGATTCATCGTAAACGAAGCGGCGAGGTGTTGCAATCGACGTGCTGTCTGAGCGGCAGGCGTTTTGGAGAGCAACCTGAATGAGGCGGAAAGATTCCAAGTTTATGGCTGGAACAACGGTAGAAATGGGTTCGCGGGGGCGTCGCTTGGCACCGATTCGCGAAAAAATTGGGGCGCTGCTGGTTTTTGCGGCCGCAACAGCGGCGGCGTTTGCGTTGCCGTTGATGGCGCAGCAGGCTGGCCCAATGCGTCCCGATGCACCGCAAGACGCGCCACCGGCGTCCGCTCCGTTGCAAGCCGCACCGCAATCGGCGGCACAGCCGGCTGACGCGGGCCCGATGACAAAGCCTGCGGCTTCGGGCATTCGCAAAGACCCCCCCGCGCAACCGGTCGATCAGATCATCCAGACCTTCGCGCAGCATGAAGCGGAATTCAAGCAGGAGCGCGACAATTTCACGTACACGCAGGATTTTGTGATTCAGACGATCGGCCCGGGCGACGAGCCGGACGGCGAATACCGGATGACGACCGACATTACCTACACGCAAGACGGCAAGCGGAACGAAAACATCACCTATGCACCGCCGCCCACGCTCGAGCGTATTTCGCTCTCCGAGCAGGATCTGGACGACATACGCAATGTGCAGCCGTTTGTGCTCACCACGGCAGAGCTGCCGAAGTACGACGTTTCCTACGTGGGCCGCGAAAAAGTGGATGAAATCGGCACATACGTCTTTGACGTGGCCCCGAAAAAAATCGAAAAGAATCAGCGCTATTTTCAGGGGCGAATTTGGGTCGATGACCGCGACCTTGAAATTGTGAAGACCGATGGCAAAGCCGTGCCTGACATTCACAAAGGCGATAACGAAAACATTTTTCCGCGCTTCGTTACGTATCGCGAAAATATCGAAGGGCACTACTGGTTTCCCACCTACACGCGCTCGGATGACACGCTGCATTTTCAAAGCGGGCCGGTGCGTATCCGTATGAGCGTTCGCTATAAGGACTACAAACGCTTCCGGGTGACGATGCGCCTTGTGCCTGCGACCACGCAGCCGGTGGACAATCCGCCTGCCTCGGCTCCGGTTCCGCCGCCACCACCGCCGAGTTCAACCGCCCCGCAGCACTAACGACGTGCGGTGAGACCAGCTGCGCAAAACGGCGTTCGGCTCAGCGTGCTATAGTGAAAATTGAAAAAGATGGCGCGCAAACTTCGCATCTCCATCGTTGAATATCTCAACACCGCCCCGCTGGTTTGGGGATTTACCGACGGGCCGCTCGTCGGCAAATACGACCTTTCGTTCACCGTGCCTTCCCAATGCGCCGAAGCTCTGCGTCGCGGCGATGTGGACGTGGCAATCATCCCCTCGATCGAATATCAGCGCATCGATGGGCTCGTTGTGCTGCCGGACATGGCCGTTGCGTCCGAAAAAGAAGCGCGGAGCCTGCTTGTGGTGGCGAAAAAGCCCGTGGAAATGGCACGCACGTTTGCGCTGGATACGAGTTCGCGCAGCACTGTGGCGCTGGTGAAAATCCTATCGAAGCGACTTTGGAAAATCGCGCCGGAATTCGTGGATGCGCGTCCAGAGCCTGCCGAAATGCTGAAGAAGTCGGATGCGGCACTTGTGATCGGCGATCCGGCGCTGCGCGTTGCGCTGAAAATGTCGGAGCTCTCCGGCAAATCGCCGAGTGCCGACAATTGCTGCTCGGGCGATCCGGAGGACATGCCTGTGCCCGGCGTGGACACGCTTTTTGTTTACGACGTCGTGCATCAGTGGCGGGAAATGACCGACAAGCCCGCCGTGCTCGCCATCTGGGCCGCGCGACGCGACGCCATGACGCCTGAGATTGTCGCCGACTTTCACGCGTCGAAGGCTTACGGGCTCGAACGCATCCGCGATATTTCCGAAGGCGCCGGTATCAAGCTGGATCTTGCGCCTGTTCCGCTCGAGCAATATTTGCGGCAGAACATTCAATTTGACCTGGACGAGCCGAAGCTTGACGGGCTGCGTCTCTTTTATCAGTATGCCGCCGAGGAAGGGCTGATCCCTGTTGCGCGCCCCATCGAGTTTGCCGAAGCGCCCGCTGCGATGGGCGCACGCGGCAAATAGCGGCGCGCTCATTAGAGCGGCTTACTTGGTTGTGGTGAGGGCCCGGACCGGAATCAGTTGTTCGTGTGCGGGGCAAAGCGGTTTGTAATCGCAATACCTGCAGCCAAACCCCGGCTTCGCCGGGAATTCCCGACCTCGAATCTGGCTGGCAACTTCGGCGATCGTTTCCTTGGTTTGCTTCAAGGCTTTCGCGTCGCGCGTGGTGGCGACGGCTTGGTTTGACACAAGGTAATGGAGGACGAGCCTGTCGGGCTCAAGCTCCAGGATTTCCTTCGCCGCGAGCGCGTAAACACTCAACTGAAAATCTTTCGACGCGACTTTGGCGTCACGCGGCCGACCGGTTTTGTAATCGACGATCTCGACGCGTTTGCCAGACATGCGATTCACCTGGTCCATGCGGCCGGTAATGATCACGTCATTTTCGAGCGGCAGTTCAAACGGTTTTTCGAGAAACATTACGTCCGATGGCGCGGCCGAATACGTTTTGTGAAATTCCTCGAGTTGGCGGCGGCCCTCCTTGCGATATTCCTGCTCGTGATAATCGTCGGCAAATCCGGCCGAAAACCATTCGCGTTCGTAGGTGGCAAGCACGTCTTCGAGCGGAACCTTTCTTGTTTCCGCCATGCGCTCGACGAATTCGCGGACCGTCGAATGCATCACGTTGCCAAACGTCATCTGTGCGTGCGGCCCCCCGCGCACACTCCAGGAACGATGGAACTGATATTTCATGGGGCACTCGCTGTATTCGTCGATGGCCGACGCACTCAGCTGGAGCGGCTCAGGACGCGGCGGATGGTAGGTCTTCGCCCAGAGAGCGACCTGCGAATACGCGCGCGTTGCGCCGTCCGATGCAGCGCTTGTGGAGCCAAAAAGACGCGCCGGTTCAGTGGATTCAGCGGCGGGCTGGGCGGTTTCTTCCGTGGGTGGAACTTCCACGCGCGGCGTCGATTGCGCGATATCGAATTTCTGGATTTTCGGGTTCTGCAGAAAATCTTCGAGAAAGGGCGATTCTTTTTTGCGCTTGTTGACGATCGTCGAAAGCGTCAGTTGCTGGCGGGCGCGCGTGAGCGCCACGTAAAATAGGCGCCGCTCTTCCTGAATATGAAAATCGCCCTTTGGCTTTTCTTCTTTCATCAGGTCGGTGGGGAATTCGAAGATGGGCGCGTGCGGGCGGACGGGGAAGTCGCCCTTGGCAAGCCGCAGGATGAAAACGCGCGGGAATTCCAGACCTTTCGCCGAATGGACGGTCATCAACTGCACGGCATCGTCGGCGGATTCCTCGCCGAGACAGATGTCTCCGCCGAGCTCCTGAAAGAAGCCCCAATATTCAAGGAAATCGTGGAGGCGGCGGCCCTCGCTCTTGCGCTCCCACTCCTTCACGAACTCGACGAGGCGGTCGAGATACTGGCGGTCGGCGTCTGAAGGCAGCGGAGCGATTTCGAGGCGAGCGATTAATTCGTCGAGGAGTTCGCGCGTGCTCACCTTTCGCGCGACTTGCCGCAGTTCCGCCAGCATCGCGACGAGTTCTTTGAGGCGATCGAACGCAGGCTCGTTTTGTGCGGACTCGAGTTCCTCGGAAAGAGAACGCTTTTTGTTTTTGTCGGCGCGTTCGGTGAGTCGCACCAGATCGCGCGGTTCAAGACGCCAATACGGCGCGGCGAGGATGCGCGCGTACGAGACGTTATCGCCCGGTTTGCCGATCACACGAAGGTAGGCAAGCAGGTCGCGGATCAGCGTGCTCGACAGAATCGAGAATTTGCGAATCACAAAGGGAATCTGACGGCGGCGGAGAGCGCCGAGCAAATGTTCGCGGTGCGTGTGATTGCGATAAAGAACGGCAAAGCTCTTCCAGGCGGCACCGGCGTCGTGCAGTCTCTCGATTTCAAGGGCGACCCAGTGCGCTTCTTCCTCGGGCCGGACGAATTCGACGACGCGGATTTTGTCGCCTTCGGACTTTTGCGCGGTGAGGATTTTCGGTGGCAACAGCGTGGAACGCTCGTTTTGCGCGATCACTTCACCCGCCACGCGCAGAATCCGCTGCGTCGATCGGTAGTTCTGTGAGAGTGAAACCAGATATTTCCTTGCGACACTCGCGCTTGCGGACTTCACACCGCAAAAACGTTCCAGAAAAATCGTGAAGCTCCCGAACGATGCGCCGCGGAAACGGTAGATTGCCTGATCGTCGTCACCTACGGCGACGATGTTGCGTCGATCGCCAGCGAGCAGCCAGAGCAATTCGAGCTGCGCGACGTTGGTGTCTTGAAATTCATCGACCAGGATGTGTTTGTATTGCGAGCGCATGCGTTCAAGAAGCGCGTCGTCAGCCTTCAGCTTCTGAACCGATTGCATCAGCTGCGCGCCAAACGTGACCAGATTGCGTTCGCGGAGTAGTCGCTCGCTGACCTGGTATGCTCGTGCGACTTCCTCCTGCTTTGCCAATTCTAGTTCCGCGATGGCCCGGGCGTCGGCTTCCATTCCGGAGCGTTCTCGCGCGTATTTCTTGCGGAGTTCTTCGACGTAGCCGCGATAATCGTCGGGAGTTACCATCTCGTCCTGGCAACGCGAAAAAAACTTCACGAAATCTTTCAGGAACTGCGCCGGATCGGCCAGGCGCTTGAACTGAACGAGCTCGAGTTCCGCGATCCGGCGACGGAGCAAAATGCCGTGGTCAATATCGTCGAGCGCCTGAACTTTGTCGTGTTCGTTCTGCAGGATTTTTTCGATGCAGAAACTGTGAAACGTGCTGAGCCAGACATCTTTCGCGCGCTCGCCGGCGGATTTTACGACGCGATACTTCATTTCGTTCGCGGCTTTGTCGGTGAACGTCAATCCGAGAATATGGTCGCCTGCAAGATCGGGATCCGATTCGAGCAGGTAGCGAATTCGCTCGGTGATGACGCGCGTTTTTCCTGTTCCGGCTCCGGCGACGACCAGCAGAGGTCCTGCACCATGCTCGACGGCTGCACGCTGCTCCGGGTTTAGGGGGAAGTTTTCGGGGAGCGTTTCATTCTGAGAGTTCATCTACAGGCACCCAAGAAATTTTAGCAGAAGGGCGAAGAAAAGGAGAATAGATTCCGCCGTTTCGCGTCATTTTTGGCCTGAAATAGTTCAAGTGCCACTTGAAATGTCGGCGGTTCGACAATTCGCCGGGCCTATTCGCCGCTCTGCTCGATCAGCTTCGCCACCAGCGCGGTCCATCCGGTCTGGTGGCTCGCGCCCAACCCGGCGCCGGTCTCGCCGTTAAAGTACTCGTAAAAAAGGATCAAGTCGCGCCAGTAAGGATCTTCCTGAAACAGCGTTGTGGTTCCATAGACCGCGCGCTTTCCATCGCGCCTCAGGAAGAGCTTCGAGAGCCGGCGCGAGACTTCGGCCGCCGCGCTCCACAAGGACATATTCTTGCCCGACCGCGCCGGACACTCCACTTGAAACTCATCGCCGTAATAATAGTGAACTCTCTGCATCGATTCGATCAGCAAGAAATTCAGCGGAAACCAGACCGGTCCGCGCCAATTCGAATTGCCGCCGAATAGGGAGGACAACGACTCGGCCGGCTCGTAATCGACCGAGTGAGTCTGTCCATCGACTTGCAGCTGATACGGATTGTCCTTGTGAAATTTCGAAAGCGCACGCACGCCGTGTTGCGAAAGAAATTCGTCTTCGTCAAACACGTAGCGATAGATGCGCTCAAGCTTCTTGCGATTGGCGATCGTGAGCAGCAGGCGCTGGCCCTTATCCGAGCGGCGGCTCATATCGACGTGTTCAGCCACGTCCTTGTTGTGGTCGATGAACCATTGCATGCGCTTGACGAAGCCGGGAAGCCGCAAATAGTCCTCCGGCTCAAACGTTCCCACCGCGAAAAGCGGCACGATGCCGACCATCGAACGCACTTTCATCGGAACGTGCCCGGCCTGCCCCATGTGGAGCACATCGTAATAGAAGCCGTCTTTGTCGTCCCACAGGCCGATGCCTTCGCCGCCGATATCATTCATCGCACGCGAGATGTGGACGAAATGCTCGAAGAATTTGCTGGCGACGTCTTCGTAGGCAGAGTCATAGCGCGCTAGCTCGATCGCCATGCCCAGCATGTCCAGGCAATACATCGCCATCCAGCTCGTGCCGTCTGATTGCTCGATGAAATTTCCCGGGCCGAGCGGCACGGAACGATCGAACACGCCGATATTATCGAGACCGAGGAACCCGCCCTGGAAGACGTTGTTGCCCTCCGGATCCTTACGATTGACCCACCAGGTGAAATTCAGTAGCAGCTTATGGAAGACGCGCTCGAGGAAATTCCGGTCAGGCTCGCCCTGGACGCGTGCGGCAATCTTGTAGACGCGCCACGCGGCCCACGCATGCACGGGCGGATTTACGTCCGAAAAATTCCATTCGTAGGCGGGAAGCTGGCCGTTCGGATGCATGTACCACTCGCGCAGAAAAAGCGCGAGCTGGTCTTTCGCAAAATCCGGATCGATTAGCGCCATCGCCACGCAGTGGAAAGCCAGATCCCACGCCGCGTACCAGGGATACTCCCATTTGTCGGGCATGGAGATGACATCAGAGTTGTAGAGTGTCGTCCACTCGTGATTGCGGCCGATGCGGCGGCTCGGATCAGGTTTCGGCTGCGTCGGATCTCCGTCAATCCAGCGCTTTACGTCGTAGTGATACGCCTGCTTTCCCCAAATGAGACCCGCGAATGCTTGCCGCTGCACGAGTCGTGCATCGGGGCTGAGCCTGCCGCCACAGCGCTGGCGGTAGAATTCGTCGGCGTCATTGATGCGGGCGGCAAAGGCCGCGTCCGAGGCCGCCCCGAATATTTTGTCCGTGCTTGCGCCGTTTGCGCCCGGATTGCAGTTCGAAAAGCGCAAGCGAACACTCCAGCTTCCGCCGGCAGGAATCTCAATGTCGTAGTGGGCGGCCATTTTTGTTCCTGTGCGGGCAGGATTCACAGCCGTTTTTTCGTTGTCGATCAGATAGCGATGAAAGGCGTCTTTCACGTAAGGGCAGCCGTTTTTGGCGCCGAAGAGCCTCACCAGGTTGGTTTCGTTTTCGGTGAAGAGAAGTTCGGGATTCCCTTCGGCAACAAGCCAGCGCTTTACGTAGTGATATTCGGTCGCTTCGATGATGACTGCGCCCGCAGGAGACACGATCGGCGCAGCAGAAGGTTTGTCATACGCGTCGCCCCAGCTCCAACGATTGCGGAACCACAGTGTGGGCAAGATGTGCAGCTTCGCCGCGTCCGGCCCGCGGTTCCACGCGGTGAGGCGTACGAAAATGTCTTCCGCTTCCGCCTTTGCGTACTCGACAAAGATATCGAAGTACCGGTTTTCGTCGAAGATTCCGGTGTCGATTAACTCATATTCGGGCTGCGTCCGGTCGCGCCGCCCGTTTTCAAGGACCAGTTGCTCGTAGGGATACGCGCCTTGCGGATATTTGTAGAGATACTTGAGGTAGGAATTGGTCGGCGTCGCGTCAATGTAGAAATAATATTCCTTTACATCCTCGCCGTGATTTCCCTCGCGATTGGTGAGACCGAAGAGGCGCTCTTTGAGGATCGGATCATTCTCATTCCAAAAGGCGAACGCGAAGCAGATGTGCTGATGGCGATCGCAGATGCCGCCGAGGCCGTCTTCGCCCCAACGATAGGCGCGCGAGCGGGCATGGTCGTGAGGAAGATAATTCCATGCATCGCCGTTTGGACTGTAGTCCTCGCGGACGGTCCCCCATTGTCTCTCGGAAAGGTAAGGGCCCCAGCGTTTCCAGTGAACAGCGCGCTCGGCGGACGCGGCGAGCCTTTCGTCTTCCCTCGTGATCAACGATTCATCTCCTGGGCTCTCTAAATCTTAGCAGGTGACGCATATTCAGTCGCGGGCGGGTTTGCGGCGTGTGCCGCCTTGGCGACGATCCGGCGTTCGTGCGTTATCATTTCTATTCTCAATTTCCTGGGAGGATCGGTCATCACGGGAGTTTCAAAAAATCCGGGTGTGGAACAAGCGCCCGCGGCGCACTTTGCCTCACCCGAAGCCCACGGTTCGACGCGCATGGCGCT
>Ga0210401_10002007_pt1 | contig 22919 bp, 22 predicted proteins | sample IncBWH32MmetaG_FD_150866 | JGI IMG/M metagenome (GOLD analysis project Ga0210401, IMG submission 150866) | Forest soil microbial communities from Barre Woods Harvard Forest LTER site, Petersham, Massachusetts, United States - Inc-BW-H-32-M | ecosystem: Environmental > Terrestrial > Soil >... | reverse complement strand
TAAATGAAGGGGTATATAACATAAGCATTATAAACAGCGAAAGTGTTATAAATAAACGACTAATTATTGTAAGGTAAATTATAGTTTAAATTAAATAAACTCTTTTGCTTTAATACTTAGTTATTTAGAATATACTGAATAAGTAATAGTTGTTTTAACAGAAACAACTTCTGCAACTTTGTAAAGCACCAATTGAGGGATTTTAATTCCATGATCGGCAACTCGTACTAAAAAATTATTTTTTATCGTAATTTTTCCTCCTTTAATGCTAACTGTACCTGTGTCTGTTCGTTCTTTTGTTACACCATGAATGGTTAAAACTCCTTTTGAAGTAATTTTATAGCTACCATCTTTTTTCCAATTAATTTTTTCATTTATCTTTCCTTTATAAGTTGCATCTCTGTATTTATCACTTTCCAAATAATCTTCATTAAAGTCTTCCTGCATTTTTTCTCTTCTAAACTGAAAAGAAGTAATAGCTACACTAAAAACGATTTCATTTGTAGAACTGTTTATTATGGATTCGATATTTTTACTGGTAGCATCAATATTCTCAATAGCTGTTTCAGAGAAAAAAGAAACGGTTCCTTCTGTGCTTTTATATAGCTGTGCTTTTGCATAAAGGTTGAGCAAACATAAAATAAGGATTGTTGTGTTTTTCATGGCTTTTTTTTATTGTACAATAACTGTTCCTGTCATGCCCGAATGAATAGTACATTTATACGGATAAGTACCCGTTGCTGTAAACTGCCGGCTATAAACGCCACCACTACTAATGTTACCACTATCAAACAACCCGTTTGCACTGGTAACTGTATGTATCATAGCATCTTTGTTTGTCCACTTAATAGTAGTGTTTACCGAAACAGTTATAGAACTGGGGGTGAAAGCAGTGTTTTGCATCCACACTTCGTTTGTTCCGGGACCCGATGATGTACTGGTAGTTGTAGTGTTGGAGCTTTTTTTACAAGCACCGCACACACCAACGGTTAGTAAAAAGAATGCCATTGCAAAAATTGACAAGTTATTGTAAGAGAATGTTTTTTTCATTTTAATTGTTTTTGTTTTAGTAAAAATAATTGAAGCGTACTGGTTCGTTATTCTATTTCGTTAACCACTCATTATAAATAGCCAAGAGCAGAAATAGTATAGCTAAAATTTGGTACTTTTTTTAGTGGAGCATTCTTTTAAAACACTAATCGAGAAAAGCGGATTAGAAAAAATATTTTACCTTATCTTTATATCAGATTTGAGACAGCCTTTTTTATCAATTAAAATTAAAAACGTAAATACACATGAAAATTTCGAATAACAAAATTTTAATTACAGGTGGTGCAACAGGAATTGGTTTAGGTTTAACGGAAAGGTTTTTAAAAGAAAACAACACGGTTATAATTTGTGGCAGACGTGCAGATGTGTTAAAGCAAGTTTCCGATAAACACCCCTCAATAATTACGAGGGTTTGTGATTTAACGGTTGCTACCGAACGAGAAGAACTTTTTAAATGGGTTGCAGAAAAACATAACGACTTGAATATGTTGGTGAACAATGCGGGCATTCAGCAATGGATGAATGTTACTGATGCCGATTTTTTTACACGGGCCAAAGATGAAATAACAACTAATATAGAAGCGCCTCTTCATCTTACTTCATTATTTATAAAATTAAAATCGTTAACCACCATTATTAATGTAAGCTCAGGTTTATCGTTTGTGCCATTAACAAAAACACCTGTATACTCAGCTACAAAAGCATTCTTTCATTCGTTTACACTTTCTCTTAGACATTTACTGAAAGAAAAAAACATTGAGGTTATTGAAATTATTCCACCAGCACTTAACACCGACCTTGGCGGCAAAGGCTTACACGACCAAGCTCCACCAGTCAGCGATTTTGTAGCTTCGGTTTTTGAGCAAATGAAACAAGGTAAAACCGAGTTAACTTTTGGTTTTAGCGAAAATATGGTTAAAGCTGGTCCTGATGATTTGAAAAAAGCTTTTGAAAGAATGAATTCTGTAGTGGCTTAGTTATTTAATAGTTTGTATTGAATATAGTTTTTGTGAACACACAATAATATTATCTAAATTTCGTTACTCAAAAAAATTATCCCAATGAAAAAACAATTTCTACTTATTACCTTACTACTATTAATCATAACCACAAAAGCACAGCAGGTTCAAAATCCGGGTTTTGAAAATTGGGTATCAGGGTTCCCTCAAAACTGGGGTTCTTATAGCCAATCTATTGTTAATAATGGAAAACCTAATCCACATTTAGAAGCGCAAACCTCTATGGCGCATTCTGGCAGTTATGCTATTGTTATGCAAAACACAGCCCTTGCTACAGCCGGAGGAAATAATGTTCCCGGAGGAATTTGTACATGCCCCATTACATTTAATGGTGGTCCCATACTAGGTTTTGGGCCTTATAGTTCATTGCCAATTTCATATGATTTTTGGTATCAGTTTAATGCCGTTAACGGAGACAATGCCATAACTCAAGTATATATTACCAAATGGAATACTGGCACTAATAAACGTGATACCTTAGCTTCAGGAGGTTCGTTAATTACGGGGCCTGTTTCTGTTTATACAAATTTGTCCGTTCCTATTACTTGGTTAATTACGGGCCAAGCCCCCGATTCTATGCAATTGAGTTTTACCTCATCTACAAAAGCGGTGGGTAATGGCATTCCAACGGGGGGTATGTTATATATAGATGATGTAAACATGAATTTTTCGGCAACAGGTTTAGAAACTTTTAATACTGCTACTTTTAACGTATTTCCAAATCCGGCAAACAATAAAATAACCATACAAGCAAGTGCCGAGCTTGGCATTATTACTATTTATAATTGTTTAGGCGAAATTGTTATGCAAACAAAAAGCTTAAACAATAAAGAACAAGTAGATATAAGTAAATTTTCGGCAGGCATTTATACTATTCAAACACAAAACCGTTTTATTAAATTAATTAAACAATAAATAAAATAGTTTAGGCAACCGAACAACCTTTATGTGCGTCTATATACAAAACGCACATTATGAAAACAAAAACACTACTCTTCTCAAGCCTACTTGCAATACCAGTAGTTGCCTTATTAACCTCAAGCACAATCGATGCTAGCGGAGTCGGCAATAAAGAAATTGCAGTATCTAAAACAACTTTAAACCTAGTTGTTGATACAAATGGAAAACTAAGTAACACAGGTGCGCCTGGAGAATTTACCTGCTCTCAGGCAACTTGTCATGGTGCCGGAAACGGAACATCAAGTACCGGCGGCTTACCCGACAACGGAGGCTCGGGTAGTATTGTACTTGCTGCTGTACCCGCTTTTACCGGCAATCATTATGTAGCAGGCACAACATATTCTATATCTATTACGGTAAGTCAACATGGTATAAATCATTTTGGTTTTAGTTTCGAAGCTTTAGATAATAGCGGCAATACAAACCCCTCGGTAAACAATGCCGTGGGCACAGTAACAATTACCGACCCTATTCATACACGTAAAGGTCAGCCTTTCGGTACCGGTAGAATGTGTGTTACGCATCAAAACAATGGTGGTGCATCTTCAAATGCTGCAGTTTTCAATTTTAACTGGACCGCCCCTGCAACCGGAACCGTGAATTTATATTATGATGGCATTGCTGCCAATGGTGATAAACTTCCTGATGCTGCAGATAATGTATATGCACAAACGTTACAGCTTTCACCCGGTTCTACAACAGATATTGTGGGTTTAAATAGTCATAATTCTTCTATCGAAGTTTTTCCAAATCCATCAACCGATATGTTTACAGTACGGTTTACTACGGAAGCAGCAAGCAACGTAGAAATGCAATTATATTCCTTAGACGGAAAATCAATTAAAACACTTACCAATAAAAAAGTTAATGCGGGTGTTTTTAAAGAATCTTTCTCTACCGAAGGACTTGTCAGGGGCTTTTACTTATTACGTATAAACACGGGCGGCATAACGCAAACACATCAGGTTTTTGTGAACTAAGTTTGGTACGTAAGATTTTTTTAAGTAATTATTTTAGGAAGGTCGAATAATTTTATCCGACCTTCCTAGTTTTTAAATTACGCTTTAATGGCTTTTATAACTTCTTCATCCCCAGGGTTTACCGATGGGCCAAAATAATTCATTAGCACACCTTGTTCGTTAACTAAGTACTTGCTAAAATTCCAAACGGGTGACTGATCGTTCCATCCGTTTAAAGATGGGTTTGTAAGCCAATTATATACTTCGTTTTGATTATTGCTTTTTACCACCACACTTTTTTTCATCATGGCAAAAGTAACACCATAGTTTGCCCGGCAAAATGTGGCAATTGCTGCATCACCACCTTTTTCTTGTTCTTTAAAATCGTTTGCCGGAAACCCTAATACAACTACTTGTTGCCCATATAGTTCATGCAGTTTTTGTAAGCCCGCAAATTGTGGTGTAAACCCACAGTCAGAGGCGGTGTTAACCAACAATACTTTTTTGTTTTTAAATTTTTCAAAATTTATTTCTTCTCCTTTAATCGAAGTGGTTTTTAGTTTATAGAATGAAGAAAACGGCTGTACATTTTTATCGTTACTTAATGCTAAACTTGTTTTTTCTGTTTTTAAACGTTTTTGTAAAAACGGATAGATTTTTTTTATTACAAATTGTCTTAGTGTCATTTTTATTTAGTTATAGTTCCACAAAAGAAGTATAATTATTACAGTGTTTTATAAATTTTATACCTTTATAAAAACTATAAATAATAGAATTATGTTAATTACAACAAGTACATCTTTAGAAGGATACAAAATTACAAAACAATTAGGTTTAGTGCGAGGCATTACAGTTCGTTCACGAAGTGTAGTGGGCAACCTTGCAGGAAGTTTTATGACCATTTTTGGCGGCAAAAGCGCTATTTATACCGAGTTGTGCGAAAAAACCCGCGAAGAGGCTTTGCAATTAATGATAAAACACGGGCAAGAAATGGGTTGCAACGCCATTATAAATATGCGTTACGATGCCAACGAAGTAATGAGTGGCCTTACAGAAGTGTTGGCTTATGGCACCGCTGTTGTTGTTGAGAAAACAGCTTAGTAATTAATTGGGCATTCTGTTTTAAATGAAAACTGCTTTTGCGCCTATAGAAAGCAAAGATAGTACGATGCTGATACTTGGCACCATGCCCGGAGAACGCTCTATAGAAATAAATCAATATTACGGACATAATGGCAATCAGTTTTGGAAACTGATGTTTGATGTTTTCAATCAACCCTTTACAGATAATTATACGGATAGAATTGCATTACTTACAAAAAACAAAATTGCATTGTGGGATGTTTTAAGTCATTGTGAAAGAGAAGGAAGTGCCGATTCAAAAATTAAAAATGCAATCCCAAATAATTTTAAATTGTTTTACAAAAAGCATCCAAACATTAAACATGTGTTTTTTGCAAGCAAGGAGGCAGAAAAACTTTATAAAAAACATGTTGGGCAATTTGTCGAACACAATTTTTATGTTCTACCCTCACCAAGCGGAGCAAATGCATCTAAAACTTACGCTGCAAAATTAAATGAGTGGAAAGAGATTTTGAGGGTTTTGTAAAGCAATGCTTCAAAACAAACTACACCATCTTAATTTTTATACAGTTTGTCCTGTTTTTTTACTAATTCACCTCGTTTGCCTTTAATATTAATTATTTTCCGCTTATACTTGCAAAAACTGGTTTTGTCCTTTTTCACAGTAAAAGGGGTGCTTGCGAGTTTACATTACACGACTTAATATTAAGATACAAATGAAAAAAACAATATCTGTAGCTGTTGTAAGTTTAATTGGTTTACATACACTTTCGGCAAAACCTGTTACGCCAGTTACGGCGCAAGCAGTAGCAGAAACTTTTTACAAGAAAAATAATCAGCTGCAAAGCGTTCAGCTTAATTTAGCTTATACAGAGAAATCTGCTAACGGGTTACCTGTATATTATGCGTTTAATGTAAATTCAAACGATGGTTTCGTAATTGTAACAGCCGATGATGCTGCACATCCTATCATAGGATATTCTACCAAAAATCAATTTGTAGTACCCGAAGTAAATACAACTATAGGGAGCTGGCTTAAGAACCGTAAAAAAGAAGTTGAAAGCATTCGTGCTAATAATTTAGTAGCTGACGAAACTATTAAAAAAGAATGGTCGGGTAATTTTTCTGTTAACAACACAGCTAAGTTGGCTAATAGTGCAAACTCAACCATGAATATTAGTATAGCGCAAATGTGCCAAACTACATGGAACCAAAGTGGTGGTGGCTCTCCTTCTTACAATAGTTTGTGTCCAAGTAGTTCTGTTACAGGTTGTGTAGCTACTGCCATGGCACAAATAATGAAATATTGGAATTATCCGGCACAAGGTAAAGGTTCAAGTTCTTATTGCGACTGTAAAGCCGATTCGTTAGCCGGTACGCCGTTTACAAACAATTACGGAACACTATCAGCCAATTATGGTGCAACAACCTATAGCTGGTCTACTATGCCTTTAACCTCATCAAGTTCAGCGGTTGCTACATTGATGTATCAATGCGGCGTAAGCGTTGAAATGGATTATGACCCAAGTGGTAGTGGTGCTTGGGTGATTACGGCTGATGATTCTATTTGTGCGCAAACATCTTATGTAAAATACTTTAATTATAATCCCTATACCATTAAGGGTTTGTTACGTTCAAATTATAACGATGCTATTTGGACACAACTATTGGTTAATGAATTAATAAATGGCCGTGTAGTTCAGTATGTTGGCGATGACCCAACACAAGGTGGGCACACCTGGGTTTTAGATGGAGTTGATACGAATAGTTTTTTTCATATGAATTGGGGTTGGGCAGGTTCAGATGATGGTTTTTATTCTTTAAATAATTTACAAACTTCCGGTGGTTTTAATCCTTCGGTATACCACGAAGCCCTTATTGGAATTGAACCTTTACCTCCTCATGCAGTTGATGCAGGTGTAACTAATGTTTTAAATCCCAATCAAACGGTTTGCTCAACAACCTTTGCTCCTAATATTGTATTACAAAATTTTGGAAGCACAACTTTAACATCGTGTACACTTAACTATACGTTGGATAATAATTCCACACAAACACAAAGCTGGACAGGTTCGCTTAGTAGTGGGCAATCGGTTAATGTAACTTTACCATCAATGACAACTACTGTGGGCACTCACTCGCTTAGTTGTTACACAAGCAATCCAAATGGAGTTGCAGATAGTAACAGTTTAAATGATCAATCGGCAAGTTTCTTCACCTACGTTACATCAGTAAGTTCTGCTTTTTCCGCTAATCAATCTACACTTTGTTTTGTACCTGCCCCAATACAATTTACAAGCATCTCAACCAATGTAACTAATTACCATTGGTCGTTTGGTGATGGAACAACAGATAATACACCAAGCCCTTTGCACACATACACAGCATCAGGCGTTTATAATGTAAAACTAATTGCCTCTACTTGTAACGGTGTTTTGGCAGATACAATTAGCAGTACAATAAACATAACCACTCCTGCTGCTCCAACGGCTACCGGAACAACCACATGTAGCAACTCTTCGGTTGTATTATCGGCCAGCGGCAGCGGAACTATTGTATGGCAAAATGCTGCGGGCAATCAGTTAGGCACCGGCACAACATTTACTACACCAACACTTACAACCAGCACTACATACTATGCCGTAAACACAAATCCATCTGCATCGGTTTATGGCGCACCCGCCTTAAACACTACATTGGGAGCCGGGGCATATTTGAACGCCAGCCACTCACTTAGTTTTAATGCTAACCAAGCCATAACGCTTAACTCTGTTGATGTATATGCGCAAAGCACTTCGGCACAACCTGTAATTCAGTTGCAAGATAATATGGGTAATATTTTACAATCATATACGCCTACACTTACAGCAACAGGGAAAAATACCGTAACGCTTAATTGGAGTATTGGGCCTGGCACAGGTTATTTATTAGCCGCCACCGGAAACAATATTAATTTATATCGTAATTCACTTTCATCAGGCTCTGTTCCTTATCCGTATAATATTGGTTCTTTAGTAAGTATTACGGGCGATGATGTAGACTCTTTACACTACTACTATTTTTATAACTGGCAAGTACAACAAGAGGCTTGTGCAAGTTCTGCCGTTCCGGTTACTGTAACTGTGCAAGTTTGTACAGGCATTAAACAAGAAATTGGAAATGGTCAGTCAATTGCTATTTATCCTAATCCTACTTCACAAAATATTACTCTGCAAAGTGTAAAATCTTTAGGGGTGATTAAAGTTTATAATTCTATCGGGCAACTTGTAGCAAAACAAGAAACAAACGAAAATATCCTGCAACTAAATTTAAGTGAGTTTGAACCGGGCGTATATCTTGTTTTAGTTGGTAACTATCAAACAAAAATTATAAAGCAATAAGCTCTTATTAATATTAGGCTTATTTTAAATTATTTGTTTCGAAAGGGTTTTACTTAGTGTTATACTGTTGCTGATAAATAGGATTCGATTTTTCTACCTGCTGTTTTATTAAAATATCTCGCAAATATTAAAAAATAAACCTCTTGAACCTTGTGTGCCAAAACCATAATCAATTGCCAGGTTTGCACCCGAAAATTTATTTATTTTTATTCTAAGTCCTAATCCGGCACCAGGCAGCACAGTTTCAAATTTTTTACTTTGCCACTCCGAAACACTTTGTGCGTTTACAAAAACAACGCCTCCTATTAACCCATTGCGAGTAATGCCAAATCTATATTCCGATTCCAGATACAACATACTAGGCCCTCTTAATCTTCCTTGTATGTAACCACGACCAGAATTTGAGTAAGAGTCCCACCCGGTACTTGGCAAATCAAAATAGGGTGGTTTGCCACCAAAAGTAAACCAGTTTAAACTCCAAAACGCAAGTACGTTGTGCGAGGTTTTAGAGAGTTTAAAAAACTTTTTGAATTCTAAATATAAAGATTCCCAATTTTGGTTGCTTCCCAAAAGTGTAGAATTGTAACGATAAGAAGCATTGGCGTAAGTTGCATCTTCAGGATAATTTATATTTTTCCTGCTATCATATTGCAAATTTAACGATAAGCCTGATGATATAGTTTTTGTTGTGTTACCATTATATGCCTCAAAATCTTTTCCCGCACCTTCATCTTTTATATCAAAATGATAATCTAAATTATATCCAATGCCTGCATAAAATTTAGAAGACACAATTTGTTTTAAGGTTGTTTGGTAAATGCGTATGTAGGAATAATTCACTAAATCAGCATCTGATAAAGATGTATGTCCACCTAAACCATATGTGTAGGTTGGATATTTGTAATAGCGAAAATCTCCGGTAAAATTAAATTTATTCTCTTTCGACCAAACATTAAAAATTAGGGGCACTAAATATTGAGAGTAATTAAGAGATGCTGCAGGGTTTAAAGCAATTGAAGAAAGGTTGGTGCCATCGTTTTTACTTGAGTAGAACGATAAATTCATGGCTACAATTGCCGTTATACCCGTTTGTAACGTATAACCAATAGCAGGAAAGGGCGCAAAAAGTACTCTGTCGGGGTTTCTAACCACACTATCTTCATGTAGCACCGGATGTACCAGTGGGTGAACTACTATACCGCTATCGTGAGATAATTTTGGAAACAACCGAGTTCTTAAAGCAAAAAGTTTTTTAAATGCATCTTTTAAATCAATTTGCGGAATTATTTTTTCTTGGTCTCTTTTTACAAAAAGTACGCTATCTTCAATTAAATAATTATCAGTTTTGTTTTGTTGGGCAACAACATTATAAGATACAAGCATTAAAAATATGCTTAAAAAAATCACTTGCCGCATAACCCACGTTGTTTCAAAATCTGTGCATTTTTTAATCGACTCTAAATATCCAACGATTTTGCCCATTATATGTTACATAATTCAAGGAAATTCACATAATTTAATATTTTAATTATGTTCATGGGGTTGAAAAATATCCTTATTGTACACTATGCGCCAAAAACAAAAAACCCTGCAAATTATTCATTTACAAGGGTTTTACTGAGTAGCTTGCGGTACGGACGGGAATAAAAATATCGTTTTTAAAACACTTTTAAACTTTTCTAAAAACGCATGTATGTCTTGAAAATAAAGGGCTTTAAGCCATTTTAATATTTTTGATGGAAAGCCTAAAAGTGTATAAAAATAGAAAATTCGCCCCCCATTCGCCCCCTCCAAAAATGCGGTCGCACCCAGGACCGTATTTTGCATTAAAAAGGAATTTTTTGGAAAATTTCGTAAAAAATTAAAAATTAGTGGTCGATTCACCCCCCACAAAAGATGCAGTTCGAATCAGGCCGCAATTTTTTTACGCTTGATCATGTGGAGATTAATTTGCCTTTGCAGAAAATGTATGGTACATTTACTGGGCAGAAATTGTCAAATACTTTCCTGATACTGCTCTACGTGATATAAAAGATTTAATAAGTAAAGGTGTTCTTCAAAAAGAAAATGCTGGAAGTAGAAGTGCTAGTTATATTTTGAAAGACGAAGGTTATATTAGATAACTATATATTATCAGTTATTGAAACCTAGCCCTCTTTTTCATTAAAATCCTTATTTAACTTTAAAAGAATATTACTTTGTACATCTATACTGCAGTTGATAAAAATCATAAGAACCACAGTCATTGCTGCCCTTATAAAACATGAAGTAACTTCTAGAGGCAAGTGACTTATTATCAAACTTTTTTTGGATAGATTTCAAACATTTAATGAAATCCATCAAACGATTTTGAAACAAATAATTTAATCCTTCTTTTGAAACTAATTTCAAATAACTTTAGTAATTTGCATTAGTTTTTATAATTAAAATGAAAAAATATTTTATTGCTTCATTTTGTTTTCTACATGGTCTTGTTTTCGCTCAATGGGCGGTTAAAAGCCCTTTTGAGCAAAAAGTATTTATAGAGAATAAAGGTCAATATGAAATAAAAAATAATATTGATTCTAAAGATATTCTATATTGGTTCACTTCAGGATGGATTGCAGTACTATTTTACTAAAAATGCTATATGGATAAAACATATAAATACAGTAAACCGTAGCAAAAATGAAATTAAAGCAGCAAAAAAAACAAATGAAACTAAAGAAGAAGATTTTGAGGAACAGGAATTTGCTTATAAACAAGTAGATGAGTTTCATCAAATGTTGTTCAAAGGAGGAGGAGCACTAACTAAAATTGAAGCGTCAGGAATGACAGATGGGGTGAATAATTTTAGTTGTGAAAACAATACGACTATTTCTGCCCGTTCTTTTAACACTATAATTTATAAAAATTTATACCCAGGCATAGATATGGAATTTTATTTTCCTAAAGACAAACAGGGTTTTAAATACAACTTCATAATACATTCTGGTGCTGATGCTTCCGTTATAAAAATAGAATATCCGTTGGCAAAAAAAGTAGAACTTAATGAAGATGGTAATATTGTTATACAATCACTTTACGGGATTTTTATTGACCATGCTCCTATGGCTACCGAATTAATTACTTCCCGAAAAGTGGATTGTAAATTTATACCGTCCAAAAACACAGTAAGTTTTTCATCTTCAACTTATGATAAATCGCATGATCTAATTATTGACCCATGGACAACAACCCCTGCTTTTACAGCAAATAATGCTTACGATGTTGATTTCGATAAACTAGGAAATTGTTATATTTATGGGGGGCGATTTCCTTTTCAAGTTATTAAATATAATAGTAGTGGTATTCAGCAATGGTCATTTTCAACATCAATGTTTTCACAAGGTAGTCCAATGTATGGTGATTTTGCTGTAGATAGAAATACAGGTTCGGTATACGCTGTTGAAGGAGTTAATATGCATTATAATGGTGGTATACCTATTTACGGCGGAGCGGAAATTGTTAAAATAAATCAAGCAGGAAACCAAGTTGCTTTTTTCTCTGGAAATCTTAATTTTCAGGAAATGTGGAGGATAGCATTTGATTATTGTTCAAATAGAGCGGTGATTGCAGGCGGGGGAACTACCTCCCCTTCCTATACTGGTTGTTCTTTGGATACGAATTTAACCAGTATTAATCCCGTAAGTGTGGTAAGTTCCCCAAATGGATATCATGATATTTGGGGACTTACACTTGATAATTTCGATAATTGCTATATGGCAACTTCCAAATCAACCATAGATTCAACATCTCCAAACATGTTACTAAAAGTGCCTTTTCCTGCTTTAACCCCTAATAATTGGAGAGTGAGTACTAAATATATATTTAATGAAGGCACCGCTTGCACTTATTATCCTGGCATTGCTAATGGCTATAATGGCATAACGGTTATGGATACATTTGTTTATACTTATGATTCTTATGTGCTAAAAAAATGGAATACTTCCAACGGCGTACTTATAGATAGTTTAATTGTAAATAACCAAACAAATCGTCAGGGCAAAAATTATGGTGGGCTAGCCACTGATGGTTGTAGTAATCTTTTTGTTGGGTTAAAGGATAGCATTGTTCAATATGATGCAAACTTTCATCATTTAAACTCGTTTAAAGCACCAGATTCAATATTTGATGTAGTTGCCGGGAATAACCTTCTTTATGTTTGTGGTAAGGGTTTTGTTTCAACAATTTCTCCAAATACACCTTGTAATTTCTGTAGTCAAACTACCGATATTAAAAATGGTGTAGTCAGTCAGCATCTATTTACAGTTTGGCCAAATCCGGTAAATACAATTTTAAATATAGAATATACGTATCCAAATAATATTTTAAATTATGAAGTAAGTATATTTAATGCAATCGGCGAGGTAGTAAATAAATCCATACTATTAAATACTAAAAACCAAATAACTGTAGACCTAAGTTCATTATCTAACGGGATATATTTAATTCAAGTAAAAAACCCAGAAAATGTTTTTACAAAGAAAATAATTGTTCAACATTAGTTATTGGGAATTGAGCAGTTGTGTGTCTGTTTTCACAAACTCTTTATCATAATCCCTGTCAGTGACTAATTATCCGTCTTCTCCTGTCCATTAAACCCAAACGCTTCTATAAATTATTTACAATAATTTATTTTAGCAATTCGAGCCTCCGGGTTACCTAAAGAAATGGCCTTTTCTATATCTTCGCAACCACCCTCTCCTTTACCCTTGCATATTCCTCTTTTACAATATGCCTCAGCCAAATAAGTTGTATTAAAATTTATTGCTTTGGTAAAATCAGCTATCATTTCTTCTGTTTTTTCATCTAATACACCTCTTTGAAAATATGCATCAGCATATTTAGGATTTAACTCAATTGCCTTATTAAAATATACCACTGCTTTTTTAAATTCTTTTTCCATTTTTATTGTTTCGAAACTCTTACCAAAACTATACGCACTACCACTGTATGGATTTCTTGGGTCATTTTTATTTTCATTTATTTCATACTTAAATATAGCTAGGCCTCTATAAAAATAAGCTGTATCAATATAGATTGGATTTGGTTTTAGATTAAAAACTGTTTCAAAATCAGCCTTTGCTTTTTTATAATAATTATACTTGTAAGCTCTATAGGGCTCACCCCTATCACCTAGCTGTATCAAACATTTTCCCCTATTAAAATGTCCCTCAGCATCTTTGGGGTTTAATTTAATGACATCTGTATATTGTCTTATTTTTAAAAGAAGTAAAGAATCATTTTGAGAAAAATGTGAATTATATACCCAGGTTTCTTTTTGAAATATACCACTAAAGCAAGATGTAAGCATCAACAAAGTTGCTACGTAAATAACTACTGTTGTAATTTTAATATGTTTCATACTAGTTTACTATCTGAAGACATAACTACATTTAAAATTAAACAAAAAAGTGAAACTTACACCTCGCTTTTAAATCATCTTGTTTTAGCATCCTAAACATCCCAAAGTTTTACCAACCCTTAGGAAAGGGGACAGGTTGGAATGCTTTTTTATTTTTACGAGTTGGTTGTAGATTGAGAAGACTGGTATTAGTAAAAGTGAAATTCACAGAAAATTAAAAGATGAGTAATTATTAAAATCTGTCCCGTCCCAATTCTCTATGGAATTTGGGACGGGACAGATTTCATTTGCTTATACGGTTATTAATAAAAAGTATAATAATGTAGGCCGATCAAATTCAATCTATTTTTATATTTTTAAACTCGAATGCCTTATATAAATTCCAAAAAATATTTTATACTTTTTATTTGTATATTGAGTATAAATACTGCAAAAGCGCAACTTGGAAAAGAAGCTTGGCATTGGGATTTTGGACATAATTGTTCTATAGACTTTAGTTCAGGAATACCAATTGTTGGAAGTGATTCAATTGATGCATCTGAAGGTTGTGCTTCTATGTCTGATTCATATAGTGGGCAAAAATTATTTTACACAGATGGCATTAGTGTTTGGGACAAAAACAATCATCGTATGCCCAATGGATATGGGTTGCTAAGCGATTTTTCTTCTACACAAGCAGCACTGATAGTTCCAAAACCAGGAAATTCGAAAATATATTATATAATAACCTCGCCAGAGAATGGCGGTATATATAATAGCCTTAACCTGACAGGAATTAATTATTCAGTTGTTGATATGTCTTTAAATGGGGGTTTAGGAGATATTAGTATTAAGAATCAATTTCTATTACCATCTCCTGTAAGTGAAAAACTTGTGGCGGTAAAGCATTGTAATGGAAAGGATTATTGGATTATTACTCATGATTTAAATAATAATACTTTTCATGCATTCCTTCTTACATCCTCTGGTATTAATCCAACCCCTATCAATTCAAGCGTTGGAACTGTTGAATACGAAGCCAGTATTCAGAGCTCTGATGCAATAGGATATTTAAAAGCCTCCCCTAATGGCGCGAAACTCGCATTAACTATTTCATATGATTTACCTCTTTTGGAAATTTATGATTTTGATAATGCAACCGGGCAAATTAGTAATCCAATTAGTTTCTATTACAATTCGTTGCCTGGTCATGGTGGTGGTTATGGACTTGAGTTTTCTCCTGATAATTCCAAATTATATGTTTCTTTTCCAACATTTAGTAGTACTATATATCAATACGATATTACTAGTAATAATTTTGCCACCATTAATTCAAGTAGGGTAATGTTAGACAGCGTAATTTTTCCAGCACAGCCATTATGGGCATTACAATTAGCCCCAGATGGTAAAATATACGCGGCATCTCCTTCGCACTATTTGGCTGTTATCAATAACCCAAATGTAAGTGGGTTAGCTTGTAATTTTCAGGTAAATGCAGTACAATTTAATTTGTCAACGAATTGTATTTGGGGGCTTCCAAATTTTATTGTAGCGAACTCGCCTGTTATAAAACCAAATTTTACGGATATCTTAAAATGTCATTTTTTTGATCCCGACACACTTGATGCTGGTTCTGGATATTCGTCCTATTTATGGTCTAATGGAGCGTTAACCCAAACAATCAGTATAACAAATCCGGGCACTTATTGGGTTACATTAACCAATGCAAAGGGATGCAGTATAACGGACACTATACACGCAATTCTTATACAAAACATAGATAATTTAAAAGACACGCTAGTTTGCACATCATCCTATTCTGTAAATGTAACATATCCTTTAGCACAAAGTTACATCTGGAATGATGGAAGTACAAATCCTGTAAAGACATTTAGCAGTAACGGAACCTATTGGGTTGATTACATCTTAACTAGTGGCTGTGTTTTTAGAGATAGTTTTAATTTCACCGTTGGCTCCATTCCTATTATTAATCTAGGGCGAGATACAAGCACCTGTACTCCTTCCTTTGTACTTTCTGCCAATCAATCGAACACGTATTTGTGGAATACTGGAGATACAGGTCAGCAAATAACAATATCAGGGCCAGGGCAATATTGGGTAACTGTTACAAATCAACAGGGATGTAAAAATTCAGATTCAATAAATGTTGCTTTTTACACTCCTCCACACATTGATATATTACACGATACCATAGAGTGTGGTAATACCTTTCTACCCATAAATATAAATGCCAGTCAGGTGAATGCTAATGCGTATTTGTGGAGTAATGGAATTAATTCCTCATCTCAAATTATTAATAATTCTGGTAGTTATTGGGTGGATTATTTCCTTAATCACAATTGCGTTTCAAGAGATAGTTTTAATTTATTACTTAAACCATACCCTTATATTAATTTAGGTAGAGATACCAGTTTTTGTTATGCATCTTTTGAATTAAACGCATACAATACAGGGCTAAGTTATTTATGGAATACCGGACAAACAACACCAAATATATTAGTTACAATACCAAGTATATATTGGGTAAAAGTAACCGATCAATATAATTGTATAAATTATGATAGTCTTACTGTATATCCAGATACAAATCTTTTAAAGATTACGATGCCAAATATAGTTACCCCTAACGACGATGGCATTAATGATTATATTGATTTTGGAAAACATCAATTTTCAACTATGCAGTTAGACATATATAATAGATGGGGGAAGTTGATTTTTGAAAGCAATAACCCATCAATAATTTGGAAACCAACTGATGGTGACGGAACTTATTTCTACACCTTAAAATTCCGCATTGATTGTGGAGTGGCAACGGAAAATAAAATTTTGAAGGGGTTTATTGAGGTTGTACGTTAAAATTTATTGCAACTTCATTACATTATAACCCACTTCATCTTTACCCAACATAACCCGAACTTAAGAAAATCTTGTTAACCTTCGTTAAGGAAAATCTTTTTCGAAAAGAGGTTTTCACCTTTGAAAAAGAATTTAAAAAAACTTTAAAACCTTTTCAAATGAAAACACAAGAGAACTCAAAGCAAACAGATTTAGTTTATCAAAAGCAACTATTAAGCACATTGCAAAAAATAGTTGATTTTAGAACAACCCTTTTAGGTGAAGCAGCTATCATTGCTAATGATGGCAAATTAAAAGAATGGCCATCGGCTGCTTCTTTAGTAAAACAGGTTAAAAAAAGGTTGGAGAAAGCAGATGATGAAAATCTATCCGTTATTGCTTTGCTTTTAAAAAGTATTGAAGAACCTATCCTTCAACTTGAAAATAACCTTGAGTTAAAAAATAACTTCCGTTCAGTAATTGAAGAACAAAGTATGCAGGATAAGCAGGAAGTAGCTGCTGTATAAATATTTTAATCCTTTATCGGCGAAGATTATTAAAAAATCTTTTTAGTGCCGTATAGCAGCCATATTAAACTATATGGCTGTTATAAATCGTAAATAAAAATCGTAAAATGATAAAAACAGAATTTAGCAGGGTAAATGATTTATTTCTTACTTACCCTAAAGGCTTCTATGATGCAAATGATAATCTAATTTCTTTCTATCAAAAGCTAATCGGGATTATTCCTGAAAATATCCGCCAGTTTATTGTCGTAAATAACGAAGATGCGGGCAAAGAAATAAAAGCATTATATCCTAAAAAGAATATTGTAGTAATTCTAATTAATGGCTTTAAAGAATTATGGCTGCGAGATATAATGGGTTTTAATTCAGGGATTAATAAAATTTATCGCCCAATATATAATCCTACTTATTGTAATTACGTTTATACTTCCTATTATTTGGACTTGATTAAACATCAAGTTTCTGAAATTTTTGAAAAAAGTCCTGGTGCAGAAGTTATAGAAATACCCATAGTGCTTGATGGAGGAAATTTTGTAAGCAACGGTAAGGTTGGCTTTATTACGGATAAAGTGATTAAAGACAATAAAAATATATCAGCCGATATAATTAATAAAATGCTCCATAAATATTTAGGAGTGGATATAATAATTATACCGAGCAATAAAAACGACAAATTATCTCATGCAGACGGTTATTTAAATTTTTTAGGTGAAAATAGAATTTGCATATCGGAATATCCTGAAATTGATTTTTTAAGCGATGATATAGAATATTTAAATAAAATAAGGATGGTTATAGGGCGATCGTTAGAAATCACCACAATTTACGACAGGCCATTAGCCGAAAAAGTAAGTGGTAGCGGTAGAAATGAATTTGATAAATCTAAAGAGTGCTTAAATAGTGCTCGTGGCATATTTATAAATTTCTTAATCCTCAATAATACCATCATTCTGCCGGAATATACTATACCCAATTATAAGCGTAAGATGATTTATAATGAGGTAAACAAGCACATCTTGCAGAATTTGGGCTATAATGTAATTTCAGTTAATTGCGATGAACTGGCTAAACTGGGCGGCTCATTGCATTGTATATCATTCACCAATTAAATGTTAAAAAATGCAAGAATTAATCTCCGTCAACCATTCCGTCAACCAAAAAGAAAAACCCGCTGAAAATATCGCATTTCAACGGGTTTCTTGTCCTTTTCTGCGGTCCGGACGGGACTCGAACCCGCGACCTCCGCCGTGACAGGGCGGCATTCTAACCAGCTGAACTACCGGACCAACCTATTAAGGAGGCGCAAATGTACAAAAATTTCTTTTCCCGGCAAATTTAACCTCTAATTCTTTATTTTTAGGCTTTATTTGCAGCTCTATTTTTGGCATCAGGCGTTAACATATCTAAAAAATCAAGCCCTTTAAAACGCCTTGTTTTATGGTTAAACTATTTTGCGGTGGTAGCCCTGTTATTGTCGTTTACGGCTAAGTACATTAGTCCGCAAACCTTTTATCCGCTGGCCTTTTTTGGCATATCGTATCCGGTTTTATTGCTGTTAAACGTTTTATTTATTGTTTTATGGAGCATTCAAATGCGCTGGTGGGCATTATTATCGGGGCTGGCCATTATTGCCACCCTGCCCAATTTGTTAAGCATTGTACATATTAATTTGGGTAAAAAACCCATCAGCAATAACGATATTAAGGTGATGGATTTTAACTGTATGTTGTTTGATTTGTATAACTGGTCGCACAACAAGCAATCGCGCAAACTGATTTTTGAAATGCTGCAAAGCGAGTCGCCCGATATACTTTGCCTGCAGGAGTTTTATACATCCGAGCAACCACAGGATTTTCATAATGCCGATACGCTGGTATCGTTTTTAAAAACCAAAAACATTCATGCAGAATATACCACCACCCTGCGCGAGTTCGACCATTGGGGCATTGCCACGCTAACCAAATATCCTATAGTGCGTAAGGGTAAAATTGTGTTCGACACCAAATCGAACAACATTTGCATTTATACCGATGTGATTATAAATAAAGATACCGTGCGCATTTATAACACGCATTTAGCCTCTATTAGTTTTGGTAAAAAAGAGTACAAGTTTATTGATGGATTGAATAATAACGAGTACAACGATTCTAACCTGGTAGAATCTAAAAACATAATTAAGCGATTAAAAAACGGTTTTTTAAAACGTGCCGAAGAAGCCGGCATGGTGGCAGCACATATGAAAACCTGTAAGTACAAAATAATTTTGTGTGGCGATTTTAACGATACTCCTTCATCATTTGCTTATCATTTACTGAGTGAAGATTTAAAGGATTCTTTTAAAGAAGCGGGCAATGGCATTGGTAAAACCTATAATGGCAACTTGCCTTTGCTGCGTATAGATTATATTTTGCATAGCGCCGATTTTGAGTGCAACAATTACAACCGCATAGCCGAAAGTTTAACCGACCATTATCCGATTTGTTGTTATTTGCATTTGAAGAATAAATAAATTTACCCCCGATGTTTTCTGATAAAATAAACAACCTGGACCCCGAAGATTATTACATAAGCGAAGAGGGCTTTGTTGTTTTTACCGAAAAATATCATTTAAAACGTGGTTACTGTTGCAAAAGCGGTTGCCGCCACTGCCCTTACGGATACAATAAAAAAACAGGCTTGTTTGATAAAAAAGAAACTAAATAATATATGACAACACAAGATTTTCAAAAAACAATTTTAGCCGGCATCCCCTCTGAATTGCCTGCCCTTAAAGAGTTTGATAAAACTTTAAACCACGCCCCTAAGCGAAAAGATATTTTAAACGAGGCCGAAAAAAAACTGGCGCTTAGAAATGCACTGCGTTATTTCGATAAAAAACACCATGCGGTTTTAGCAAAAGAATTTGCCGAAGAGTTAAAAACCTACGGGCGAATTTATATGTATCGTTTTCGTCCTGATTATAAAATTTATGCGCGCCCCATAAATGATTTTCCGCATCAATCTAAACAAGCGGCTGCCATTATGCACATGCTTAGCAATAATTTAGATTATGCCGTAGCGCAACACCCACACGAATTAATTACGTACGGCGGTAACGGTGCTGTGTTTCAAAACTGGGCGCAGTATTTATTAACCATGCAGTATTTGGCTACCATTACCGATGAGCAAACGTTAACATTATATAGCGGTCATCCTATGGGCATTTTTCCATCTCATAAAGATGCGCCGCGTGTAGTAATTACAAACGGTATGATGATACCAAATTACAGCAAGCCCGATGATTGGGAAAAATTTAATGCCCTTGGCGTAACCCAGTACGGACAAATGACCGCAGGTTCGTTTATGTACATTGGTCCGCAAGGCATTGTGCACGGCACAACCATTACGGTTATGAATGCCGCACGTAAAATTTCTAAAAGCGAAGAAGATAGAAAAGGAAAACTTTTTGTTACCTGCGGTTTAGGTGGCATGAGTGGCGCACAACCCAAAGCGGCAAAAATTGCAGGCTTGGTTTCGGTAACGGCAGAGATAAACCCAAAGGCTGCAAAAACAAGACATACACAAGGTTGGGTTGATGAGTTGCACGAAAATTTAGATGAATTAATTATACGCGTTAAAAAAGCGGTTGCTGCTAAAGAAGCTGTATCATTGGCTTACCGGGGCAACGTAGTTGATTTGTGGGAGCGCTTGGTAAAAGAAAATATTAAAGTTGATATTGGGTCTGACCAAACATCTTTACACAACCCCTGGGCAGGTGGTTATTATCCTGCGGGTTTTTCTTTAGAGGAATCGAATAAAATGATGGCAGAAAATCCTGCTCAGTTTAAAAAAGAAGTACAAAAAACATTGGTGCGTCATGCAAATGCCGTAAACACATTAGCGGCTAAAGGCATGTATTTTTTCGATTATGGAAATGCGTTTTTACTGGAAGCATCTCGTGCAGGGGCTGATATTGTAAATGCAGATGGTACATTCAAATACAAAAGTTATGTGCAGGATATTTTAGGGCCAATGTGTTTCGATTATGGTTTTGGTCCGTTCAGATGGGTTTGTACCAGTGCCGATGCAAACGATTTAAAAAAGACCGACGAGCTTGCCTTAGAAGTTTTGCAAGACATGTACAAAACCGCGCCCGATGAAATTAAACAACAACTAAGCGACAACATTGCCTGGATAAAAAATGCCATGGAAAATAATTTAGTAGTTGGTTCGCAAGCACGTATTTTATATGCCGATAGCGAAGCACGTATACGCATTGCCGAAGCCATGAATAAAGCCATTGCAGAAAATAAAATTTCAGCACCCGTAGTTTTGGGGCGCGACCATCATGATGTAAGCGGCACCGATTCTCCGTATCGCGAAACAAGTAACATTTATGATGGTTCGCAATTTACCGCCGATATGGCTGTGCAAAATTTTGTAGGCGATGCCTTTAGAGGTGCCACCTGGATTAGTTTACACAATGGCGGTGGTGTTGGTTGGGGCGAGGTTATGAATGGTGGTTTTGGTTTGGTACTTGATGGCAGTGCAGATGCCGACCGCCGTTTAAAACAAATGTTATTTTGGGATGTAAACAATGGCATTGCACGCCGTAGTTGGGCACGTAATAAAGAAGCTTTGTTTGCCATTAAACGCGAAATGAACAGAACGCCTAATTTAAAAGTTACCATCCCTAATTTGGTAGATGATAATTTGTTGGAAGGTTTGATTTAAAACACGATGAAACCAAATAAGGAGCTTATAAAAAATATCAACTTTTCTGTTGATAAAACTGATAGGGAAGAATTTGAAAATTGTGAGTTTAGCAATTGTGTTTTTACCAGTTTAAAAAATTTAGAGTTTGTTGATTGCATTTTTAAAAACTGCAACCTAAGCAATGCCGATTTTAAAAGTTGCAAATTACAAGATGTTACTTTTAGCGATTGCAAACTATTGGGTGCAAACTTTTCGCAAACAAAAGATTTTGGTTTTTGTGTTTTGTTTGATGGCTGTTTAATGGATTACGCTTCGTTTGATAGAAAGCGCATGAACAAAAGCATTTTTAAAAATTGCAAAATGCATGGAGTAAATTTTACTCAGGCCGATTTATCAAAGTCTGCCCTTATAAATTGCGATTTATACGAAGCCTTGTTTGCTAACACCAACCTATCGGGCATGGACTTTACCACCTCAAAAAACTTTTTGGTAGACCCTGAGCTAAACAACATTAAAAAAGCAAAATTCCTCTCACAAGATTTACACGCACTTTTATACCGACACGATATTGTAATTGTGTAGGTTATTTTACTTTACAGTAAATAAAATAAGTAAACAGTTTTTTCTTTTCGTTTTCTGTTTTCACCTCAACAAAATAATTAGGAGTTACTTTGCTTGTTACTATATCGTAGTTCTCTAATTTAGTACGGGTCTTCATAAAAAGAGAGTTTCTGATTCTTATGGCTTTGGTTTTAAAGTCAAAACTCCAAACACCACTCACCTCTTCGTTTTGCTCTTTACGAAAAGAAGTAAAAGTGTTATTGTAGGTAAAATTATAGGTTATATAACGCGCATCAGTTGTTGAAACCACTTGTGTATCGCCGGCAGAAGTTACCACTTTACAAAGTGCCCAGTTACCATTGTACTGCGTGGCTTGTGCTTGTATCATTTTAAAAGATAAAACACATACTAAAATTATAATTGCTTTTTTCATATTGTTATGGTTACGTTATATAATGTCT
>Ga0210401_10002005_pt1 | contig 22926 bp, 16 predicted proteins | sample IncBWH32MmetaG_FD_150866 | JGI IMG/M metagenome (GOLD analysis project Ga0210401, IMG submission 150866) | Forest soil microbial communities from Barre Woods Harvard Forest LTER site, Petersham, Massachusetts, United States - Inc-BW-H-32-M | ecosystem: Environmental > Terrestrial > Soil >... | reverse complement strand
AAAAAACTGAGATGGGAGCGTCATGGGAAACTGCACAGTGATGTTCTGGCCGACGCTCAATCCCGTGACCGGTGCCGAAAGGGTCTGAACCACAATATCAAATTGCCGCGAGCCCACATTGGTCGTGTTGGTGACAATGCCCTCGACTTCCGTGTCGGAGCTGTCTGCGTCCTCGAAGACGATGTTCCGCGCCAGAATCGATCCATTCGACTGAAGCCCAATGTCCACACTTACGATTTGATCCTTCTGCAGGCACGCAAAACCGGGTGTTGTGCAAACACTATTCGGAAAGAAGAAGGCCGAAGTAGTGTCTACCCTCAAAGAATAGGTCGCTGTCGCATTCGTCAGCGTAAAAGTATTGTTCGAGGTGTTGAGGTTCCCAACCTGGCCGACGACGTCTTCCGCTCCCACAGCAGGCGCACCGATTCCCCCAGGCGTGAATGGAATGGCGGTTGTACCCGCGCTGAAGTCTTCGCCCATTGTCGTGGTTAGCAACTTGTCCAAATTGACGTCGATCAGGAGTCCCGCGACCCCGGATGCAGGGGCCGCGAAAGCTGTAATGGGAACCGTTACCGACAGATTGGAAGTTGTGGGCAGGCTCTGACAGATCCTTCCGACCATGCAGTTCGCGATCATGGTGGCCATGTCGTTCTCAAAGGTGAGCGCGGGGTTCGCAAAGGTAAGAGTCACAGCCGTGTAATTGCCGGCGGGAATATTCGTGGCCGTGGCAATGTAGGCAATGTCGGTTTGTAGCCGGATCAGGTCCACAGTCGCCGAGGAGGAAAGCAAAGGCACATTTCCGGGGACCAAATTCGCTCCGGTAAGCGTTACTTGGGCTGAAAGAAGGCTCACGTTCGAGGGTGGAGAATCGGTCATCGCCAATACCACGGAGGAGTTCCCGTTGCCTGAACTTCCCCCACCATAGGGAGTCCCGCCGCAACCCGCGATCGCTGCACAGTAAATCAGCCCTGAAATCGCCAGAATCGATCGAAATCGAATCATAATAGCCCGGTAACTTTCACCCGCCGGACAGACAAGCAAGAAGATTCTGCAAAGCCATGCCTGACCGGACGCCTTCATTGCATCTTTAAAGCTAACACAGAGCGCTAATTGTAGTGTGAGAATGCGTTAATGTTATGGGCAAAGAGACTCTGTCCCAAAGGGCAGGCCTTTCCTGGCCCTATCACGCAGTCCCTGCTCGCATGAAAAAGAAGCGGCATCCCAAGCCTTCTGGGACGCCGCTCCCCCTATCATTTGCTAGTGTGGGCTAATTACTGCGCCCGCTCTGTCGTCTGAAGCAGGAGTTGCGTACCGCTATCGAGATGGACGTTTTTGGTTGAGGACACGATGAGGGATCCCTGAGTTGCATTGGATGCCGCGGAATTCAGTGAAAGACCCTCAAGTCCGAAGACACCGTTGCTGTTGGACGCCAAACGGCCCATGGAGTTCAGGCCGCCGACGGCGCCCGTCGAGCGCGTGGCCGTGTTCAGTGTGCCTGCGGCATTTGCGTTGGTCGAGCTAGCCGTGTTCATGACCGTGCCCGTTGCCGCGCCAGCTGTGGCATTCGCAGTCGAGGCCACGCCCCCAGCGAGTCCGCCGCTGCTCCTTGCCGCTCCCTGTGCGGAACCCAAGTTGGCATTCGATGCCGCCAAGTCATCTGCGCCTGCTGCGGATGCCGTCGTCGCGGATTGTGCAGCCGCCAGAGCCTGAATCGAGGCGTTGAGCGGCATTTCCTGGCCGTTCTTCATCACGGCATGATCGAACAGGATGCCAAGCTGGGACTCGTTCTGCCCCTTGGCCCGCGCCTGGGCTTGGGTGACGTGTCCGATGATGCGTGTGCCCTTCTTCATCACGACCTTGCCATCCTGCTTGATGTCTTCCGTAGTGCGCGCCTCCACTTGGTCGCCGGTCTTGCTGCGCTTCGCGTCAAGAGCAGTGGCTAGTGTGGCGTTAATCTTGGAGCCGCTCGAAAGGTTCGTGGAATTGTTTGCGGCATTGTTGTTTGCCGCATTGCTTTTTGCCGAGGTGGAAGATGAGGTCGCTGCCGAGCCGCTACCGGAGGCCTGCGCACCCGATTTGTTCGCCTGCACTGCAGTTTGGGACTGAGCCGAAGCACCTGCTTGCCCGGAGGCGGCAGTCTGCGCGAACGTAGCGCACGCGCCCAACGCGCCGATGGCAAGGAATGAAAGTACTCGTTTCATATGAAAATCCTCCTGTCAGTCGATTCGTATTACTTGACCCACACCCGTTTCCCCAAGTCACTGCCATTGAAAGAGTGTATGTCCCAGTATGCATTTGGTCGGCCAACGATCAACGGCTTAATTGTGCGTTGGTTATCCTGTGAATAACCCCTAAAAAGGGCATCGGAATCGAGTCATTTTTGTATGATTAAGTAAATTCTACGGAGGTAAAAACCTTCCACTTTTTTGCTGGAAGATACGCACGTAAAGCGAAGAAAAAGGGAAGCTAGACGAGACCCAGATTGTGTCCGACTTGCGCGATGATTTCACATCCGCGCTCCAGGTCCGCGCGCTTGTGCGTCGCCGTCACCATGGCGCGCAGCCGCGCCCTGCCTTCGGGAACAGTAGGAAATCCCACCGCGGGAATGTAGACGCCGGCATCGTACAGCCGGCGCGAGAATTCAAAGGCTTTCGCACCCTCTCCCACGTGGATGGGAGTGATGGGGGTTTGCGTGGCACCGGTGGAAAAGCCCAATTTTTTCAAACGGCGTTGGAAGAATTTCGTATTTGCCCAGAGCTTCTTGAGCAGCTTTTCGCCGTCGGGAGAATCGAGCAGGGCGAATGCGGCCTGGCACGTGGCCACCACGGAGGGCGGGTGACCGGTGGAAAAAAGGAAGGGGCGCGCGCGGTGATACAAAAAATCGATCAATTCGCGGGAACCGCAAACGTAGCCGCCCATCGCGCCGATGGCTTTGCTGAGCGTGCCGACTTGGATGTGCACGCGGCCGTGGCAACCGAGATGGTCCACCGTGCCGCGACCGCCGCGGCCGAGCACGCCGGAAGAATGCGCGTCATCCACCATCATGATGCAATTGAATTTTTCGGCAAGGCTGCACAATTCCGGGAGCGGGGCGATGTCGCCGTCCATTGAGAATACTCCGTCCGTGATCAAGAGCTTGTGGCCAGGCCAGTTTTCGGTTTCCTTGCATAGGCGCTCGCAATCGGCAACGTCTTTGTGCTTGAACACTTTGATCGTCGCACGAGAGAGACGGCAGCCGTCGATAATGGAAGCGTGATTCAGCTCATCGGAAAGGATCAAGTCGTCTTTGCCGAGAATGGCCGCGACGGTTCCCGCGTTTGCCGTGAAGCCGGATTGAAACACGACGCACGCTTCCGTTCCCTTGAACCGGGCGATCTGCTCTTCGAGGGCCATGTGCAAGTCCATGGTGCCGGCGATGGTGCGCACCGCTCCCGCTCCGACGCCGTGCGTGCGGATCGCTTCGATCGCGGCGCGGCGCAGGGCCTTGTGCGTAGTCAGGCCGAGATAATTGTTGGAGCTGAGGTTGATGACATCTTTTCCATCGAAGTGGGCGATGGGTTTTTGTTCGCCTTCGAGGACGCGCAAGCGGAAATGCAGGCCTTTGGATTCGAGGTCGGCGAGTTGCTCCTGCAAAAAAGCAAGGGGGTTGTGAATTGTTGAGGCCATAGCTCTTAATCTCTCTCGACAATATCTAATCGACGTTTTTGTAGCGCCGGCGTCTCGCCGGCTGGTTTTTCATTCCAATAAAAATCCAAAACCTGCCGGCGAGACGCCGGCGCTACAAAACGACGCAAGCAATTGAGAGCTCTATTGTACGCGCTCGAAGAGATAACCCGAAGACTCGAGCGCCGCGGTTAAGTCCGCGACGTGCTCGGGGCCGCGCGTCTCCATGGTGATGTCGATGACGGCGTCTCCGAGCACGACGCCGTAATAGGCGCGGTCATACATCGTTTCCACGATGTTGGCTTTTTGGTCGGCAATCACGCCTGCGAGCTTTTGCAGCGCTCCGGGGTGATCGGGCAAATGGATGCGCAGGCGGACGAGGCGGCCATCCTTGACGAGACCGCGGCGGATGATCAGCGACAGGAGGGAGACATCGATGTTCCCCGCGCTGATTAGAACACCGAGCTTCTTTCCGTGATTCGGTGTTTTCTTGTTGAGCAGGGCCGCGGTTGCCGCCGCACCCGCGCCTTCCGCGAGCAATTTTTCTTTTTCCAGCAATTGGAGAATCGCGCTGGCGATTTCTTCCTCGTCCACGGTCACGATTTCGTCCACGTATTTTCGGACCAGCGGAAACGTCAGCGTACCCGCAGAGCGCACGGCGATGCCATCCGCGATGGTCTTGTTCGCGGGGAGGGTGACCAGCGCATTTTTTTCGACCGCCGCCTTCATCGAAGCGATCCTGGAGGATTGCACGCCAATCACGCTGATTTTCGGATTGGTTTCCTTTACCGCGCAAGCCACGCCTGCGATCAATCCGCCGCCGCCAATCGGAATAATGACAGCGTCGAGGTCGCCGTGCTGCTCCAGCATTTCGAGGCCCAGCGTTCCCTGGCCCGCGATCACGGCCTCATCGTCAAACGGGTGAATGAACGTCAGCCCATATTGCCTTGAGCGTCGAACCGCTTCCTCGCACGCTTCATCGTAATTCGCGCCCGCAAGAATGACTTCCGCCCCGTAGCCACGCGTCGCGGACACTTTTACGAGCGGCGTTGTCAAGGGCATGCAGATCTGCGCCTGGATGCCGCGCTTCGCCGCATGATAGGCCACGGCCTGCGCGTGATTGCCCGCCGAGGCCGCGATCACGCCGCGACCCCTCTCTTCGTCGGAAAGGAGAAGGATTTTGTTCAGGGCGCCGCGCTCTTTGAACGCGCCGGTCATCTGCAAATTTTCAAGCTTTAGGAAAACCGAGTTTCCCGTCTGCCGCGAAAATTTTTCGGAGTGCACAAAGGGCGTGGTCACAATCGAGGATCGGATGCGTTCCCGCGCCTCCTTAATCGTCCCAAGCGTCATCATCGGCAAAACCCTGAAAATAATTTCATGGTCATCGAAATACGCTCTCAGGGGCTCAAACCCCTGATGAGGATCCCCCTCTTATGTCATGCCTGAGGGCATGACCCACAAGACGGGCTACGCGCTCCGTAAAAGAAAAGCTATCTGGTAAAACGTCTTTGTGGGTCGTGGCTTCACAGACTGCGGAATAACTCAAATTTTTGTCATTTCGAGGCACGCTGCGTGCCGAGGAATCTCTCCTTCTGTTGACTTTAGAACCCAGAGAGATTCCTCACTTCGTTCGGAATGACAAATAGCTTACTTTTTCCGCAGGCTCTTCAGCCGCGACGTTTAGGGACCGCAAAAACAAGGGCTCTAGCCCCTGACGCCCTATCGAGCTTGGATGGTTTGCGGTACTACAAATGGATCGTTCAAATTTTCCGTAATTGCACAATCCCATTCAGAATCCGTCTAGTCCGAAAGCACTATAGCATTACACAAGCGGCGGGTTTAGGCCAACCGGTTCCCCCCGCGTTACACCTGTGGACAAGTTCTGTTGTGTCCGCCATTTCTGGCTTGTAATCTTTTAGCAGAGGCCCAAAATGCCCGGCACACGCTTACCCAGAATCCTGTTTTTTGCCATTGTTTTGGGGGCGACTGCCCAATGCGTTCATGACTTTCCGCTGCTGCCAGACCGCATGGCGTCGCACTTTGGCGCTTCGGGAATGCCCAATGGCTGGATGACCAAGCGGCAATTCTTCATGACCTTTTTAGTTACGCTGCTGCCGTCTTTGGCCCTCGAGTTCTGGGTGTCGCACCAGATCGCGAAAAAGCCGGACGCCAAGCTCAACCAGCCGAACAAGGAATACTGGCTGGCCCCGGAGCGCCGCGCAGAAACATTCGGCTACTTTGAATGTTTTTTCGCCTGGTATGGCTGCGTTTTCCTGTTCGTTGTGGTTTTCGCGATGGGATTGGCCATGCGAGCGAATTTCGATACCCCGCCCCGACTTCCGACCGGCCCTATCGTTTCCGACATTGCAGGGTTCGTTCTCTTCAATGTCGTAGCGGTGATTGCGATGTTCCGCCGATTCTCAAACCCGCAATAAAAAAGATTTGCCCGGCAAGAATCGCCATCATGCCGCAACTTCGGTGCGGCGGTAACGGCGGACCCGGATTTTGCTCTCGGTTTTGAGCGCCACAGCAAGGTCGTAATTCGACTGCATTCGCAGCCAAGTCTGCGCGGTGCTGCCGAAAGCTTTGGCGAGGCGGATTGCCATCTCAGGACTAATGCCAGCCCGCTGATTGACGAGATTGTTCAGCGCTTGCCGGGAAACACCGAGAATCCTCGCGCCCGAAGTTACACTCAATCCGAGCGGTTGAAGGCATTCCTCCCGGACGATGCGGCCGGGGTGAGGCGGGTTCTTCATAGGCATGATTTTCTTCCCCTTTTAGTGATAATCAACCAGATCGACATCGAAGGCGTCTCCATTCTGAAGCCGGAAAATGATCCGCCAATTTGCACGAACGGTAACAGCCCAATATCCAACACGGTTGCCTCTTAGCTTGTGCAGGCGATAGCCGGGAAGGTTGAGAGCTTGGGGCGTGTTTGCAGCATCGAGAGTCGACAGAATATTTTCGATTCGGTGAATGAGATCTGCCCCGATTAGGCTGCGGTCGCTACGCTGGAAGAGCCTTTTCAGTCCCCTGTGCTTGAAGCTCAGGGTCATTTAGGATCGAGTGTACAGTGACAAGTGTCCATTGTCAACCACGAGACACTCGCGCCCGCCGAATCCGTTAGTCGCCACCGATCTGGCGCGCGAACCGCGCTTCCGCTACAATCGCGCCCGAGCCGCCGGAGCCGCCTTCTCGTCCGGCGTGACGGGAGTCACGGTTGAGCTTCAGCCAGCGCCTGGAAGAAATCCGCGACGGATTCGAGCCTGCGTTCTGGGTCGCGAACATCAGCGAGATTTTCGAGCGCCTTGCTTACTACGGCGCATTTTCCTCCCTCGCCAATTACCTGCATGAATCGCTAAATATTCCTACGGAGCAAACCGGCTCGCTCGCCGGCCTGTTTGGAGGAATGGTCTGGTTCCTCGCGATCCTCGGAGGGGCGGTGGCGGACCGGCTCGGCTTCCGGCGCGCGCTCTCGTCGGCCTATCTGATCCTGGCGTGCGCGTATTTTCTGCTGGGTTCGCTGGGAGCGGCGTGGATGGCGCCGGTTCGGAACGCCGTGCCGCTCCTGGGGCTTGTGGCATTTGTGCTGATCCTGCCCGCGCTCGGCATCTCGATGGTGAAACCGAGCGTTGTGGGGACGACCGCGCGGGCGTCTCGCGAAAATGTACGGTCGATCGGATATTCAATTTATTACACGCTGGTGAATATTGGCGGGGCTGCGGGGCCGTACATTGCTTCTTGGGCGCACCGGCACCTCGGAGTTGAAAATGTTTTCCGTGTTTCGGCGTTGAGCGTTCTGCTGATGTTTTTCGCCGTGCTCCTTTTCTTTAAGGAGCCGCGGCGGTCCGGCGAAATCCAAACCGCTACTTTGGCGGAAACGGGACGCAATTTATTTACCGTAATGACGAATCCGCGCTTCATGATCTTTCTGCTGATTTTTTCGGGCTACTGGATTGTGTTTTGGCAGGAATACATCGTGTTGCCGATCTATATCCACGGGTACATCGACCCGCACGCCGACGTCGAGATGATTCTGGTCACCGAGGCTGCAACCGTGATTTGCCTGCAGTTTGTGGCGACTTATGTGACCCAAAAAATTCCCGCTTTTCAAGCCATTACGCTCGGCACTTTGATCTCCGCGCTCGGCTGGCTCATCGTCGCGTTTCGCGCCAGTGTTTGGGCAGTCGTGCTGTCGATTTTCGTGGTGGCGATCGGAGAGATTGTCCTATCGCCTCGCTATTACGAATACGTCTCGCGCCTGGCTCCCCCGGGGCAGCAGGGAACCTATATGGGCTTCGCGTTCGCGCCCATCGGAATTGGATCGCTGGTTGGAGGGTGGCTGGGGGGACGGTTGATGCACTACTTTGGGGAAGTCGTGCATCGGCCCGCGCAGGTTTGGTGGGTCATCACGGGAATTGGGATTGGCACGACGCTGTTGATGTTGCTGTATCACTCCGTGGTAAAAACGGATTTGCCTGCCGCCACTTCCTGATCCGGTATTCTCACAAGAAAATCAGCCTTGCGTAGCGCCGGCGTCTCGCCGGCAACTTTGTGGCGTGCAGAAGACGGCAAAAACTGCCGGCAAGATGCCGGCGCTACAGAATCTCGGCGACTAGCGTGACGACCATCCCGGCAATGGCCAAGCTTGATGTCAGGCCTGGCGACTCGATGCCGATCAACTGGATGGCGCGGGGGACATTTGGGTCGCGTGCGATCACGAAATCGGCGATGCCCGCGTGGCCGGGCGGCACCAGCTTTGCCCGGATTCCCGAGTAAGCAAGCTGCAAATCGGCAGCTTCGATTTCGGGCAGCATGGATTTTGCCCGGCGAACGAATTCCTCTATGGGCAGGCGGTTTCGTTCGTAGTCATTTTTCTCGGCAACATAATCCGCGGTGGGGCCGACGAGCACTGTGTCCCACAGCGTACGCGTCAGGTGAACGCCGAGGCTCAAGCCGTCCGTGTGAGGCAGTGGATATACCAAGTTGTTAATAATGTTCGATTTAGCGCGCACCAGTTCGCAGTATTCTCCGCGCACCGGATAGATGCGATAGTTGCGATTTCCCAACATCGCGGCGATTTCATCGGCGTAAAGCCCCGCACAATTGATCACGCAGCGTGCTTCGATGGTTTCCTCGGAGAGCGCCTCGCCTTCGCTTTCGTCCCCCTCGACGAGTGTTACGGCAATTGAATCCGCGCGCGGGTCGAGCTGTTTGATGCGCGTGCGGGTCAACAAGCTGGCTCCCTGATCCGTGGAAATGCGCGCGAGTGTTTTTACCAGCTCCTCGGCGGAAACGATACCGGTCGAAGGCACCTCGAGTGCGGCGGCGGCTTCGATGTGCGGTTCACGGGCGCGCACCGCGGCGCGATCCACTTGGCGCAGACCCACGACACCGTTGGCTCGGCCGTTTTCGGCGAGATGCTCTAGCGCGACCTGCTGGCTCGCGTCGTGAGCCACAACTAGCTTGCCGCAGTTCCGGTGCGGCACATGGTGCGCGGCGCAGAATTCGTACATCATCCGGTTGCCTTCAACGCACAGCCGCGCTTTCAGCGAACCGGGCGGATAGTAAATGCCCGAATGGATCACTCCGCTGTTGCGCGTGCTCGCTCCCATGCCGAGCTTGGGCATTTGCTCGACGAGAAACACGTCGCTCCAGCGACTGGACAGGGCGCGCGCCACGGCGCATCCGACAACTCCTCCGCCGATGATGACAATGTTTGCGCGATCCACGATAAACAGAGTACTGGAGGTTGGAGGCTGGATGCTAGAGGCTAGAAGCTTGAAGGAGCGTGTGAGCAAGAAGCACACTTCCGGTTGACATCTCTTGGCCAGCTTTTGGGTTTGAAACATGACCGCGAGGGTGTAGATATATGCCTTGCTTGAATTCCAATTCGCACGATTGGACCTCCTGGAGGATTGCGATGGTATGGAAATCTTGGTGGAAAGCTGCCTGCTTGTTCGCGGCGCTGATTTTATTGGCTGGAAATTTTGGAATCGCGTCCGCGCAGACCCGGCCTGAGGCGCCGCCGTTTGACGCTTCACGCATGACGATGCAGCCTCCAGCTGCGGAAGGAGTCGCGATTCGCGCGGGACGCCTATTCGATCCGCGCACCGGAACGAACCTCACGAATCAGGTGATCGTGATTCAGGGCGAGCGCATCGCGGATGTCGGCCCGGCCGACCGCGTAAAGATCCCCGCGGGCGCGCGCGTAATCGATATGAGCAGCGCTACGGTGCTACCGGGACTCATTGACCGGCATGTGCATTTGATGCAGGATCACGAGCCCAACGACGCGCGCGCCTTGATCGTGGGGCAGCACTACGCTCTGGCGGATCTGTACGCCGGCTTCACGACCCTCCAGGATATGAATTCGCCGTTCACTTATGCGACCGTTGAATTGCGGGACGCCATCAATAAGGGGACAATCGTCGGCCCTAGGTTGCAGGTCACCGGGCCTGGGCTAGCCCCGAGAGGCGCCACCTATTATCCGGCGCCATCGGAAGTGGGCGCATTTGGCTTTGTTCCCGGGCTGCCGGTGTGGCAAAACTCGCAGAACATCAATTCACCGTGGCTGGCCCGGGCCGCCGTTCGTGAGCATTCGCACTACGGAACCGACTGGATCAAGATTTACGATACGGAAGACTATGAAGGAAGCGGATACCCGGTGCCGTCGGGCGGGGGAGCGTTCATGCCGGACGGCAAGATGATCACCGTGCCGTCCATTACGCTCGAAGAGAACCAGGCCATCGTCGATGAAGCGCACAAGAGAGGTTTAAAAGTGGCCTGCCACGCGTATGGCGGCGAAGGGTTGCGCAACTGCCTCGCAGCGGGCGTCGACCTCCCCATCCATGTGATCGTCGGTGTTACCGGCGCACCGGGGCTCGATGACGAGACCATTAAGCTTTTCAAAGTTCCTCTGCCCGACGGAACGCTCCGTCCCGTGAATCAAACCCTGTGGGATTTGGCCGGGCCTTTGGACGAGATCGATATGAAAGTGAGCGGGGGAAAAACCTCGCGTTTCCGGCTGACGGAGTCGAGTTTCAAGAGGCTGGTATCCGCGGGAGTCACGCAGATCTTCGGCAGCGGCGCGTACACCGTTGGGCACGGCGTGCAGGCCTACCAATTCGGACTCTATGTGAAATGGGGAATGTCGGCAGCGCAGGCGCTGCGAATGGCCACGAGCGATGCCGCTGCAACCCTCAACTTTGATCTGGGCAAGCAAGTCGGATACATAGAAAAAGGCAGGTTCGCCGATCTCGTGGCCGTTTCCGGCAACCCGCTCGAGGACATTACCGAGACCGAACGAGTGAAATTCGTGATGAAGGGCGGCGTGGTTTATCGGAATGACTTGACGAAGTAGGCCTGACCGCGCTGCTTGCCCGCTGCCGCCCGGCAATCGGCGTCCTACTGGCGGGGAGCGCTGGCTCACAAGTCAGGGCATAGCAAATCCGGGAATGCGCAGAGCCGTGCGATCAAATGTGAGGGTGCGGGAGCAATTGGCCCAAGAGCCGAGAGCGGCGATCAGCGCACCGGCGAATGACCCTCGCCCTTCCTTGAGCTGGGCCACGGCGGTGAAAACCTCTTGCTCATTCTGCACGACAAGGACATCGGTCTGCAGAACGCGCTCGACAGCCGCTGCTATCTCCCGGGCCGAGAATTTGTAAGCGTTCTCTAAAACCCAAACCAGCTCGACCGTCGCGACGATGCTGATGAAACCGGGGTTTTCTTCGGTCAACTGCTGCTCCATGATCTTGCGTGCTTGAGATGACTGAACTGGGTCGTCCTGGATGAGGTAACTAACGAGGATGTTCGCATCCAGCCCGATCATCGATGTGTTGCGCTCCGCATCCTGCCTGCAGCCCCCTTAGCAATTGCCCTGTCCATTTGCTCGATGGTCGCAGCTTTCCGCCGCCGGGACTTGAGCATGCCGCGCAACGCTGAGGCAGGAAGTTTCGGCAAGAGGACGACGGTGCCATCGGGGTGCACGAAGAACTTGACGCGGTCACCAGGTTTGAGTCCGAGGTGTTCGCGAATGAGCTTGGGGATGGTGGCCTGCCCTTTGACGGTAATAGCGGATTCCATGGGACCCCATTACTTTTTCACATATGTAATACCACACACTTGCGATTTTGCCATGTTAGGCCATCCTCGGTAATTTAAGGGGGAAAGAAACAACCAAAATTGGGGCTCGATTACTCAACTCTAGGCCCGACACCTTAGAGTTTCCACGCTGACAAATGAGGCTTCTTTTCCTTGTAAAAATGGCCGGTGCGAGGGAGGCCATCTCCCTCGCACCGGCCAAGCAAACTAGAAGGTGAGCTTCAGACCGAGTTGCATGGCCCGGTTTTCACCGGAACCGATGAGTGGATTGCCGGCCGCGAAATCCGGGGTCGCGCCCGAATAGCCGAGCGGGCCACCGCCTTGAAATTCATTTCCACCTTCGACGGCGCTCGATGCGCCAAACGGGTTGGCAGCGGTGGGATGATTGAGAACGTTAAAGACTTCGACTCGGAACTGGGCGCCGTACCGCTCCTTGAACTTGAAGTTCTTGAAGACAGAAAGGTCCAAATTCCTAAAGCCTGAGTCGCGGAAGATGTTCCGGCCCATGTTCCCGAAGGTTCCCAGCGCCGGAGGAGTGAGGAATGTGGCGCCGTTGGCAGACACAAAGCAGCCAAAGCTCGCCAGTGTAGCCCCGCTTGCGGCGTCGCTCTGGCATCCGTTGATTGCGGAAGTGAGGGCTGCCCCAGTAAGGGTTTGAGAGGTACCGTATGGGTTCGCGATGGAACAAGTAACGTTGGCCGGAGTATTACCTGAAAGGGTTCCATTGAAGCCTGCGCACCCAGGAACACTAGTCTTCGCGGACACGATGTTGGAGGAAGGTCCGTTAATGTTCCAGCGATCGTTGTTTTCCAGGGTCCCGCTGATGTTGTCCCCGGCATCCCACGATGCCCATGGCTGCGCGCTCTGGGCATTCACGATGGCGTTGATTTCCCAGCCTTCCAGCAACTGGCCATACCCTTTAACTCCGGGAATGTCGTAAGTGGCCGTGAAGGTGAAGCGATGGCGGACGTCGAAGTCACTGCTGGCGTACTCCGCCGCAAGATTGTTGTTGTCCTGCGGGGTCTGCCCAAAGCGGTTCAGCGAGCCCGTGTCGAGCCCATGAGCGAACGTATATCCGGCATTGAAAGATAGGCCATGAGACATCCGCTTCGTAACGTTCACCTGGAGGCTGTTGTAGTTGGAGTGCGAGCGGTTCGCTATCTGGTTGACGAACTCCACATACGGGAACTTCGTATAGAACGGTCTGGATTCCTGGGTGGCCACCAAACTGCCGGCACAGGTTGCGGTTGCTATGCAGGCGAGCGGGACACGTGCATTCACGGGTCCAGTCCCACACGCGTCAGCAAGTTGCGCCGCAGTCAGCGAATTTAAGCAGTACGATGAACCTAGCTGGGCTTGATTGATGTCGACGAAACTAAGTAGTCTGTAGCCGCGGTTGCCGACATAGCCAACCTCGACCGAGAGGTTGTTGCCGAAGGTGTGCGTCAGTCCAAGGCTATAATTTAGAATATAGGGATTCCTGAGATTTGGGTCCACTTGCATGAGGTCGCAAGGGGCTGGGTTTGTGCCAATGCCATCTCCGCATTGCGCGTTAGCGACTGGGAATGTCGTTGCCTGACCCGCGGCAGCGCAAGTTGAAGGGGTGGCTGGGTTGGGATCCCAGCATAGCTGGCCAGGCGTGAAAGTGACGGCCTGGAGGCTGATGGTCCCGCCGGCATTAGCAGGACAGGCATTCTGGATCGACTTCCCGGCGCTCACTAACCCAGGGGTACAAAAGAGGTTAGCTGCAGTGGGTATGGTTGCGCTACCGGTTGCGTTGCTGTTTTGAAACTGGAATTGCCCCAGGAAAGTCGCCAAGGTATAGGACTCATGCATGAGGCTGAGCCCGGTTCGGACTACAGTCGTTCCCTTGCCGGTAACATCCCAAGCCAAACCCAGGCGAGGCTCGAAGTCCCGGTGGTCTCCCTTCCATACGCTGTCGATCCCACGCCCCTGTTGCACCATGCCTAAGGTCGGATCGAAGTTGCCGAGGTGGCCGTTGCCATCCTTCATCGGCGAAGCGTAATCGTAGCGCAGCCCAATATTGATCATCACTTTCTGGGAAATGCGCCAGTCGTCCTGAATGTACCCAGCGGTATTCATCCACGTCAATTTAATTTGCGCATTGCCGGTGAGGAGTTGTCCCACCGACGGAGTTCCAGCGAAGTAGTCTTCGAGTGACGTAGAGCCGGGGAGTGCCGCACCAATCCCACCGCCGGTGAATTTGAACAAGCCCCTGCCATCAACATAGATGGCCGCATCGGCTTCGATGTGGGTAAACTCGCCGCCGAACTTGATGGCATGTTTGCCCTTCAATACGGAGACACTGTCCTGAAAATCGTAATACGGGTTGGGAGCAAAATACTGGGGGCGGTTTGTGGACGTGCCCAATATCTGCTGGCCGCCCGCGCCAAATCCATTGATGTTGATATTCGGCAATCCCCCCGCTTGCGGATTGGTCACGCCCGTGTTTAGGAAGTAAGGCGCCGCGCCATTAGCGAATGTGTTTACGTCCTTGTTGACAAACGCGAAATCTATGCGGTCATAGCCAAACCGCATTTCATTCACCAAGCTAGAGCTCGGGGTGTAAACCCAGGATGCGGTATCCGACCATACGCGTATCGGCGTAGTGTCATTAAACGCGAGATTCGCGAATCCGTGGTCTTCGCCTAAGGCGTTGTAATTGCCAAGAAAGAACATGCCATTGATCGTATTCTTGTCGTTGAGGTGATAGTCAAGTTTCCCTACTCCGTTGTCGCTGGTATTGGAGATCGGGAAAGGACTGAGGAAAGAGTTCCCAGCACCGACATTCGGGAATAGGTTGCCGGTGCAAACCGTGGCGGCCGCGTTGGCCCCCATAGTACATCCCGCCAATTTCAGGCTGATTTGGCTGACTGCAATGGGTGCACTGGGGATGGCTGACGTCCCGCACGTAGCGGCGGAGGGGAACGCCAAGCAGTTGACCGCATCTGCCATGCTTTGCCCCGGATTTCCTCCCTGCGAAGCGGCTGCAGGAACATGTAAACCGTACGCGGAACCGATGAAGGACCGCAGTCCCTCATAGCCGGCGAAGAAAAAGAGCTTGTCCTTCTTGATGGGCCCACCGACTACGCCGCCGAACTGCTTCAACTGCGCCGGCAACTGATTGCAGGCAGCGAAGAGGTCGTTTGGGGTAGACGGGGTAGAACCGTTAGGAAGGCAAGTTCCACCTATCGGTCCAACGTTGAAATAGTTGCGCGCGTCCCAGGCTTGGGTACGCCCGAAAGCATAGGCTGCGCCGTGAAGCTGGTTGGTTCCCGACTTGATTCCCACATTTACCACGGCGCCGGCCTTCCAGCCGTATTCCGCCTTGGGGTTTTCCATGACATTGAATTCCTGGATAGCGTCGATGGGCATGATTGTAGCGCCATCCGTGAACGGGCCCGGCATATTGGCAACCGGGCGGCCGTCAAAAAAGTTTTCGTTGATCACGCCTTCCACGAGCCAGACAGATTCATCCGGGCGGACACCATTGGTGCTCTGAGTCCATGGACCGCCGCCGGGCTGTAGCATGACTCCGGGACGCAAACCCAGCAAGTTCTGGTAATCGCGGCCGTTCAAAGGTAGATCGACAATGTCCGAGGTCTCCAGCGTGCCGCCCAAGGTGGCGTTCGTGGTCTCTACGAGCGGGACGGATTCGGTGACCGTGACGGTCTGGTTTTGCTCACCGGGTTGAACGGTCAAGTCGACGCGCACTTCGTGGCCAACCTCCAAGGCGACGCCTTGTCGCTCGATTCTCTTGAATCCCTTGGCCTCCGCCCGAACGGTGTAGTTGCCGGCAGTCAGGTTGGGAGCGTTATATGCGCCCGCGTCATCCGTGGTGAGGGTTCGAGTGACCCCCCTTTCCGTATCAATGACGCTTACCGTGGCGCCCGAAATGACGCCGCCGCTTTGGTCGGTGACCGTTCCGAGAATTCGGCCGAAACTGCCTTGTGAAAACGCAGGAAGACAAAGCAAAAGAACAGCAAATACGCCACCCAGTAATTGCACGGCACTCTTGCTCCGCGCGCCCCAACGCCCCTTACATACGGAAATTACTGAATTCATTTCTGGACCTCCTGTCCAAGTCTGTCCAATGAGTCGCTTCTGATTCTGGCCCCGTACCCCACCCATAGTTACGTTCCAAAAACTCAAAATAGGAAAAGCCATAAAGAAACCTTGGCGTTTCCAACTTGCGGCTCCATGAATTCCGACACCGCGTGTAGTTACGCATTCGGATGCGGCTACACCTAATGGATCTTAAAAATAAAAGTGAATCGTTAGACACGATGGCTTGCCGCGCGATCCCCACCCGATCGCGAAATGCGCTGCCGGTATTTTTTAGGTTACGAGCACCCCTGGCAACATTTGCCACCCCCCAACCACCCCTACGCTATTATTCAGACAATAACGCGTCTGATGGATGGAACTCGATCACTCTTATATGCGGGGGATTGTTATTCGAGCCTCGGCCTAAGTCAAGTCTAATTTTTGTAAACTTCAGAGCCTAAAATCTACAGTAACTATCGTATGTACTTCGAGGTAGACCTCCGGAGGGCCCGTAGTTGGCCGGAGAATTTTGGAGATTCAGAATGCTTCTTCGCCTGCGGCCCATTTCGGGAATTGCATGGAAGGAGAAGTCCTCCACGGAAGAAGGATTTCCGCCAGAAGACAAATGAATCGAAATTTATCCAAGCGGCTGAGTTGTCTAGAGTTAAAGCACTTGTTTTTGTGAATGTCGTGGCTGAAGCGGCTGCGAAAAAGTAAGCTATTTTGTCATTCCGAACGAAGTGAGGAATCTCTGTGGGTTCTAAAGTCAACAGAAGGAGAGATTTCTCGGCGCGCAGCGTGATTCGGAATGACAAAATTTGAGCTTTTCATCAGCCTGAGAAAACGCGCCCCACCGGAAGATAATTTACGAGATGGCATCTACTCGGTCGCGCCCAAGGGGAGGAAGTATTGCGTGCCCTTGACGGGCTCTTGCAGGCGGCGCAGGAGTTGCTGGAGGTCGGCGTTGCGCTCGACGAAATCGATCTCCGAAGTGTTGATCACGAGCAGGTCCGAGGTGGAGTAGCGGAAAAAGAAATGCTCGTAGGCGCGGATCACTTCCTCGAGGTAGGCGCGTGAGATCTGTTTCTCGGCGGGCGATTTTTTCTTGGCAATTCGGTCGCGCAGAACTTCGGGAGTGGCCTGGAGATAGATCACCAGGTCGGGCGGTTTCAGGGCCGCCGCGAACATCTCGAAGTAACGCTCGTAGAGTTTCAGCTCTTCATTGTCGAGATTGATGTAGGCGAAGATCTTGTCTTTCTCGAAGAGAAAATCGGAGACCAAAGGCGCCGCGTCGCTCTGTTGCGCTTCCGCAAGGCGCTGGCGCCGCTCGAGCAGGAAATAGAACTGCGCGCGGAAGGCCGAGCCGGGTTTTTCCCTGTAGAAGTCGGCGAGGAACGGATTGTCTTCCGGATCGAAGACGCGGCGCGCGTGCAGGCGGTCGGCCAGGACACGGGCCAGCGTGGACTTGCCCACGCGGATCGGACCTTCGATCGCAATGGAGCGCGGCGGGTCAAAAGCGGGAGCTGTCTGCGGCGCAGCGGAAGAAGATCGGGGCACGGGCCGAAATTATAACCGAAAGTTCAGCGATTGGATTGTAAGTTCCAGCAGCGGCGCGATCGTCACGCAAGTTTTGCGGGGTTACTGCGAGCCGGCGGGGTAACACTGCGTGGAGCGAATGGGAACGCGGCAGGAACGGCGGGAAGATCTATGCGGAAGGTTGCGCCGCCTTCGGGACGGTTGTAGCAGGAGATTTGTCCGCCTTGATCCTGGATCAACCCGTAACAAATGCTCAGGCCGAGCCCGGTGCCTTTGCCGACCGGCTTGGTTGTGTAAAACGGGTCAAACACGAGACGCGGATCGCGCATGCCCGGGCCGGTGTCGGAGAAAAGAATGACTACATTGCCTTTTTCGAAGAGCGTCCGGACGGTAAGAGTGCCGCCCCCCGCTTCCTGCATGGCATAAACGGCATTATTGATGATGTTCGAAAAGACCTGGAGCAGTTGATTCATGTCCGCACGAACTTCCGGGATGCCAATGCCGGTCTGCACTTCGATGCGAATGTTCTTGCCGCGAAGATCGAAGCGGCGGAATTGCGCGGAGGTATTGACGATCGCGTTGATATCGATGGGTGAGCGCTGCTCGCTGGGCACTTGACGGGCGAAGCTGAGCAAATTGTTGACCAGCGTCTTCGTGCGCCGCGCTTGCTCGCGAATTTTTGCCGCAAGGCCTCTGGTCTTTTCAGTAACGGAGGGATCGTCCGCGAGCAACTCGGAATATCCCAAGATGGCCGTGAGTGGATTGTTGATTTCGTGCGCGGCGCCGCCCACGAGCTGCCCGATGGACGCCAGTTTCTCCGACTGCACGAATTGCGTTTGCAGCCGCTTGAGGTTGTCGATGGATTCTTGTGACGCGCGGAGTATCCGGAGACGCTCGCGATCCACCAGATCGTGGCGCAGGAAAGCAAGAACGCCAAGAGGAAGGACGGCGCCCAGCGTGAGCAGGATCCGGAACTCATGCACGGCCAAGGGCGCCTTGCTGACTTTTAAACACCAGAAGCCGATCAATGGCAGCGAAAGCAGAGACGCGCGCGCCAGACGCGAGGCCCAAATCGTTTCTTGTGCCGAGCTATAGTTGACCGATGATTCCAATCCCGGCTGCGAGATGAATTTGGTTTCCTCGTTTCGATTCTGATACGCGATGATTCCCACAGTGCCAATCCAGAGCCACGAGACGAGCAGGGGCAAGTCGTACAAGCTGCCTCTCGAATAGGCGATTCGACCGACGAGCAGTTCTATGGCCAAGTATCGAATCACGTAGACGGCCTTGGCCGCCGCTAGATGCGCGTAAATCCGCCGCCAGTATGGTGAAGCTTGCCTGGAAAGCAGGACGGCCCCGCCGATGAATACAGAATTCTCCAGAAGTGAGATGACAGTGAATGCGTGAACGTAATTCTTGTCATCCGGCACCATGTATTGCCAGGGAATCACCGCGAATACGTAGAGGTACATCCACCAGCCGAGGATCAGCCCAAAATCCACATAACCGTAAAGCGTGTTCCGGTCATCCGAATGCCTGTGCGGTTGCAGAGTAAGAGCCACAATCATAGGAACGGCATGCAAGAAAAAAACGATGTCCCCAGCGAAAATGTAAGAGACATGCCGGTGTTCGTGCACCTCGACATAGCTCCAAATCGTTTGCCCGACCATCCAGAACGAACAGCCCAATGCGAGCAGCATCCAGAATGTTTTCTTTCGCCAATCCGGCGTTACTGCATTGATAAGCAGGACGCCATTCACGAGGAGAGGCATCAGACAGAGGAAGGTGTTGGCCGCGGCGGTCCGAGCCGCGCCCGCGGGAACCCATTCGCAAATGGCAAGATATCCTCCCAGCAGAATGAGCCAGGCGGCTGCGATGTACCGATTTCCTAGAGAGGCGGGTTTCATATTCCGACGGATTCTTCAGTCTAGCGTAAGTGCTAAACAGGAATGTATCGGCGAGGTACAGGTATGACGAAAATATAACAAGCGAACCGCGGCCGGTCCTTCGCCGTGTCTTCGATCACGCGCGACCCTTCCCGATGAGGGCTAAGCGGCTCTTGGATATATTTCCGGGGTTCTGATTCGAATCTCGGGGGCAACAATAGGTGGACCCTGAAACCGCGTGAAAAAGCCACGGTCCGCTTCAATCGGGCTTATTGCTCTTCGAACTGGCCGCGGATGGAATTGTTTTCTCGATCCATCGGGACATCACTGCGGCAATCTCCGCGTTGTTTTTCTCGAGCATCATCATGTGTCCGTTACCGTGGATGCCGATGTCCTCAAGCTTGATCCACGTGACATGCACGCTCGCTTGTTCCAGATACTTGACGGTACAGTGGTCGTACGCTCTGTGGTAAGAGGCTTCCGAGGTCACAACCAGGATCGGGACTTTATGCAGGTTGGGGAGCCGGCGCGCTGGGGATTTTTGCATCCAGCAGCGGCTGACATTCGGATCGTCGGGCTGCTCCTGCCGGACAATGGCGAGATCCGAAGGGCTTACCGCCGGTGGAGAATACGTTAGCGGACCGGCAGCCACTCCCCAGGGCCGTTGCTGATCGGCGGCATCGCGAAACCACTCTGGCGCGCCGACATTATCCACATTGTAAAACGGCGGGCCGCTGGGTTCAATCGCGACGATGGCTTTCACCCGGTCGGGCTGGGCGTCGGCCACGGGCCAGCCGGTCGCTCCGGATTGAGAGTGGGTCAGGAGGATCGCGGGGCCAATCTGATCGAGAAGCGCGAGAATGGCAGCGCTGCTGAGCTCCTGCTGCTGAGGAAAACTCACCATCGCCTGCACCTGCGATGCGAAGAACTGATCGAAGACCGGATCGCCCGGAGTGCCCTGCCCCGGCCATTGCGTGTGAAGATGCGCTTGCGGCCACTGGTTAAAATTTTCGATCGCTGTAAAGCGGTGCTGCACGAAGTCGAGATCCGGTGTCGTTTGCGGACCATAGACACTGCTCACATACGCGCTGCGCCCGCGGCCGGCCTGATCCACAACGTAGACCGCGTACCCTTGCCGCAAGAAAAATTGCGCCCATCCTTCGCGGCCGTCGGGTGTTCCGGTGAAGTTGGTTCCGGTCTGGGCTCCGCCGTGAATGAAAACGATTGGATAGGGATGGCTTTGATGCGCCGGAATTTGGAATTCCGCGTAGATCTGTCCGCTCATAACTTGCGCGTCTTTGACGGTTGAATATTTGCCCCCCGCGAAAACATATCCTTCCCTAGCAATTTCCAATGGCGCCATTTTAGCGGCCACGTGTTTTGTCGCGCCCGCCACCGGCGAAGAATTACTCGCAGACTTCTGAGACTGCGGGGACGCCCAGCTCGCCATTGCGAATCCCATGATCGCAACCAAAATGAAAATGACGGCGGGTTTGGATTTGTCCCATTGATTTGTCATCTCGTCATCCTTTTGATGGGGCAGCGCGTTCGCATTTTCCAATGGACGAGAGACTACACTGACTTTGAGCGGCGAGCACTATATTTAAGGATTGAAGACGATTGGCGACCTTTGTTCGCAAAGCCGGCGCGGAAGGAATAATATGAGAGATATGGCGGAATCGAGCGCTCCAGAAAAACTTCAGGTCGAAGAAGCGCATGCGGATTTCGTCGCGCGTTTCCCGGACTACAAGAAAACAACCTTGCTGGACGACCTGCGCGCAACGGAATACCGTCGCCTGGACGAACACGGCCAAGTCTATCTCGATTACACGGGCGGTTCTCTCTACGCGGAATCGCAGTTGCAGAAACATTTCGAGCTGTTGCGTTCCGGCGTTTTAGGCAATCCGCATTCCGCCAATCCAGCTTCGGCGGCCATGACGGATCATGTCGAAGGGACACGCCGCTTTATTCTGCGCTACTTCAATGCCCGCGCTGAAGATTACATTCTCATCTTCACCCAGAATGCCTCGGCGGCGCTCAAGCTCGTGGGCGAATCTTTTCCCTTTGCGCCCGGCAGCCGATTCCTGCTCACCTTCGACAATCACAACTCCGTTAATGGAATTCGCGAATTCGCGCGCGCCAAAGGAGCCAGAGTCTCGTACGCGCCGCTGGTGATGCCTGAATTGCGGTTGGACATGGCACGGCTGGAAAATTTGCTGGAGGAGGCCGACCCAGCCCGCGCCAATCTGTTCGCCTATCCGGCGCAATCCAACTTTTCAGGCGTGAAGCATCCACTTGAACTTGTCACTCAAGCGCGGAACAAAGGCTGGAGCGTGCTGCTGGACGCGGCCGCCTTCGTGCCCACGAGCCGTCTCGACCTTTCGGCCGCGCAGCCGGATTTCGTGACGCTTTCTTTTTACAAAATGTTCGGCCATCCGACAGGCGTTGGTGCATTGCTCATTCGACGGACGGCTTTGGCGAGCCTGAAGCGACCGTGGTTCGCCGGTGGAACTGTAAATTTTGCGTCGGTTCAGGGACAAGCGCACGTGTTGTCACCGAACGAAGCCGCGTACGAGGATGGCACACTCAACTATCTCTCTGTCCCCGCCGTGGAAATCGGATTGCTCCATCTGCAATCGATCGGCATGGAAACGATCGCGGAACGTGTGCGTTGCCTCACGGGATGGCTGCTGGAGGAATTGTTGGCGTTGCGTCACAGCAATGGCCGCGCGATGGTGCGCATCTATGGTCCAGCGACGACACAGGCGCGAGGCGGAATTGTGACGCTCAATCTCTACGACCCGCTGGGCCACCTGCTGGATTATCGGCGCGTCGAGGAACTCGCCGGCGCGGAAGGAATTTCGCTGCGTACGGGATGCTTTTGCAATCCCGGTGCGGGAGAAATCGCGGAAAGTTTGACTGAAGAAGATATGCGCGCGGGATTCTCCATGGGCGACGAAATCAATTTGCTGAGTTTCGTCCGATTGATGCAAGAACGCGGGCACAAGAGCGCTGGCGCCATTCGCGCTTCCCTCGGATTAGCTACAAATTTTGCCGACGTCTGGCGTTTCCAGCGCTTCATCGCCGGCTTCCGCGATCAAACACGATTGACCATCGGCGACGTCAGCTTCGACATCGAGTCCTGCCGCATCCTTCGCGATGGAAGCTAGGGTTTGAAATCCGGGAACGCCATTCTCCTGAATGGCGGCGCGCAAACCGCCAATCGGGAAATTGGCGTTCCCAGAGTTGCGTTCAATCTGGCGGAGGGGGAGGGATTCGAACCCCCGGGACCCTTTCGGGCCCAACGGTTTTCAAGACCGCCGGTTTCAACCGCTCACCCACCCCTCCGGCTATCCTAGTTTAACTGGCGAGACCGCCTCGTTCCAACTGCCAAGACTTAGGCCCCATCACATCGGTAAATCATCCTCGAATTCTCGATCTGCATGTACCGCAACGTTTGCGGGGGAAACAATTTGGTTCTCTCGAAAGAATTTCGAGTGTATAAAAGTTCTAACGTGGTCGGACGAATCGGAGATCGTTGGAACCGCTTCTGCTCTCGGAAAGCATGCGGGGATTGATCTTGCCGTTGATGGCAGGTGGGGAGGCGTCCGTTGAGATCCAGAAATCTTTTCATTCCAACCCTCGTCGTTCTGACGGTAATGGCCGGCAG
>Ga0210401_10002004_pt1 | contig 22931 bp, 22 predicted proteins | sample IncBWH32MmetaG_FD_150866 | JGI IMG/M metagenome (GOLD analysis project Ga0210401, IMG submission 150866) | Forest soil microbial communities from Barre Woods Harvard Forest LTER site, Petersham, Massachusetts, United States - Inc-BW-H-32-M | ecosystem: Environmental > Terrestrial > Soil >... | reverse complement strand
CCGCTCTCATGGGCAAACGCATTGCGGCCGACGATCGCCTTGTTGTATTGCACCGGAAACGACGTCGCCGCCGAGACCAGTTTTGAGGCGCGGGTCAGCATCGTGGTGTCGATCTGGTTCCAGTACGGAAACTTGTCGTTGCGCACATTGATCGCCATCACGACTTCCTCGAGCGCGGCGTTGCCCGCCCGCTCGCCAATGCCGTTGACGGTGCATTCGATCTGCCGCGCGCCGCCGGCGAGCCCAGCCAGCGAATTCGCCACCGCCATGCCGAGATCGTTGTGGCAGTGAACCGAGAACACCGCCTTGTCGGAATTCGGCACCCGCTCGATCAGCGTACGCATGAAGCGGGTGTATTCTTCCGGCACCGTGTAGCCGACAGTGTCGGGAATGTTCACCGTGGTGGCACCGGCCTTGATCACCGCTTCGACGATGCGGCAGAGGAAATCCATCTCGCTGCGGGTGCCGTCCTCGGCCGACCATTCGACGTCGTCGATATGGTTGCGGGCGCGGGTGACGTTGGCAATTGAAGTCTCGATCACCTGCTCCGGCGTCATGTTCAGCTTGACGCGCATGTGCAACGGCGAGGTCGCGATCACGGTATGGACCCGGCCGCGCTTGGCGAATTTTACCGCTTCGGCGCAGCGGTCGATGTCCTTGGGGTGGGCGCGGGAGAGCCCCGCAATGATCGCATTCTTGGCGCGCCGGCCGATCTCGCTCACCGCCTGGAAGTCGCCTTCGCTGGTGATGGGGAAGCCGGCCTCGATGACGTCGACGCCCATCTCGTCGAGCATCTCAGCGACTTCGAGCTTTTCCTCGAAGGTCATAGTGGCGCCGGGGCATTGTTCGCCGTCGCGCAGAGTAGTGTCGAATATGATGACGCGGTCCTTGTCGGACTTGTTCACGGGAGCCATTTTAAAAAATTCCTTGTAGCTGGCGCGCTGCTTTTTCTGGAGCGCTGAAGGGGGTCTGTTGATCTCGCGCGAACCCCTGAGTGCCCAGGCGCAAAGCGCCCAGACGGCCCTCAGGGGCCGATAAGAAGCAGAAGCCCGCCGAGAAGCAGGGCGGGCAGGCGCGAAAGCGGAATCGCTGCGGGAGCAGCAGTCAGCGCCGCCCTCCCGTGAACTCCAGACATTTCGCTGCGAATCAGCATTGCCAGACCCTTGTGGAGCAGGAATTCTCAGCCAAAACCGTTGACGGTTTGTTGCCGGGAAGCGGCTCCGGCGTCGTTCTAGACGAAAAATGCCTGCAACCGCAATGCCAAAAGATAGTCAGAGGGGCTGACCTGGTTTTGTCGTCTTCGGAGTTCGGTGCTTCGCATCGCCCCGGAATGACGCCGGGCAACTCTAGCCCGCGATCCGCCGCGTCCAGCTCGCAGCATTGACCGCGCCATCCGGCACCGCGCCGGAAACCAGCGCGCGCACCTGCTCGACGGTGTGCAGGGCCTGCGCCTCGATCGCGGGCGGCGTCAGGCCGCCGATATGCGGCGTGGCGATCACGCCCTTGAGGCGTGCGATGGCCGGCGAAGGCATCTGGTCGGGCGCGCGGCCGACATCGATCGCGGCGCCCGCGATCCGTCCCTCGGCGATGGCGGCGGCAAGGGCGGCCTCGTCGACGAGATTGCCGCGCGAGACGTTGATGAACACCGCATCGCGCCGCATCCGCGCCAAGGCTTCGGCATCGATCAGGTTCTCCGTCGCTTCATTGGCGACCGCCAGACAGACCACGTGGTCGGCCTCCGCAAGCAAGGTCGGCAGGTCGACCTGGCAGAAGCGCGAATCTTCCACCCTCACATGGGGATCGGCGATCAACACGCGCATGCCAAGGTGTGCGGCGAGCGGCGCTACATTGCGGCCGATCGCGCCATAGCCGATGATGCCGATGGTGGTGCCCGAAAGCTGCCGCCCCATTTGCGCGGTCGGCATCCCTCCGGCCTGATAGGCGGCGCTGGCGCGCGAGATGCCGCGGTTGAGATCGACCAGCAAGCCGAGCACGAGTTCGGTGACGGATTCGACGAAGCCGGGCTTGGCGCGGGTTACGAGAATGCCATGCGCGGAAGCCGCCGTGACGTCGATGTTGCGGATATCGACCGCGCAGCGCAGCACCGCGCGCAGTGAAGAAAGCCGCTCGAAGATGAGCGCCGGCACGGCGGTGGCGCGATCGGCGACGATGAGGTCAGAGCCTTGCGCGGCGGCTATCAGCGCGTCCCCTTCCAGGGTCTCGGCTCCCTGGTGCAGCTTGACCTCGCCGAGCAATTGCAGTCCTTTGAGTGCGCGGGCGCCGTAGTAGTTGTCGCGCATATGGGGCGTGTGGGTGAGCAGGATTTTCATGGTTCAAAAGCCAATTCTTCAATACCCCATCAGCTTGGGCAGGACCGTCGAGAGATCAGGCACAAAGGCGATCACCAGCAGGCAAACCAGCAACAGCCCGAGATAGCCCAGCATCGGCCGGACGGTTTGCTCCACCGGCACCTTGCCGATCAGGCAGGCGCCATAGAGCCCCAATCCCAGCGGCGGCGCAAACAGGCCGATGCCCATCGCGATCACCAGCACCACGCCGTAATGCAAGGGCGCGATCCCGAGCTTACCCGCCACCGGCACCAGCAGCGGTCCGAAAATGATCAGCGCCGCCGCGCCCTCGAGCACCGAGCCCATCACGATCAGGATCGCGATCGACAACAGCATGAACAGCCAAATGCCGCTCTCGTGCGACAGGGCGACCATGAACTCGGCCACCGCATGCGGCACCTGCTGCAAGGTCAGGACAAAGGCAAGCGATTGTGCGGAGGCCACGATGAACAGCACCAGGCCTGCGCGCGCGGCCGCCTGGACGAAACTGTGCCAGGCGGCCGCAAGCGTCAGCTCGCGGAACACCACCGACCCCACCACAACCGCATAGAGCGTGGCAAAGGCGGAGATTTCGGTGGCGGTGGCAAAGCCCGATTTGAAGCCGATGAAAATCATCGCGATCAAGCCGAGCGAGACGGCGGCACCTAACCACATCCGCCGCGTCTCGTGGCGCGAAAGCTGCGCCGGCGGTGGCGCTGAGCTCGGCTTGCCGAACAGGATCGAGACGCCGATCAGCGCGGCAGCCATCAGCGCCGCCGGCAAGAGCCCCGCCGCGAACAGGCCGCCGATCGAGAGGTTGGCGACGAAGCCCAGGATGATGAGATTGATGCACGGCGGAATGGTTTCCGCCATCACCGCGGAGGCGGCGAGCAGTGCCACCGTCGAGCCGGGGTTCTGGCCTGATTTGCGCGAGGCCGGCACCAGCACCGCGCCGACGGCCGCGACATCGGCCATCTTCGAGCCGGAGATGCCGGAGAACAGCACCATGGCCATGACCATCACCACGTTGAGGCCGCCCCGCATCCGCCCGACCAGGCGCTGCAACCATTCGATCAGCCGCACCGACATGCCGTTGGCTTCCATCAGATAGCCGACCAGGATGAAAAACGGAATCGCGAGCAGCACGAAATTGTCGATCCCGCGCGCCATCTGCTGGGCGAAGATCACGCCGGGCAAACTACCCTCGACCCAGATGAAGATCAGCGCCGCCAGCGCCAGCGCAAAACCGATCGGCAGACCGCCGGCGAGCGTGAGCACAAAACCGCACAGCATCAGCGTGCCGGACGACGGCATCGCGTCGGGTATCAAGGCATCGCCGGCGAAAAAGATGCACGCCAGGCCGGCCAGGATCGCCACCGCGCGCAAGACGCGCCGCCAGTTTCGCCAAAGCAGTATCTCGGCGGCAAACACCGTCATGCAGGCCGCGCCCAGCCCCATCGGATAAAAGGTGAGTTCGAGCGGCAGGCCGGAGCCGGTGGTCTGGCCGGCCGTGATCCAGCCGAGCTCGATGGCGTGGAACGCGACATAGGCCGCGACAATCAGGACCAGCGCCGCGCCGACGTCGTCGACAAGGCTCTGCCAGAACGGCGGCAGCAGCGCGCGGAAGAAAATCACGCCGGGATTTTCGCCGCGCGAGAGCGCGGACGCCGCGCCGAAAAACGCCGAGGCCACCATCAGCCCGCGCGCGATGTCATCGGCCCATTCGACCGGCGCGTTGAACAGCGAGCGGGCGAGCACCGAGTAGATCACGACCGCGAGATCGGCCGCCAAGAGACCAGCCGCGACGGCGTCGGTGACCGCCTGCAACGCGCCAGTCACTCGCCATCCGGCGGCTCTGTGTACGCCGGGCAGAGTTTCGCCGGCATCGATCACGGTCACACCGACGTGGCGCGGATCAGATCGACCACCGGCTTGGCCTCGGGGCGCGCCTTGACGAAGGCTTCGCTCTGCGGGTCGACGCGCTTGCGGAAGGCCTCGCGGTCGCACTCGATCACGGTCACGCCCTTGTCCTTGAGCTGCGCCAGCGCCTCCTTCTCGACGCTCAGACCATGCGCGCGGGTGTCGCTGGCGGCTTTTTTGGCGGCGTCGACGAAGCCATCGCGCAACGCGGCCGGCATGCGATTGAAGCTGGCCTCGGAGAGATAGATCGCAAGTGGCGAGAAATTGTGCCGGGTGAGCGAATAGAATTTCGACGTCTCATAGAATTTCGAAGCCACGATCGTCGGCGGATCGTGCTCGAGCCCATCGAGCACGCCGGCCTGCAACGCGGTGTAGATCTCGCCGAACGCCATCGGGGTGGCGGCCGCGCCCATCAGACGCAGGCATTCGGTGATGACGGGATTGGGCAGCGTGCGTATCTTCAGGCCCGCGAGATCGTCCGGCGTGTTGACCGCCTTGCGCGCCAGCACCGAGCGCGAGCCGAAATTATAGGCCCAGGCAATGATGCGGATATTGGCGCCCTTGAGCAGGGCCTGCTCGATCGGCGCGGCCGCGCCGGCCTCGAACGCCTTGGTCTGTTGCGGGAACGACGAAAACAAATAGCCGAGGTCATAAGTGCCGACCAGCGGCACCAGATTGGCCGCAATCGAGGAGCCCGACACCATCATGTCGATCACGCCGAGCTTGACCGAGTTGATGACGTCGATTTCCTGGCCGAGCTGATTGTCGGGGAAGAACGCCACCTCGATCTGCCCAGCGAGGGGACTCGCCGCGATTTGCTTCACGAGATTGTCGTAATAGACCCGGCCATTGGCGAATTTCGGATCGTTGGCGAGCGAGGATGATAGTTTCAGCTTGAGAACCGCGGCTTCCGCGCGCCCGATCAGCGCCGGCGCAGCGAGGCCAAGACCAGCGAGCCGTGCCGCGGTGAGCGCGAACGAGGAACGAAGCAACGCACGGCGGCTCACGATCAAAGACATGGCTTTGCTCCCCCGCTTCTGTTTTCGCGGGCAGCGTTTCCCTTGAGATCGCCCGCGTTTGTGACAACGTTAGTCTTATTGGTTTGGCCGATGCAAGCAGGCCGCGCCGCGAAAGCCGCCTCATTCGCGGTGAAAGCAATGATGAGATTAGGTTGAGGTGCAGCGGCAGCGGAGATATGCCCCCCTCTCCCTTGGGAGAGGGTTGGGGTGAGGGATGACGGTCTCTCGATAGAGCAGTGCCCCCTCACCCGATTTGCGCTGGACGATGCTTTCGCATCGCCAGGAGCAAATCGACCTCTCCCCGCCGGGGAGAGGTGAACCGAACGAGCCGATCCAACCAAGAACCATCTCGCTCTAGCGGCGCCCGTTCAGCGGGCCGCGCTTGATGGCAATCCAGCTACCGACACAGCCGTCGGATCGATTGAAGGTCCCCGAGCCGGTGCTGGCCGTCATTTGGCCGACCGCCGTCAAGGTCATGCCGTTGCCGGCGCCGACCGAATGCAATGTGCCGTCGGGATCGATCTGCCCGCTGCCGCCCCTGATGTAGATCTTGCCGCCGACGATCGTGGCGGGCAGCGTGCCGGTATAGGGACATCCGGCGCTGGTGAATATCCATATCCCGTCGAAATTCTGATTGTCCCCCTGCTGCGGCATCGCGGGAGGCAAGGCTTCGCCCGGCGGCCGCGTTTCATCCCCGGGCCCGGTGCTGGATTCATCCTCGGGCCCGGTGAGGAACGACAATCTGACGCCGCCGGCCGATGCGCCGTTATCGCGGCTTTGCGCTGGGGCTTCCGAAAGCAACAAAACGATGACAAGCAAGGCGCATCGAATGGCAGGCTTGCGCCAAATCCGGGCAAGATCAATTATATCGTTCATCTCGGCAAGTACACTACTTATGATTGCGGGCAAATATCGCCGATTGCGAAGCAAGCGGGCGGATATTTTTCCTCGTGGCTCAAAAGATTATAGCCAACGCCGCGGATGGCCAAGTCGCTGCGGTTGATGCGGTCATCGTCTTCACCACTTGCGGTAGCGTCGCCCGGCGCGCCGCGAAACCAGGCTTGACAACGCGCTGTTCATATTTAGAAACGGTTAAGCCCTCTTCCGCATATTGGGCCGCGAAGACGCTCACCGGCACGCGGTAGCCGAGCGCCTTCTGGGGGAAGTACTTCCGACGGTCTCGAATAGAGACACCCAACAAGACCAGCGCGATCGTTTTGAGGCTCTCGCGGGCCTCGCCCTCTTGACCCTTGGGGACGCGCAGTCAATGAGACAAGACGAATGGAAATCCCTTCTTTTGATGGAATGGGATCGCTGGATCAAGACCCAGCCAGTCGAACCGCCAACGCCGACAGCCAGAGACACGCTGAAGTTTTTTTGCGAGCTTCAGGATAAGCGGTCGCCGCTTCTGGATTTCAGACCAAACCGCCGCGACAAGTGGCAAATCATCCATGCCCGGCTCTTGAACGAGGGGCGCGTCTCCGACTGAGGCGCTCCGCCCTTCCCGTTTATCCGGTGACACGGACGCCTTTCAGGGAGGCAAAAAGATGGGCCCCGGGAAAACCGGGGCCCTTTCATTCACGCGCCGGCACGTCCGCCGCGCCGGGCTATCAAATCGGGCGCCCGGCCCGGGTCCGTCGCGCCGCGAGGACTTCCCAGGGCCGGAAGATCTGCCTCGCCCATTCGACATAGAGCCCGCAAATCTTTTGCGACTCCGCGACGAGGTTTGCATAGGCCGACCTGGCGAAATCGCTTTGAACCTCGATCGCCTTGTCGAGCGAGCGCACGCCCATCAGTCTCTCGACAAAGAACCGGCTCTCCTGCAGCGACTTCCAGGTGTAATCGGCATAGGCGTTCATGATGTTCTGGATGCCGAAAATATCCGGAGGCCCGGCTGCGCCGACCGCCGCCGGCGGCAGGACTTCGCCGACCAGGGGAACATCCGCTTCGCCGACCACGGGAACATCCGCAGGCGCGGCCGCCTCGACCGCCGGCGCATCGTCTGACGCGACCATGGGACTGATTTGATCTTCATCCCGCGGATCGGGCGTCGGCGCCTGCCGTTGCTCGTTCTTGGGGGTCCGCTGCTCCGCTTTCCGGCTGCGCTGGCGCGGCTTGCCGCCCGGTTTGTCCTGTTGCGTCGTCGTCATTGCTGCACTCCATCACATTCGCCTCTTGCAAACGCACAGCAAACGCCGGGACTTCGCCATGTTTGCGTTTGAATAGCGGTTCTGGCTTGTTCGTTGCGAGGCGTTGATGTGCGCCGGGAACCGGAAACACCGCGCGCGGCGCATCCATTGACCAAAGAAATGACCTCCCGAGCCGGGCCCGGGAGGCCAACCGCACCTGAACGTATTTCCAAAAGCTGTTGGCGAAGGAGACGGGCAATAGCGCCGTCGCCGTTTCCGACACGCCTAGCCTTCTTCGGCTTCGATCCGATCCAGCGAAGCGCGGAGCTCAGCCACGACCTCGTTGTAATACTCGTTCAGCCGCTGCGAGCTTTCCATTTGTGCGCGAAGTTTTTCGGTGAGCGCCGCAGATTCTTCTGCGGGGTCGGTGGTGACGGGCTCCTCAAGGGACAAGAGCTCGTCCTCGGGCGGCGGCTTTTTCAGACCATGACGTACCATTTTACTAACTCGCATGATTTGTCGTGAGCGCTCGGTCCGCCCATTTAGCGGTTCGCTTTAAGGACTTATTGGGGCACCTCCGGGCCGCTTCGATGGTCGAAGAAGGCAAAACTGAGGGCGCTCTCCTCTGTTTTCGAACCGCGCCAATCCTTGCGCGGCGTGAGACGCCGAGCGGAAGCCTTGCCAAAAAGAAAGCCGCCCCTTTTAAGAGCGGCTCTCGCTTTCGGGAGATCGAGCAATCGCGAAAAAAAGCGCTCGCGCCTTCCTCCGGCGCCGGCGATGCGATTGTTGGAATCGGGCCCCTAGCCCGCCTCGCACTTTTTCATGAAGCTGTTCTTCGCCGCGCCCGAAAGCGGCTTGCCGTCGGCGCTTACGGCCTTGGTCGCGCACGAGTCGGCCATGCACTTTTTCATGAAGGAGGTCTTGGCCGCACCCGCCAAAGGCTTGCCGTCCTTGCCAACCGCCTTGCTGTCGCAAGTTTCCTGCGCGAAGGCGGCGCCGCCGGCAAAGGCGACAACGAAGGCGGCCAACATCATTTTTCTAAACATGGCGTTTCTCCCTTTAAAATGGCTCAAGTGATCCGATTTGACCCCAGACGTTCGCTCTCGGCAAGAGCAAACCGCGCCAGTTATCAATAGACCTGCGGGACGAAACGCTGGGCCGACTTGCGCGGCCGCTTGTAGCCGGTATCCGGCTGGCGCGGGGGAAGCTCGATCTCGACCGGCCTCATGTCCTGATAGGGAATCTGGTTCAGGAGGTGCCGGATGCAATTGAGCCGGGCCCGCTTCTTGTCGTCGGCATTGACGACGTGCCACGGGCTCTTCTTGCGATCGGTATGCGCGAACATCACGTCCTTGGCCCGGGAATACTCCACCCAGCGCTTGCGTGACTCCACGTCCATCGGACTCAGCTTCCAGCGTTTGATCGGATTTTCGATGCGCTCCTGGAAGCGCCGCTCCTGCTCGTCGTCGTTGACCGAGAACCAGTACTTGATGAGATAGATGCCCGAACGCACCAGCATCTCCTCGAAGATCGGGCAGGAGCGCAGGAATTCCCGATATTCATCCTCGTCGCAGAACCCCATGACATGCTCGACGCCGGCGCGGTTGTACCAGCTGCGGTCGAACAGCACGATCTCGCCGCGCGTGGGAAGTTCGGCGACGTAGCGCTGAAAATACCACTGCCCGCGCTCGCGCTCCGTCGGCGTGCCGAGCGCGACGACACGGCAGATGCGCGGATTGAGGCTCTGGGTAATGCGCTTGATGACGCCGCCTTTGCCGGCAGCATCCCGGCCTTCGAAAACCACGGCGACCTTCAGACGATGCAGGCGCACCCATTCCTGCAACTTGATCAGCTCGAACTGCAGATGGGCGAGCTCGTCGATATATTTATAGTCCTTCGGAGGCTTGCGCGCCTTTGGCCGCCCGGCGGCGTGCCAGTACTGCTCGACGGCGACGATTTCCCTGACGTGTCGGCGGACGGATTTCTCCGCCGCGGCGGATTTCTTCTTTCTTGCCATTTGGCTTCCTCAGGTTCTCGCGACGATAATCGGCACATAGTGTCCGGGATCGACTCGACAGCACGCCGGCGACGTCGTGCGAGGTTTCAAGAGTGCCACTTCCCGACTCATACACTGGAGCAAACAAGGCGCACGATTGGTCTATTCGATCACTGTCTCGGCGAGGGCGATCAGCTTGTCGGGTATCGTGAGACCGAGTGCCTTGGCTGTTGTGAGGTTGATGACCAGATTAAATTCAGTTGGCTGCTCTATCGGAAGATCGGCGGGCTTGGATCCGCGCAATATCCTATCTACCAGGTTGGCGGCGCGCTGCCACATGCTCGGCCAATTCGCTCCATAGGACATCAAACCGCCCGCTTCGACATACTCCCGGACCAAGTACAACGTCGGCAACCCTATGCGTATTGCCAGGCTATTGATGCTCGTCCGGTTGGCAAATACGAGTGGGACAGCCGCGGCATACAAAGCGTCTGCGCGCCCCTTCAGCGCAACAAATACGGGATCTATCTCTTCGGCCCGTCCGACTTGGAAATTCTCTACCTCAATTCCCAGGACGCGGGCCGCATCGTTCACTTTACTTATATCGATTGCCGAGTAGGGATCGCCGATGTCGGCTAAAGTCGCCAACCGGCGGAGGCCGGGAACGGCCAGGCGCAAGAGTTCGAGTTTCTTGCCAGCAAGATCGGGGGCCTGGCTAGACAGCCCCGTTATGTTGCCGCCCGGTCGCGCCAGGCTCGAAACGATACCCGTCTCGACCGGATCACCGGCCGTTGCAAACACAATCGGGATTGTCGATGTCGCCTGCTTTGCCGCAAGCGTTGGCAGGGTGTTGTGGGTGAGTATGATGCTGACATTGTTGCGAACGAATTCGGCTGCGATCTCGGCGAACCGTTCCGTGCGTCCTTCGGCCCAGCGATATTCGATGGTGACATTGCGGCCCTCTGTCCAACCAAGTTCTCGTAATCGTTGCACAAAAGCGGTGGTCCAACGGCTCTGTGCCGCCGCGGTATCCGAGCCCAAAAGTCCTATGACGGGCAGCGGCGCCTGCTGGGCACGTGCCGCTGAGTGCCAGGCGCTTGCCGCACCGCCCAGCAAGGTGATGAACTGCCGCCGCCTCATTGCCTCTCCTGCCCGCTTCTGCCCGCTTCGCATCATAGGGCTCAAATTAACACACTCGAAGGGGACTGCCGATGCGGCAGTTGGTCATTGTCGATGCCGGTTGCCGGTCGAAGGCATCGGTTTGCACGCGATTCAAGCCCGGAGCCCCGTATCATGCGGTATGAACTCGCGGACTTTGAATGCGCTGCCATCTTAAGCTATCGCGATGACAATCGGCGCACACCGCAACATTTCCGGCATCGATTAGAGACCATGCCGGCGAATCTCCGGTTGGGCGAAACCGGCCGCAATCAAGTGCACGGCCAGCAGGAAGCCTGCAGACCGCTCGGCGTGCGATCGAACGCATTGTGGCTAGGGTCTGAACCCATAAATTCAGAGCGGTCGGCGAACGTCTGCTTTGGTGCGCATACCGGACTCAAATCCGACATCGCGCCAATACCCGAAATGTGCCAATAAGCGCCTCATACACCGCAACAATTGAACAGCTTATTCGATCAACTCGTCGGCGCGCGCTAGCAGTGTGAGCGGCACGGTGAGGCCGAGCGCCTTAGCCGTCTTTAGGTTGATGACCAGCTCAATCTTGGTCGGCCGCAGTACCGGCAGGTCTGCGGGTTTCTCGCCCTTGAGAACTCGACCGGTATAGCGGCCGATGTTGATGTAGAGGTCAGGAATGCTGGCGCCATAGCTCATTAGGCCCCCGGCATCGACGGCTTCGCGCAGAAAGTGAATCATGGGAACCGAATAACGGGCCGCCAGTGCGACCAACTCGTCGCGACGGCTGTTGAAGAGCACATCGGTCATGATAAGGAGGGCCCTGGCGCGCTTTTGCGACAGCGTTTCGAAGGCTGCCGGAAAGTCATTCGCGGTGGCTGCGTTTAGGACCAGGACAGGCTGGCCAATTGCCTGCGCTGCTCTCTGGAACTCCTCCAGATCAGAGTCGTATTCGGGACTAGTCGGGTTCATGAGCACCGCGGCCAGCGTGAGGTCGGGTAACAGATCGCGCGCGACTTCGAGCCGTTTTGTTAGCAGATCCGCGCTGAACAGGCTCATTCCCGTTGCATTACCACCTGGCCGATTCAGGCTCGCAACGAGGCCCAAGCGAACCGGATCTCCGCCGAGCGTGAACACAATCGGGATTGTGTTTGTTGCAGCCTTGGCAGCGCGGGCGGCCGCAAGGCCGCCGACCGCGGCGATCACGGTCACCTGCTCGCGAACTAGATCAGTCGCCAGCGCCGGCAACCGATCGATCACGGTGTCTGCCCAGCGATATTCGATGGCAACGTTCCTGCCCTCGACATAACCGGTCTCGCCCAGTCCGCGGCGGAAGGCGTCGAGCGCGTAGCCGTATGTATCGCGCGACGACAAGGCGAGAAGCCCGATCACCGGGGCTGCCGACGCCTGCACCCGCGTGACAAGCGGCCAGCCCACTGAAGCGCCGCCGAGTAGCGTGATGAACTTTCGTCGCCTCATTCGTTCCCCCAGCTCCTCTCGACGCCTCGCTGCGATAGTCTTCCAGGGCCGCCCGTTCGGTCAATTCACTGTGGGTGGGACGAGTCTGGGAACTTTGTGGCACCGAGTCGGGAGGTCCCAACGGGTCACTCGCGTCGATTTGGTATCTCCGAGGCATGTCCGGTAAAGGGGGTAGATGCCGGTTGTCAAGCTTTGCCGGTTGAAGGCATCGGTTTGCAGGCGATTCAAGCCCGCAGCCCAAATCATGCGGTGTGAACTCACGGACTTTGAATGGACCGCCAGCAGTTCCCTCCGAACAAGCCCCGTGGCATTAGCCGTGTTGACGAACCGCGGGCGGCGGTGGCGAATTAGTCGGCCTTCTTTCCTTTCTTCGCCGACGTTGGGCCCTTCGCCACCTTCTTGCTCTTGCTCCTGCCCCTGCCCTCGCTTTCAAGCGCCTGGCGCACCCGTTCGAACTCGGCCAGCGAGGCCTTGTCGGCGCGCGGAAAATGCAGGCTGAGCGCCTCGAGTGCGCTGACGATCGCAGAGCCGATCACCACCCGCGCGAACCATTTGTGGTCGGCGGGCACCACATACCATGGCGCAAACGGCGTGGAGGTGTGCCGGACGATGTCCTGGTAGACCGCCATGTATCGCGGCCACCGCGCGCGCTCGGAAATGTCGTTCATCGAGAATTTCCAGTTCTTCGCGGGCTGATCCAGCCGGTCCAGAAAACGCTCGCGCTGTTCTTGCTTCGAGACGTTGAGGAAGAACTTCAGGATCAGCGTGCCGTTGCGCGCGAGGTAACGTTCGATCGCGCAGATATCGGCAAAGCGCTCTTGCCAGATATTCCCTGTGACGAGTTTGTGGGGGATTTTCTCCGCGGCGAGAAATTCCGGATGCACCCGCGTCACCAGGCATTCCTCATAATAGGAGCGGTTGAAAATCCCGATACGGCCGCGCTCCGGCAGCGCGATCATCGCGCGCCACATGAAGTCGTGGTTGAGTTCAAGGCTGCTTGGCTGCTTGAACGAGGTAACCTCGCAGCCCAGCGGATTGACGCCTTCGAAGATGCTCTTGATGGCGCTGTCCTTGCCCGACGCATCCATGCCCTGGAAGATCACCAGCAGCGACCAGCGATCCTGCGCGTAAAGCTTCTCCTGAAAATCGTTCAACCGCTCGCGGTTGGATTGGAGGATGTCCTCGGCCTTGTCCTTGTCGAGACCGCCTTTCTCGTTGGCCTTGCACGACTTCAGATGAAACTTGCCCGCCCCGTCGAAGCGGAACGGCGCGACAAACGGCTTGAGCGTATCTGCGAGGGATTGCGAAGGCTTCTTGCTCATGACCTCAAGGACGGCGTGCGAAATCGTTTCAGCTTGTCGATGACGCTACCAAGGATGCCCTTGGGAAGGAAGATGATGAACAGCACCAGCAACACGCCATAGACGAGGTTGTCCCAGCCCACCGCCCCGGTTCCGAACCCGATGCGCAGTCCCTCCGCCAACAGGATGGTGATGATGGCGCCAACGGTCGGGCCCAGCGACACGTAGAGCCCGCCGACAATGGCGGCAAACACCATCTGCAACGACACCGCGATGCCGCTGACGGTGTCGGGCGAAATGAACATCTGGTACTGGCAGTAGAGCGCGCCGGCGAACGCCGTCATCAGTGCGCTGATGATCGTGATCTTCAGCTTCTCGGCGGTGACGTTGACGCCGGCAGCAGCAGCCGCGTCCTCATCTTCCGAGATCGCCTCCATGGCGTAACGGCTCATGCTGCGGTCGATCCAGCGCCAGACCACAAGGCCGGACAGCCAGACCGATAGCGCAATCAAATACCACGTCGTCTTGTCGTTGAATTGGAGCGCGAGCCAACCGCTGCCGCTCGCGCGGTTCGGCGTATAGCCGAGCGAGCCGCCGGTATAGTCACGCGTGGCGGTGATGACCTGCAACACGATGCCGGACAATGCCAGCGTCACCAGCACGAAATAATGACCGGTGATGCGGAAGCGAAAGCAGGGATAGCCGACCACCACGGCGAGCACGCCCGCCGCCGCCATGCTTGCGGGAATGCCGATCCACGGGGTCACGCCGAGATGGTTCCACAACAGCGCCGTGACATAGGCGCCGACGCCCATGAAGCCGCCATGGCCCAGCGACACCAGCCCGAAGCGGCCCATGATCGACCATGAGGTGTAGGCGAACGACCAGATCAGGATCAGTGTGAGGAGATGCAGATGATAGGGTTCGCGATAGACAAAGGGCAGCGCGACCGACGCCGCAAGGGCTGCGAGCCAGATCGCGTATTGCTGTTTCATCGCCGCCTCGCCAACAGGCCCGCGGGCCGGATGAACATCATGACGATGAAGAAGGCGAAGGCGAGCACATAGCCCCATTCAAGGTCCGAGAACAGGCCGCCGAGCGAGATAATCTCTGCGAACACGAACGCGGCGATGAAGCCGCCGATGAAATTGCCAAGCCCGCCGAGCACGCAGATCAGGAAGGTGATCGGCCCGAATGAGAGGCCGACAAAGGGATGCACGTCGTATTGCAGCACCAACAGGCAGGCGGCGAGGCCCGCGAGCGCGCCGCCGAGCGCCGAGGTGATCAGATAGAGACGATTCGCATCGACGCCCATCAGCGGCATGATCTGGCGGTCCTGCGAAATCGCGCGGATCGCGGTCCCGGTAAAGGTGCGCGTCATGAACAGATAGACGCCGACCATGCCGATCAAGGCGGCGGCGAAGGACAACAGCCGCGCGTAGCTGAAATGCATCTCGCCCAGCGCCAGCACCGGCAGGCGGATGCCGACATTGCGGAATTCGATGCCGAAGGCGACGGTGGCAAAGCTTTGCAGGATGAAGAGCACGCCGCCGGTCGCGAGCAACTGGTTGATCGGCGGCGCCGTCAACAGCGGAGCAATGACCAGGAAATGCAGCGCGGCGCCAAGAGCCGCGACCAGCAGAATGACGAGCGGTGCTGCGGCCCAATACGGCAGATGATAATACTGGACAAGATAATACATGCCGTACATGCCGATCATGACGAGTTCGGCGTAGCAAATCCAGGTCACGTCGATAACGCCGAAGATCAGATTGAGCCCGAGCGCGAGCAGCGCGAGCACCCCGCCGAGCAGGATGCCGTTGACCACGGCTTCCAGCAGATAGATGTCGAAGATGTCGAGAAAGGATTGCATGGCCGGTCCTAGACCGTGATGAGTCTTGGTTGAACCCGCGCACCCGTCATCCGGAGAGTCTGACTGGAAATGCAGCCCGTGATATTGGGCGTCATTCCGGGATGGTGCGCAGAACCAGACCCGGAATCTCGAGATTCCGGGTTCGATGCTTCGCATCGCCCCGGAATGACGGTCTTGGAGGCAGACTCTGAGGCGCGCAAGAGCGCGCACCTCAGGATGACGAGAGACTGTGCGGGCGCGCCGATCCGATCTGATGTCATCATGCTCATACTCCCAAATACGCCTGCTTGACGGTGTCGGTATTCAACATCTGGGCCGACGTACCAGACGCACGGATTGAGCCTGCTTCAAGCAAATAGGCGCGGTCGACCACGCGCAGCACCTGCTGCACGTTCTGTTCGACGATCAGCACCGTCAGCCCGCTGGCGCGAATCCGCTTCACGAGCTCGAACACCTGCTGCACCACGACCGGCGCAAGCCCGGCGGAGGGCTCGTCGAGGAGCAATAGCTTCGGGTTCGACATCAGCGCGCGGCCGATCGCGCACATCTGCTGCTCGCCGCCCGACATGGTTCCCGCCATCTGGCTGCGCCGTTCCTTCAGGCGCGGAAACAGATCGAACACGAAGTTCAGCCGCTCGGCGTATTTGGCGCGCGCAGCGGGCATGAACGCACCCATCTTCAGATTGTCGTCGACCGTGAGCCGCGGAAACAGCCGCCGGTGCTCGGGGACATGGGCGATGCCGAGGCTGACGATCCGGTGCGCCGGTGTTGCCAGCACATCGGTGCCTTCCATGGCGATCGATCCCTTGTGCGGCCGGATCAGCCCCGAGATCAGGCGCATCAGGGTGGTCTTGCCGGCGCCGTTGGGGCCGATCACGCCGACGGCTTCGCCGGCCCTCACCTCGAGGCCGACGCCGAACAGCGCCTGAAAGCTGCCATAGCCCGCATCGATCGACTTGAGCTCGAGCATGTCCCTTCAGACCTCCGCCCGGCGGCGCGCTTCGGCGGCCGCGACCCGGCTCGCATCGACATCGGTACCGAGATAGACCTCGATCACCCGCGGATCGCTCGCGACCATCCCCGGCAAACCTTCCGAAATCTTCTCGCCGTGATCGAGCACCATGACGCGATCGACAACGCGCATCAAAACGCCCATGATGTGCTCGACCCAGATGATCGTGATGTTGAGTTCGTCGCGGATCTTGCGCAGCATGTCGGCGGCCTGATCCATCTCGGTTTCGTCAAGCCCGCCGAGGCTTTCGTCGGCGAGCAGCAGTTTGGGACCGGTTGCGAGCGCTTTCGCCAGCTCGAGCTTCTTCAGGCCCGCAGCGCCAAGGCCGTCGACGCTCGCGTGGCGGTCGGTCGGTAGCCCAACCATGGCCAACGCCCGTTCGGCGGCCTCGAATGCCCTGGCGCGGCTGTGGCGGCCCTGGCCGTAGAAGCCCGCCACCGCAACGTTCTCGAAAATGCTTAAGCGGTGAAACGGCCGCGGGATCTGGAAGGTGCGCCCCACCCCGCGATTGATGATCCGATGCGGCGCAAGGCCGGCGATCTCCACGCCGTCGAACAGGATCGATCCGGCGGTGGGAACCAGCGTGCCGGAGAGCATGTTGAAGATCGTGCTCTTGCCGGAGCCGTTCGGACCGATCAGGCCGAGAATCTCGCCCTGCTCAAGGCGGAACGACACGTTGTTGACCGCGGTGAAGCCGCCGAAGCGCTTCACCAACCCGCTCACCGTCAGCACCCCAGATACTCCGCTGGCGAGATGCAACCAAGACAAAGCTGCGCTCCCTCTCCTTTAGGGAGAGGGTCGGGGTGAGGGGTTACGGTCTCTCGTGAGGGCGAAGCCCCCTCACCCGGATTGCACTGGACGATGCTTTGCATCGCCAGGAGCAATCCGACCTCTCCCCACCGGGGAGAGGTGCATCGAGTTCGCGGACAAAGCAATCCAACCAAAAATCATCCTCGGAAGACAGAGGTCGAGCTTACTGATTACTGAAAGTGGTACCCTTCGGCAGCGGCAGCACGGTCTCGCGCTGCATCTGGCTTTTCGGCCACACCACATATGATTTGTCGTCGATGTATTGCAGCACAACCGGGAACGAGCGCGAATTCTGGCCGGCGAACCGCTCGCCTTCGCCGTAGAATTTGACGCCGTAGCCGAGCATGGTGCCGCCTTCCGGAATATCGGTATCCAGCGCGGCCTTGCGTAAGCTATCGGAATCGACCCCGCCGTATTTCTTGATCGCCCGCGGCAGCACGTCGTCGAGGAACACGAAGGCGTTGGCTGCGCCGATGCCGACATGGGCGGAACGGATCGCCACCCCGGGCTTGAGCTTGTCGAACTCCTCGCCGACCATCTTGATCACCGGCACCAGCCGCGGGTCCATGGTCTTCTGGTTGGCGAGCCAGATCGAGATCGGGTCGGTGTTGAAGAGATAATTGGCATCGGTGCCGAGGCCCTCCTTCAGCTTCTCATAGACGCCGTAGCCTGCGCCATGGCCGACGATGGCGGCGAACTTCAACCCCTGCTCGCGCGCCTGGCGAAACAGCAAGGTGATGTCGGGATTGTAGCCGGTGTGGAAGATCACATCGGGCCGGGCGCGTTTGAGTTTTGTCACCAGCGCGGAGAGATCGGGCGCGGTCGCCGAATAGCCTTCGTTGAGCACGAGGTTGAACCCGGCCTTCTTGACGCCGGCCTCGTTGCCCTTGGCGACGTCGACGCCATAGGCGCCGTCTTCGTGGATGATGGCGACGCGCAAATCCTTCGGCTCCTTGCCGAACTTCGACAGCGAATTCTGGGCGATGAAGTCGGTCGTCATCATGCCGTATTGATCGCCGGCGGCCTGCGGGCGGAAGACATATTTGTAGTTCTTGCCGTCGAACACGCCGGAGGAAACGCAAGTGGTGATCCACATGAATTTCTTCATCTGATCGGCGCGCGCGGATACCGGCACGCATTGCGCCGACGAGAAGAAACCCATCAGCATGTCGACCTTTTCCTGCTCGAGCAGGCGCACCGCCTCGTTGATGGCGACATCGGGCTTGCTCTGCGCATCGGCATAGATCGCCTCGACCTTGTAACCCTCGACGCCGGTCTGGACGTAATGGTCGAGCATGATCTTGACGCCGGTATATTGCAGCTCCGAACCGCCACCCGCGAGCGGACCGGTGAGGTCGAAAATCACGCCGATCTTGATCTTCTTCTGGCTCTCCTGGGCCCCGGCGGAAACCGCCATGCCCAGCGCCAGTGCCATGACGGAAATGATCACAGCCGATAGTCCACCGAACAGGCGAACGGCCCCGCGCTCCGACATGAAACCCTCCCTGGAAGATTGTGCGACCAGCGTTCTTGCTTTTGTTGCCGCCCATCACATTGGTAGCGCGGAGCGATGTCAAGCGCATAGGAAGGTCAAGGCCCGCATTAACCAAGGCGTGGACCGATCAATCCAGAGCGGTTGGCGGACTTCTACGTCGAAAATTGCGCTTCGATGAAGGCGGTGACAAAGCGCGGCATCGCCGCGGTGAGATCATCGATTCCGCGCACCAGATGCAGCGCGCAAAGTTCGGGCTGGATTTGCCGGGCGAGATTTTCCGCAATCCGCGCGCGCAAGGCTTCCCCCGGCATATCGACGCGCAATAACCGGATCATCGCGATGGCCGCACCCGAGACCACGCAGTCCCAATGCGCGGCCATCGTGTAGTCTTTCCCGGTGAGGCCGGTCTCCTCCTCGACCTCGCGAACGACGCTGCCGGCAATATCGAGCGCGCCATCCCTGACGTCGTCGGGATCGGGCGTGCCTGAGGGAAAATAAATCCGCCCCGCATTGGCGGTATGCGGGCCCATCTCGCCAAGCACGAAGGCGCCGTCGGCCGAGCGCAGCGCGCCCATGCCGAAGCCGTTGAAGATGTCGCGATCCGGAAAGCCCCAATCGCGCCACGCCAGAAAACTCGCGAAATCAGTCTCGAAATAGTCGGCGCTGAATCGCTGTTCGGTGAAGACCGGATTGCGCCCGATCAGGACCCGGCCGTTCCATATCGCCGGCTTCTCGCGCTGCTTTTCCGCAAAATGCACGGCGATGTCGGCGCGGCGACCTTGCGCGAACGGCCATGGCGTTTGCCGAACCGGAAGCTGGAGCGCCGTGACGCGGTGAATGACGGCAGGCGTCATGAGGCCCGCGACGGTGCGCAGTTATTTGGCATTGGTGCCTGTCGTCTTCTTGGCGGAATCGACAAATTTGTTGGTGTAGGTCTTGCCGACGTCGATATTGGCCTTGGCGACCTCGGGCGATCCTGTGCTGAACACCGCGAGCACGGCGTCAGCGCCCTTGGGGTCCATCAGGCCGGTCTTCGAATACATCGGGATCGTGTTCTTTAGCGCGGCGAGATAAAGCTCCTTGTTCTTGCCGACCGTCTCGGGCGGCATCTTGTCCATGATCTCTTCCGCCGAATGCGCGTGGATCCAGTTCAGCGTCGACAGGATCGCGTTGGTCAGCGCCTGCGCCTCCTTGTCGTGGCCGGCAACCCACGCCGCGGTCGAATAGAGCGCGCCGCCCGGATATTCGCCGCCGAACACCTCCAGCGTATCCTTCTCCGTGCGCGTGTCGGAAAGGATACGCAGGTCCGGATGGCCGCCTTGCAGCACGGTGACGGAGGGATCGAGCATCACCGCCGCATCGATCTGGCCCTGCTCCATCGCCGCCACCGCAGTGGCGCCGAGGCCGACGCCGATCACGGCCACGCTTGCCGGATCGACGCCGTTTTTCTTCAGGAGGAATTTGAGAAAGAAATCGGTCGACGAACCCGGCGCGCTGACGCCGACCTTCTTGCCGGCGAGATCCTTGATCGACTTGATCTCGCTCGTGTGCATGGGCGACACCACCAGCACTTCGCCGGGATAGCGGTCGTAAACCACGAAGGATTGCAGTTCCTGCTTTTTGGCGGCGAGATTGACGCAATGGTCGAAATAGCCGGACACCACGTCGGCGCTGCCGCCGAGCACGGCCTTGAGCGCATCCGAGCCGCCCTTCAGATCGACGAGCTCCACGGCAAGCCCCGCTTTCTCATATTCGCCGAGCTGCTTGGCAAGCACCGTCGGCAGGTAGCACAGGCAGGCGCCGCCGCCGACCGCGATGGTGACCTTGCTTTGCGCGGATGCGGAGGTGGAAATCACGGAAAGCGCCAACAGCGCCGCGGCGAGTTTTACCGATGTTCTCATGATTTCCTCCGTGTCGGTCGTTCGTCTGCCTACAGGATAGAACAGCGCGCGGGGGATTAGAAGGTGGGCGCCGTAATCCCGGAGCGATGCGCGGTTATGGTCCGTCATTCCGGGATGGTGCGTCAGCACCAGACCCGGGATCTCGAGATTCTCCGATGTGCCATTGCACATCGTAGTTCGATGCTACGCATCGCCCCGGAATGACGGAAGGAATCCTACGCCCTCGCCTCGCCCGCATTCGGCCGCCACACCAGAAGGCGCCGTTCGACCAGCGTCACCGCAACGTCGATCAGGATCACGAAGGCCGACAGCACGAACATCCCGGCAAAGACGCCGGCGACGTCGAACACGCCCTCGGCCTGCTGGATCAAATAGCCGAGGCCTGCGGCCGAACCGAGATACTCGCCGACCACGGCGCCGACCACCGCGAAGCCAACGGACGTATGGAGCGAAGAGAACATCCACGACAGCGCCGAGGGCCAGTAGACGTGGCGCATCAACTGCCGCTCGTTCATGCCGAGCATGCGGGCGTTGTCGCGCACGGCGACTGATACTTCCTTGACGCCCTGATAGACGTTGAAGAACACGATGAAGAACACCAGCGTGACGCCGAGCGCGACTTTCGACCAGATGCCCAAGCCCAGCCACAACGTAAAGATCGGCGCCAGCACCACGCGGGGCAGCGCGTTGGCCATCTTCACATAGGGATCGAACACCGCGGCGACGAGCGGCTGGCGGGCGAACCAGAAGCCGACCGCGATGCCGGCAGCCGAGCCGATCGCAAAAGCGAGGATCGATTCCCACAGCGTGATCGCCAGATGCTTCCAGATCACCCCGCTGCGAAACCAGTCGACGATCTGGCCGCCGACATCGACCGGATTGGAGAAGAAGAACGGCGGCAGCCATAGGCGGCCGAAGATCGGCACCGTCGCCAGCAATTGCCACAGCGCGAGCGCAACGACCGCGACCAGGATTTGAAGTGCGAGAAGCGTCACGCGGGGCATTGGTAGAGTCCCAGCTCTTTGTCGTCCCTGCGAAAGCAGGGACCCATACGCCGTGTCCTATCGTTGGAGCGATGTGGCAAACGCCTTCTGCAACAATAAGAGCCGGTGGTTATGGGTCCCCGCGGGGACGACGAAGGTTAGATCGAAATCAAGGCTTGGAGAACGTACCGATCAAACCGGTCGCCTGCTTGACGTGGCCGTCGAGCGCCTTGATCGCTTCGTCGCGCGTCAATCCGGGCGCGAGCGCGGTCGGCTCGAGATCGGTCGCCATCAGCGTGAAGGTGTAGTGATGAATCGGACCGGGAGGGGTGCAGGGTCCGAAATAGTTCGAAAGCTTCATCAGGCTGGTACCGCCGACATATTTGTCGCTCGGCTTGGAGACTTCGCCCTCGGCAAAACCGGTCACGGACGCAGGAATTCCATAGGCGACCCAATGGCTGACGCCGCCGGGCGGACGGCCTTCCGGATCGAACATCAGTATCGCGAAGCTCTTGGTGCCCTCCGGCGGATTGGACCAGGAGAGCGCGGGCGAAACGTTCTCGCCGACGCAATTCGGATTGGATTTGTTGTTGCCGGCGTTCTTCACCGCCAGCCGCTCGCCGTCCTTGAAGCTCGGCGACGACAGCGTGAACACCCCTTCGGCGCGGGCGGCACTGGCGCCGCACAGGGCCGCGAGCGCAACGGTCAGGGTCAGAATTGAACCACGTAAAATCATGATAGTTTCCTCTGTTTGCTTGCCTTCAATTGCTTGCTGGTTTTGTTGACGATTTCGAGTTTAGCCTTCGACGCATCGAGATCAAGGCAGCATCAGCCGCCGCCGGTCGGGGCCTGCGACGACTGAGCGTAGCCTTTCAACACTTCAGTTTTGAGAACACTCCAAATCTCACGGTGAAGTGAGTGAAATTCCTTGTCCAGCCGGACCTCCGTGATATCGCGCGGACGCGCAAGCGGCACCCGCCAGTCGCCGATGATGCGCGCGCGGGGCCCAGCCGACATGATCACGACACGGTCGGCGAGCGCAATCGCCTCTTCGAGATCGTGGGTCACGAACAACACCGCCTTGCGGTCGGCGTTCCACAAATCCAGCAGCAGATTGCCCATGATCTGGCGGGTCTGGGCGTCGAGCGGCCCGAACGGCTCGTCCATCAAGAGAATTTTTGGATCGCGGATCAGGACCTGCGCCAGGCCTACGCGCTTGCGCTGGCCGCCCGAGAGCATATGCGGATAACGGTTGGAAAATGCCGCAAGCCCCACTGAGGCGAGCCAGGCCTGCGCGCGCTCCAGCGCGGCGCCGCGCGGCGTGCCCTCGACTTCGAGCCCGATGGCGACATTGTCGATCGCGGTTTTCCAGGGAAACAGCGCATCCGCCTGAAACAGGTAACCAGCGTCCCGGTTCAGTCCCGCGAGCGCGACGTCGAAAATCCGCACGCTTCCCGAAACCGGCTTGAGCAGCCCGGCGGCGACATTGAGCAACGTCGATTTCCCGCATCCGGTGGGCCCGACAATGGCGACGAACTCGCCATGCGCGACGGCC
>Ga0210401_10002003_pt1 | contig 22931 bp, 18 predicted proteins | sample IncBWH32MmetaG_FD_150866 | JGI IMG/M metagenome (GOLD analysis project Ga0210401, IMG submission 150866) | Forest soil microbial communities from Barre Woods Harvard Forest LTER site, Petersham, Massachusetts, United States - Inc-BW-H-32-M | ecosystem: Environmental > Terrestrial > Soil >... | reverse complement strand
TCAAAGCCCCGCAGTCGAGTCCACCGCGTCAAGGCATCCAGGCATTTGTCAAACAACTGCTCATATTCCGCGCAAGATTGCACATTCGCAGGCAGAAGTTCTCTGATGTGCTCGCTGCCTGCTTCGTCTGGCAGCGGGTCTCTGCTATCAGGATGGCCCGGCCGGTCTAATCTTTCGCTTTTCAGGACCAGCAGAGAGGCTGAGGCACGCGCGATCTCCTCGTGCTCGTCATTGAGGGTTTCCAGAGTGTGTAAACGCGAGATTATCGCGTTTTCCGTTTCGTGAATGAGGGCTTTGAGCTTTTCTGGATTGGTTTCCAGAACGCAGGCTATATAGAGTTCTTGCCACAACACAGAACCTCCACTTCAGCCGAACGCTTAGGGTGGTACGGTAGCGCAGAGTAGATCAGAAAAGATATAGGAATCGGTTTTGTGGGCAGGCGTAGAGGTCAAAATCCCCACCCTTGCAGAAGGCGCAAGGATGGGCCACCCGCACTGGGTTCGCCGGGCTGAAGCCCGGCGCCTACATCTTGGGCGCCGAGCGCGCTGGGTTGGGATCGTTCGTGGCCGGTTTGCTTTGCGTTACCCTCCTTTCGGGCACCTTGCCGTCGGGCGCCTTGTCTTCACTATCGGGTTTGCCTTCCGCGCCGGGCTTTTCCGGGGCTTCGCTGGGCTTCTTTTTCAGGTATTGCACGATCAGCGAGATCCTGCGATTTGAGGGGTCGAGGGGGGCGTCCTTTTTTCGGAGGCGCTGGTCCGCGAAGCCGCGGACTTGCGTTACTTGATCCTGGCGGATGCCGTGCTGGGTCATGAGGCGGCGGGCGGCGTTGGCGCGGTCGGAGGAGAGTTCCCAGTTTCCGTAGTTGCTGGCTCCGGGATATTGCTTGGAGTCGGTGTGGCCTTCCATGGCGAGCGTGTTGGGGAGCTTGCCCAATTCCGCGGCTAGCGCGATCAGGAGGTCGGAGCCGTCACCGCTGATTTTTGCGCTGCCGCTGTCGAAAAAGGTGCCGGTGGCGGATTCGGTCAGCTCGATGCGCAGGCCTTCGTTGGTAACGGTCATGTCGATGTTGTTTTTCAGCTTGTCGAAGCTGGGGACTTCGCGGATGGTTTTCTCGAGCTGCTCTTTGAGCTCTTCCATGTTGTCTTTGGTGATGACAAAGTTTTCTTCGGCGCTGGGCATTTCACTTCCCGTGAGCTTGGCGGTGCCGGTAGGATCGCGGAAATAGCCGCCGACGGCTTCCTGGATTTTCTGGCTGCTGTTGAGCAGCCACAGGACGATGAACAGGGCCATCATGGCGGTGACGAAGTCGGCGTAAGCTACCTTCCAGGCGCCGCCGTGAGCGCCGCCGTGGCCACCCTTCTTCTTGATGATGATGATGGGTTTTACCGTGGACACAGTCGCCTTCCGTCTCTGGTGCTATCCCAACACTGCAGACTTACCGCTATTTTTGTGTTGCTGCGTGTGCCGCCGCCTTTATGCCGCTGCCTCTGCTGGCGGCGATTCGGCACCGCCCGGAGCGGCGGTATCGCCGCGGTTCTTAATATGCTTCTCGAGCTCCTGGAAGCTGGGGCGCACGTTGCCGGGGATGGCGCGGCGTCCAAATTCGACTGCTACGGTTGGCGGGGTTCCCCTCATGAAAGCCGCCATGGTGACGCGGAGGACGTAGTAGTAGGCATGCTCTTCGTCGGCCCCCTTGCTCATGTTGGCGGCTAGCGGTCCGATCAATCCATAGCAGAGCAGGATTCCCAGGAAGGTGCCTACCAGAGCAGCCGCTACCTTTTTTCCAATTTCTTCCGGTGGCCCGCCTAACGCGCCCATGGTGATGACCACGCCCAGGACCGCGGCGACAATTCCGAGCCCGGGCAGCGCATCGGCCATGGTGGAGAGTGCCGCGATCGGAGTCGAAGTTCCGTGGTGGTGCACGTCCATGTCCAGCTCCATCATCTGATCCATGTCGAAAGGCTCGACGCCGCCGCCAGCGGCCATGCGGATGGTGTCGCAGACGAAATGCAGGGCGTGGTGGTCCTTGAGGAATTTCGGATACTTGGAGAAGACTGGGCTCTTGTCTGGCGCGTCGCTGTCGGTTTCAAGGGCCATCAGGCCCTCTTTGCGGGCGCGGCTGAAAAGTTCGTACATCATCTTCATGGTTTCGAGGTACTTGTCTTTGCCAAACTTCGATCCGCCAAAAACGCCGGCGACGCCGCCGATGATGGCTTTTAGGACGTAGAGGGGGTTCGCGATCAGCACCGTGCCGATGGCGGCGCCGCCAATGATGATGAGTTCCGCCGGTTGCATGAGGACCTTCAGGGGACCCTTCTCCATCAAGTAGCCGGCAATAACGGCGCCGAACACCACAACGATTCCGATAATTACGAACATGGCGAAGCGATCCTCGGATATTTCATGGAGTTAGTCGTGCAGCACCGTAGTGCGATTTCCGCCGAGCGCGATGCTTTTCCGTAGCGCTTGTTCGGCGCGTAATACCATGTCGTCCACCATGTCGTCGGGCTTCGCCGCGGTGCCGCCGACGGAGATGGTCACGGGCAAACGGTCGCCCCACCAGGCGATCTTTGATCCGCTGACCATACGGCGCAGGCGCTCGGAGGCGCAGGTGATCTCGGTGGCGCTGCACTCAGTGAGGATGGCGAGGAACTGATTTTCCTGCCAGCGGCCTAGAAAATCCATGGGGCGGAGACTGTTCTCCAGAGTCTGTCCCACGACACGCAGAACCGCGGCGATGGCGCCCGGCCCGTCGCGAGCCTGAAGCTCGGGCAGATGATCGAGCTGGATGCACAGGATGGAAAATGGCACGTGATGCTCGGCGAAGAGTCCCAGGTTCTCGCGGACGTGAGAATGGATCATGCCGTGGTTGAGAACCCCGCTGGCCTGATCGATGCAGCCGTAGGTGGCCAGCTTGGTTTGGCGGCGGTCCCAGTCAGAGATGGAGACGCTCTCGTCAAAAGTCTCGGCGGCGCCCACGATGGTGCCTTCGGCGTTGCGAACGGGAAAGCACCAAAGTTCTACGGGGACACGGTGTCCGGACTTGTGGCGCAGAGAGATGCGATGAGCCTGGATGGGCTTGCCCTCGCGCATGGCGACCGCAGTAGGGGCACAGGGTCCAGACAAGTCATTGTCGTTGCCGTCGGCTTCGCCGAGCAGGTTGTCGTTGTCCATTCGGCCGATCACATCCTGGCGAAGGTATCCGGTGATACGTTCGGCGCCGTCGTTCCAGAAAATGATCTTGCCGCCGCGATCGACTACATAGACAGCGAGGTGCAAGTCCTCCAGGATGGAGCGGAAGAAGTCAAAGTCAGCGGGTTGCGCCATGGAGTAGTCTCCAAACTGGCCCATCGGCTTTTGTGGGCGCAAGTTTAGTTCCAACTTATTTGGTTCTCATTCCGGGGTTTTCGCGCATGTCTACGTTGTTCGCTGGTGATATCGCGACATAGTGCGTTCGTGGGGTGCGGTTCTGGGAATGACTGAGCCCGTTTTGGAACAGCAGTGTGTGGGCTTATGGAACAAGATATGGAACAAAAGAAGAGCGTCTTCGGTGCGCGTAGGAACGGATAGCGGTCGGGGCGGTGATTTACTGTGCCACTTCTGAACTTGGGAGAGCGGGAGGGGCGTGCTCGATCGGCCAGGCGATCAAGTAACGAGGAAAATCCTCCGCGGGAATCCGCCATTTCGCGGAGTAGCGGAACTCCTCCAGCCACGCGGCGATTTTGTCCGCTGCTTCCTGGTGATGCACTTCGACGACGATTTGCGGCCGGTGGTTCGCGAACAGAGTTGATCCCCCGCGCAAGACTTCGTACTCGCCGCCTTCCACGTCTATCTTGACCAGATGCGGTACGGGGCCGCCGGCGGCAAGAAAATCGTCGAGTGTGGTCACCGGCACGGAGATGATTTCGCCATTCGCCAGGACGGGACGCTGTCCATCTGATTCCACGCCACCTTGCGACGCCAGGCTTTTTCCACGGCGAAATGAAATTCCGGATGCGCTCGGATGGGACCACACGGCGGCATGCACCGCTTGAATGCACGGGCCCAGGTGATTGCGCACACTATTTTCGCGCAGACGATCGACATTTTCGGGATCACCGTCAAACGCCACTACGCGGCCCGAGGGTCCGACAAGGCGCGCGGTACCGAGTGCGAGTGATCCCAAGTGCGCGCCCACGTCGTAGACGACATCGTCGGGGTGGACCATCGCGGAGATGGCACCTTGGACTTCGGGCTCGTGCTCGCCGCGCCAGAAGCCGGCCTCCTCCGGGATACGCAGGCGCATCCACAGTCCCAGCGCGAAACCGGATTGCACTTGGACCCAGGCTGTGCGGCTGGGCAGAGCGTTACGCTTGAGGAAATCCTTGGCGTTGTTGAATCTGGCCTGCCCTTGCGGCCAACGGCGAAACACCGGGTCGATAACACGCTTCTTGAGCGCGAGGTAGGCGCGATACACAACGAGGTAAGGGGAGTTCAAGGCAGTTGGACGCGTCAAAAGAATGTGTCGTGCGTCATTCTGAATGTACCGCGGCTATCGGATGGAAGGCAAAAAGCAGGCGGACTAGTGGAAACTGCGTGTCATCTCTGCAAGACGAGATACTGACGCGCAGAACTGACTGGTAGATTGGAGGCAGTCGTTCGGCAAGAACGGCGACAGAAGCGAAGCCTGCGACGCCTAGGCGGTTACGTTCACGGAACCGCTTCCCGCCGCGATGGACGATGCGGTGCCGCTGGATGCCGCGCTGAAGCTTGGAAACGCCTGCTGTACATCTGTCTGGAAGGTTGCGTACGCCTGCTGCGCGGAGGAAAGATTTCCGGATTGCAGAGCGGTGCCGAGCGAAGTGAGGGCCTGCTCCAGTGGGTTGCTGGCCTGGCTGGAGCCGCCGCCGTGATGGTGATGGTGGCCTTGCGCCTGGCCGGAAGTTTGCTGCTGCGCGTCTTGCTGGATCGTTGCGAAATCGGCTTGCGGGGCCGCGAGGTTGCCCGCCTTTAAATCCTGGCCGAGCGCCTGGAAGGCTTTGGTTAGAGTGTTTTGTCGGCCCTGTCGCCGTTGAGCCGCCGGCTTGCTGGGCGCTTGGGAGTTCTTGCGATAACGTCGCGAAATCAGCCTGGGCTTGGGTTAGATTTCCCGATTGCAGGTCCTGGCCGACCTTCTGGAACTGACTCTGAATTTGCTGGAGCTTTGTCTGCGCACCCTGGGCGACAGATGCCTGAAAAACGTCACTGCTGGAAACACCTGAAATGGACATGGATAGCCTCCGATCAAGATTTACGAATCCGGACTGGCCTGCGTGTCGCGCGCCCCTAGGTACTCGATCGGCATTTACCGCTCGGACTTTAGCTTCGGGGTGCCGCGCCGGCGTTGTCCGGGATGCATTCGCGGTGCCAGAAGGATGTCCCCGAACTTGGGTTCCAAGTCGTTTGTTTACAATCGAAAATGAAGTGGCTGAAGCTGGCGTCTTGCGGGAACAAAGCCGCTCGGCAAGATTTGGCTGGCACGCACGGCAAATACTACCGGTCCGCGGGCGGAAGACACCTTCTTATGTTCTTTTCCCGTTGGCGGCAAATTCCCAGTTCTCTGGGAGGTGGTCTCCGTCACCTGATCTGCTTACACGTGCCGGCTACTTCAGCGAAGCTGCAACCTTCTTGCCGTAGTCGCGGGCTTTGGCGATTGCCTGAGGCTCGTCTACGGTCAGCACTTTGCCGTCCTTCAGCAACGCTTTGCCTCCGACGACCACGATTTCGACGTCACTTCCTTTGAGTGCATAGACGATCTGCGAATACACGTCGTACATCGGCACGGCATTCGGGGCGTTCAGGCTCAGGACTACGAAGTCTGCCTTCTTGCCGGCTTCCAGTGAGCCGATTTCGTTCTCCATATGCAGCGCCCGCGCGCCTTCAATGGTTGCCATTTCCAGCGCGCCTTTGGCCCCCAATGCCCGTGGATCGACACGATAAGTTTTTTGCAGTTTTGCCGCCAGGTCCATCTCTTCCATCATATTCAAATCATTGTTGCTACCGGCCGGGCCGTCCGTGCCGAGGCCGACGCGCATCCCAGCGGCGCGTTGATCTACTACCGGCGCAACACCGCTGGCCAGCATCATGTTGCTCGACGGATTGTGAACACATCCCACCTGACGGTCGGCGAGAATTTTCATGTCGGTGTTGTCCGTCCAGATGCAGTGCGCGGCGAGCACATCCGGACCGAGAATTTCAATACGTTCCAGATATTGCACCGGCGTGGCGCCATTTTTTTCCAGGCTGTCGGCGAACTCTTTGCGCATCTCCGCCAAGTGAATCAGGATCGGCGCGTGGTATCGTCGCGCCAGCGCCGCGGAATCCCGCAATGTTTTCTCCGAGCAGGTATAGATGGAATGAGGAGCCACAGCCGCGTGGATCAGCGGGTCGCCATGCCACTTCTTGATAAAGTTTTCCGTGTAAGCGGCCATCTCGGCCTCGTTCTTGTTATCTGGGGCGGGAAAGTCGATCCAAGTTTCGCCGAGAACGCCTCGAATCCCTGCCGCCTTGGTCTCCTCGGCGACCGCATCCTCAAAGTAATACATATCCGCAAGGGTGGTTGTACCGCTGCGAATCATTTCGGCGAGGCCCAAGCGAGATCCCCAGCGAACGTAGTCTTCGGTCACATTGCGGGCTTCGGCGGGGAAGATGAATTTGTGCAGCCAGTCATCCAGGACCACGTCGTCCTTCAGGCCGCGCATGAGCGTCATCGGTATGTGCGTGTGGCCGTTGATAAGGCCGGGGATGATCAGCTTTCCAGAAGCATCCATGCGCGCCTTGGCGACGATTCCCTTTGGTTGGCGCAGGGCGGCATCCTGGCCGATAGCCACGATTTCGTCGCCGCGCACCGCCAGGAACCCGTTCTCGAATACGTGTCGATCGGCGTCCATCGAGACGATCGTCGCGCCCGTGACCAGCAAATCGAAGGGCACGGCCTGTTTGGCGGGAGCTTGTTGAGCGTTCGCGAAGAAACAGAAAAACAGAGTACCGGAAAGAAAAAGCAGTCCGCTACATAACACTCGCCAGAATTTCATGGATGAGACCCTCGGGACTACAGACTAGATGACTCGACGGATTTCGGAAAGAGTTACAGCATGTCTGGCATTCCTTAGGTTTTCCGAGCGACTATATTATTGAAGATATTGAACCAGGACGTTGATCCGAGATAAGGAGACGACCGCTATGAAGTACCTATGTCTTGTCTACGGTGAAGAGAAAGAGATCGGGGCTATGACCGACGATGAGTGTATGGCTTACGATCAAGCGCTCCGAAGTGCGGGCCGGTGCCTTGCCTCGGAGGCCCTGCAGCCCGTTCACACCGCAGCCACCGTGCAGGTGCGCAACGGTAAGGTGTCCGTCAGGGACGGCCCTTTCACCGAGACCAAGGAGCACTTGGCTGGATTCTATTTGATTGACGCCAGCGACGCGAACGATGCGATCCAAATCGCGTCGCAAATCCCGCCTGCTCGCGTAGGGAGTATCGAAGTGCGCCCGGTCAGGGAGCTGCTAAGCACAAGCGGCGAACGAAGGCGGGTGTAGCGGGGAAAGTTGCGTTTGCATGTGTCTCGGAATCGCACTCTGATTCCAAAAACGAGAACCAACCCCGAGAGAGATCCTCGAGGCCCTCTTTGAAGAGCTGGGCTATCGCGATTACCTCGGCGCTTTACAACGTTATCGGATTGAGCATTCGACGGACATTCGTTTGCTGGGTATGTCCTCCTACCTGGTGGATTATCCCTTTGCCGACCGGCTCTATCCCGGTGCTCTCGAGGTGCTGAATCGGCTGCGGAGTTGGGGGCAGACCGTGATCCTTTCGGATGGCGATGCGGTTTTTCAACCGCGAAAGGTCGGGCGCTCTGGAATCAGCGGAGCCGTCAGGGGACATGTGCTCATCTACATTCACAAGGAGCAGGCACTGGCGGATGTCGAGCGACGCTACCCGGCGGAGCGCTACCTAATTGTGGATGACAAACTGCGCATCCTTGCCGCGATGAAGAAGGTGTGGGGCGACCACGTGACGACGGTGTTTCCGCGCCAAGGCAAGTTCGCGAACGACCCGGAGGTGCTCGCCGCCTATCCGCCGGCGGACGTTACCGTCGAGCGCATTGGCGACCTCCTTTCCTACGAACTGTCCAACCTGCGTTCCGGCTGACTAGCGCAGGCGGCCTTAGCTAACTGAGGATAAGAATTTCAATCGTTCGATGCTACTTGGACCTACAGATGGCTTTGCGACGTCTGGCATGGAACTCAATCCGAAGAGCTCGATTCATCACGCGTGAACAGGAGCGGCATTCAGCTTCAGCTTGTTCCGGACAATAGGTGCCACTCGAGTGCCGAGGATTTCTATGGCGTGCAGCATTTTTTCGTGCGGCAGGGTAGAGACTCCCATTTGGAACGTGACGCGGGAGATGCCGCCGAGAGCTTCGTTCACGTAAAGGACCTTTTTCGCGACCGTTTTAGCGTCGCCGATTAGCAGCGCCCCGGTTGGTCCGCGCAGCGCGTCGAATTGAGCACGTGTGGCGGGCGGCCAGCCTCGCTGCTTGCCGATTTCGGTAAAAGTGTGCGCATAGCCTGGAAAGAATATGTCCGCGGCTTCGTCCGTGGTGTCCGCGAGGAAGCCGACGGAATGAAGACCTACGGTGAGTTGCTCTGGCGAATGACCAGCGCGGCGCCCAGCCTCGCGATAGAGGTCTATAAGAGGCCTGAAGCGTCTGGGTTCACCGCCGATGATGGCAACCATGAGGGGTAGTCCGAGCATTCCCGCGCGAACGAAAGATTCGGGCGTGCCGCCGACACCGACCCATATGGGAAGTGGATCCTGCAGCGGGCGAGGGTAGATTGCCTGGCCGGTAAGGGGCGCGCGGTGTTTTCCGGACCAGTGCACTTTGGTGCTTTCCCGGATTTTCAGGAGAAGCTCGAGTTTTTCCGCAAAGAGCGAATCGTAATCCTCAAGGCGCAGCCCGAAGAGGGGGTACGACTTCAACGAAGGAACCGCGACCGGCGACAATTTCGGCGCGGCCCCGCGAGATCAAGTCGAGAGTCGCGAACTCCTGAAAAATGCGAACCGGGTCGGAGGCGCTGAGAACCGTGACTGCGCTGGTGAGACGGATATTTTCTGTGCGCGTGGCGGCAGCGGAGAGGATTACAACGGGAGCTGAGTCGAGGAACTCCGCCCGGTGATGTTCGCCAATGCCGAAGACGTCGAGACCGACCTCATCGGCAAGCTCAATCTCTTCGAGTAGATGGTGCATGCGTTCCACCGGGCTGAGTGTGAGACCTGTGGCTGGGTCGGAAATAGCTGCTGCGAAACTGTCGATTCCAATCTGCATTTACGTCTCTTCTCCAGGACGACTTTCATTTCGATTGATCGGTGCACTACGTCGTTAGGTCACCGTTGGCTTAGAAACTTTGGATTGACTCCGGCCCCCAGACTCTCAGCGCGCTTCCCAATCTTTTTCAATGTCGTTTCAAGAGCTCGCAACTCTTTCGGGCTCGCATCGGCAAAGACTTTCCTGATTTCGGCGGCGTGTTTCCGAAAGACCGGCGCGATCAATCTTTTGCCTTTTGGAGTAAGCGATACGACGCGGACGCGCCGATCCTCAGGACTCTCGACCCGGCTTACCAGGCCCCTTTCGACGAGGCGGTCAACGGCCGTACTGATCGAGCCGGGCGTAAGGTACACCTTTGGGCCGATCGTATTCACAGGCAAGGGCCCTTTGCTGAAGAGTGCTTCAAGTATCCGGAAGTCGGTATCGTCGATCCCCGTCTCTTCAAGTCCCGCATAAAGATATTTCGCGGCCGCCTGAAAGGCCTTTCCCAGTACCAGCCAACAATGAACTGGGTCTCGCGAGTTCTTGTCCATGACCAAACTATTGTGCGCGTTCGTATAACGAATGTCCATAGAAATATATCTATACCAATAGACTTGGCATCAATAGATATGAGGAAGTAGCAAGAAGACCGAGAGGAGAAAGGAAATCGATTTCAGCCGGCGCAGTCAAACGTAGTCCGCGCGGTTACTCGCCATGTCCGCGGTTAGTACGCGCCCAAGTTCGAGAAAACTTACGCCTTCTATAATGCCAGTGAAGACTATCATTCTAGTAATGCGCAGGAAGTAATCTTCTCATACGGTTGCTGTTTCGTCATGAATCGAGCGTGTTCGCTCATTTGGCGTGATGACCTTGCGCTTACGCGGAAGCCCTCAACTTTCTGGATTCGTCTTGAAGCGATTCTTGTCGATTTTCAGCGACTTAATCTTCGATTCCAGCGTCGACCGCGGTATGCCCAACTTGGCCGCGGCCCCCCTGGGTCCCGATACGCGCCCACGGGTATCTTTCAGTGCAGCCTCGATCATGTCCTTCTCTTGCACGAGGAGTCTCCGAGGGAGCTCAACTTGCTGTTTCGACTCTGCGGTGAGAGGCGGCGGTAACCAGTTTTCTTCGATCGAGAAAATCTCTGTTTCGCAAAGTATCACCGAACGCTCGACGACGTTCTGCAGTTCGCGAATGTTTCCCGGCCAAGGATAGGACTGAAGCAATTCCAGCGTCTTCTTGTTGACACGTTTGATCTTCTTGCCAGCTTTTCGCGCATAGCGATCGATAAAGTATTCGACCAGCAGAGGAACGTCCTCTCTTCGTTCTCGAAGAGAGGGTATCTCAATCGGGAAGACATTCAGCCGATAAAACAAATCACTCCGGAAGAAGCCAGCGCTGATGGCGGCCTGCAAGTCACGATTGGTGGCTGCAATCACCCGAACGTCAGCGCGGATTCGACGAGTGCCGCCGACGCGCTCAAACTCGTGTTCCTGCAAAACACGAAGCAGAGCAACCTGAGTCTCGGCTGGAAGTTCTCCGACTTCGTCGAGGAAGATTGTGCCTCCATTCGCCAGTTCAAACCGACCCAGCCGCTGCTGAGTCGCGCCCGTAAAGGCACCCTTTTCATGGCCGAACAACTCAGAAGCGATAAGATCACGGGGGATTGCTGCGCAGTTCACGCTGACGAAGGGACCCGAGGCTCGATTTGAGCGTCGGTGGATTGCGCGTGCAACTAGCTCTTTGCCTGTTCCTGTTTCACCCGTGATGAGGACCGTAGAATCAGTCGGTGCGACCTTGGAGATGCGCGAGAGAACACTTTTCAGAGCGGGAGATGTTCCAACGATCTCTTCAAACATCGAGGCTTTGTCGATTTCTTCGCGTAGAGCGACGTTTTCGCTCCGAAGCCTGTCTTCCGCCTGCTTTCGATCCTCGATGTCCGTCGAGGCAACATACCAGCGGGTAACCTGCCCCTGTTCGTCGCGCAATGGGTTAAAGCGAGACAAGAACCAGCGATAAGCGCCATCGCGTCTGCGTAGTCGCAACTCAAACTCGTCAGCAGAGCCGCGCGCGACAGCGTGACCAAAAGCACCGTCGAGCCGCCCCTCGTCATCAGGATGAACGTAGTTGCCGCGACTAGGAGACTGTCGCCACTCTTCGAGACTAGTACCAAAGTAATCGAGCGAGACACGGTTAAGGTAGAGACGTTCACGGTTAGGTCCGTATACCCCAATATGTTGAGGCGCAAGGTCCAGCATCTGCCGAAGGCCTTCTTCTTGTTCGCGGATTTTGTCTTCCGCCAGCTTGCGATCAGTTATGTCCTGGATCGTACCGAACATTTGCCAGGGAAGGCCCGCCGCGTCCTTCTTCAAATCGCCCTGACTGTGCACGACACGAACTTCGCCGTCGGGACGAACGATCCGATGTTCTGCGTCTGCGCGCACTTCGCCTTGAATGGTCTCCGCTGCTTTCCGGAACACAAACTCTCGATCTTCGGGATGGACCAATTCCCGAATTGTCGCCGAGTCCATGGGACGTTCCTGCGGGTGCAGTCCGTAGATGCGATACGTCTCATCTGACCAGGTCACGTGATCCGTCCTGAGGTCCCATTCCCAATAGCCAACATGCGCGACACGTTGGGCTTCTTCAAGCTTGGCTTTGTTTTCCTGCAAATCGCGCGACAATACCCCCAGGGACTCCTCGGCCCGCTTGCGATCTTCGATGTCAGTCGTGACCCCATACCACTTGACGATGTTTCCGTCTTTATCTCGGAGCGCCACTCCGCGGTCCAACTGCCAGCGATATTGCCCATCCGAGCGGCGGGAACGCACCTCATTTTCGAGAGGCTTGCCAGTAGCAACCGCTTCCATCCATTTACCTGCATGTCGCTCAAGATCATCTGGGTGAATGAGCGCTTGCCACCCTGATCCGGCCATCTGTTCCGACGATGACCCCGAGTACTCCACAAATCGTTTGTTAACGTAAGTATTGGAGCCATCGGGGAGCGTACTCCACACAATCGCAGGAATGGTATCGACCACCTGGCGAAGTTCCGCCTCTTGTGCTCTGATCACCGCTTCTGCATGGCGTTGCTCACTGACATCGCTCACTGCCCCAACAAACTCGCGATGGCCAGATGCATCCTGTAAAACGTGAGCTATGGCGTGGACGTACTTGACTCGGCCATCAGGCAGCAGCAAGCGATAGGCATGCTCGAAATCCGTCGCTCCCGCAAAGGCGCGATTAGTGACTCCTTTGAAGTCGGCGCGGTCTTCGGGATGGACGCGCTGCACCAGCGAATCTATTGTTGGCTTGACAGAGCGGTCGTACCCGAAGATACGGTAGGTTTCATCTGACCAAACAATCTCGCCAGTGTCAGGTTTCCATCCGAAACTGCCCGTGTGACTGAGTTTTTGGGCTTCGGCCAGGTAGGCTTCGCGGCGCCGCAGTTCCTGAGTTAGGAGTTCTTGCTCCGTAACATCCATGACAGTGCCGATGACTTCCGTGACTTCACCCGACTGCTTAACAGGATGAGCAACGGAATGGAGGTACTTTATGGTTCCGTCTGGAAGAACGATCCGGAAATCACCGTAAGAGTCGATCCACTCGCTCCCGGTGGCCTCCATTTTCGCTCGCTGCTCGATCTGTGGCCGATCCTTAGGATGAACCCTTTGCAGGAGCTGCTCCCAAGAGGGACCTGTTTCTTGAGGGCTATAGCCGTAAATCCGAAAAATCTCTTCCGACCAGAACAGAGCGTCGGTACGCACGTTCCAGGCCCAACTGCCCGTGTGACTGAGTCTTTGGGCTTCGGCCAGGTACGCTTCACGTCGCCGGAAGTCCTGCATCAGGAGCTCGTGCTCCGTAACGTCTATGGCGCTGCCAACGGACCTTTTCAGGTCTTGGTTTTCGACGACAGGAACACCAACGCAGCGAATGTACCGAACCTTACCATCGGGTCGCACGATGCGCTTGGTCGCGTCGAAAGGAGTATCTTCTGCCAGGACTCGCTTGATTACGTCTGCCATGGATTCGCGATCCTCTGGGTGGACACGATCCAGGTATTCCTGAACACTTGGCGGTTTGCTGGCCGGATCGAGTCCGTGCATCCGAAATAATTCGGGAGACCAATAGTAGAAGCCGTCGGGATCGAAGGCCCAGCTTCCCATGTGGGCAAGACGCTGCCCTTCGGCAAGATAAAACTCGCTTCTTTGCAGCTCCTTGGCGTTGCGGCGGAGCTGTTCTTCCGCCGTTTTGCGCTCGTCAATATCCAGGCTCGATCCGTACCACTTGACGATGTTGCCGTTTGCATCGCGAAGTGGCACTTTCCGGTGGAACATCCAGCGGTAGTCTCCATTCGCTCTGCGGATGCGAGTTTCGTACTCGAAGATTTCTCCAGTCGCGAGGCAGGCTCGCCACTTGGAAACAATCCCCTCAACGTCTTCGGGGTGAACGTAAGCGGTCCAATTCCAGCCGGCCACTTTGTCCAAAGTGACTCCGAGGTACGCCAGCCAAGGTTTATTGAAGTAATCGAGGTAGCCGTCAGGCCTGGCAGTGTGGATCAGGGCAGGAATCGAGTCGATAAGGAGTTGGGCATTCAAACCCTCGGATCCCGGTCCTGAGGAGGCCATGGCGGGCATGATACACCCAGAGAATCCGCATGCGGTGGCGGGCGCCATCGTGGTACCTGGGTTTGGTTGAACGTGAATGGCCTCGGCGTTCTCCATTGGCTTGCCCTCCGTTCGATGATCTGGGCGGATTGTGGCGCTGCCGGAATCCTGTCGTCTTGAACAAATCGGCTTTCGTTGGAACGTTCTTGCGTAAAGTTAGAGGGCAGCCACGGGTCGGCAATCGGCTTTGGAAAGCGCCCGTTGGCGATCTAAGTAATTTGTTTGTAATAGCTTGGCTTATTAGCGCGCGTTCAAACGGATTAGGCTAGGGGCGACACCAGTCAGACGGTGGAAATGGCGTGTGAGATGGCTCTGATCAGCAAATCCCATTGCCGCCGCGATCTCCGACAACGGCAATTGCGTGTTGCGAAGCATCAGCTCCGCGCGTTCCAGCCGCCGCCGCAGTACATAGGTATGCGGCGGAAATCCGGCGGAATGCCTGAAGGCGCGAGTGAAATGTGGCGCGGAAAGCCCTGCCAGTGTCGCCAAGGCGTCGACGCTGATCTTCTCCTCAATATGCGCTTCGATGTGTTCGCGAATGCGCTGCAACACGCGGGGAGGAAGGCCGCCGCGACTCGGAGTTGGAATAGTTTCCGCCGATACGTTTTCGAGCGTGCTCAGTCGAGGGCGCGAGTGGATCACGGCATATTCGGAGTTACGCAGTTCTTTGGACGTTCGGAGTGGCGGCGTGACTAACACGTTCCACGCGCTTTCCGAATCAACCCGTATCCATTGTGCCGGAGAGTCCTGTTCATCACCACGTCGAAAGAGGGAGCGGTTGTAGTGAAGAAACGCGGCTAGAGATTTGCCGCTTAAGAGATCCCTCTCGTCGAGGCCCAGTGCCTCCCGGGCTACGTGATCTGCGCCAACGACGCGCTGATCGTCGTCGACGGCCAGGAGAAGCCCCGCACCGCTGGTCTGTGGGGGAACGGCGGCAATCGTCCAAGCACGACGAAAGGAGTGCCGGAAAAGCCGCTCTTCAATGGCACGCACAGAAGCGGTTACGGCGGCCAGCACTAGGCCATGGGTGCGGTCGGATCGTCCCAGATCGATTCTGGAAACATCCAAAACCGCGATGAGTTTGTCGCCCGCGTCGAAGATAGGGGCGCCTGCACAACTCAGGTTAGCGTGGCGCGTGCGAAAATGCTGCCCGCAGTGGACGAGAACTGGACGTTGTTCAACGATTGCAGTTCCGATTCCGTTCGTCCCCTCGATTTGCTCGGACCAAACTCCGCCCAGCCAGATGCCCCAATGTTTGAACTCCTCCGCTTTCGCCTCGTCGCCACGATGATGAATGGCGACTCCTTCGCGATTGCACAGCAAAACGACGTAGTCTTCTTGCCGGACAATGGCATACAGGCGGTCGATCTCTTCCCGCGCGTGGAGAAGGACGTCACTCACTGGCTCCTTGAAAAGGGCGAGCTCGGTCTGAGTGATGATGTGTGGTGTCGCCCTGCTTCTGGGATCGACATGATAGTCGCCGCTGCAACGTCGCCACGAAAGGACGGTTTCACTGTCCGTCTGAACGGAGCTTTCGGCGGCGACTGCCGACTCGACGAGATCCGCATGGCGCGATCGCGCCGCTAGGGGATCGATTCTATGAGGATCTGCTGCAGGCACTGATGCCTTCCAACGAAAAGCAGGCGGCACTCAAGGTTCTTTTCGCCTCTGTAGCCACTGACTTGGCGGCAGCCGAGCGCCACGTCGTACTGGTCAACTAGGGTAGCACGTTCCTTCACTACTCAAATGAAATGAAAGGCAAAGCCATGCTCGCCGTGGAACTTAGTGACTTATTTCAGGAGGCAGTGGCAAGTCCCTACAACTGCTTCAGGTGGCGGGTTTATTTTTTACCATCGTTGTTTTGTTCAAGCGCTCGCCAATTGTCGAAAGTTCGGCGTTGACCCAGGTAAGAAGGATCTCTCTTTTCAACCACTTACGATTGGAACGTCGATTGCCTTCTAACCTGCGCTGGATGCGATGTCGACGAGGAACAGATGCTGAGGATCACCAGAACGGCAAACGGAGAAGTGCTCTTTAAGGTGAGTGGTCAACTTACCGCGGAAAACGTGGCGGAGATGGAGACACTCATTGCGGCAGAAACAAAAGGCAGACGAATTGTCTTGGACTGTGCGGATTTGAGGTCAGTAGATGCCGAGGCCGTTACGTTTCTGGAGAAGTGGGAAGCCGACTCGATCAAGCTGAGGAACTGCGGCCTGTACATCCGAGAGAGGATCAGGAGAGAGCGGCTGGAAAGAAAATCTGGCAAGAGTTTGGAGACATAGGGAATGAAGGCGTCCCATTTGATTTGAGCGTTTGCAGCAGAAGGAGCGGTTTATGGTTACAGCAACACAATCGGTTCATATGACAGAACTCAGTGCATGCTGGGGGAAACCTGCGGATCACGGACTCGCCGGAGTTTTGGACACGGAAAAACGCAGTTCAACAGCTTGCGAGTTTGAGCGTGCACTGCGGGAAAAAGTTGTGGGGCAAGATCAGGCCGTGCAGGCTCTGGTCGACCTGTACCAAATGTTTTGCGCTGGGTTGCAGTCACCTTCCCGGCCGATCGGAAACCTGCTGTTTTTAGGGCCGACAGGGTCTGGGAAGACGCGCATCGTCGAAGCAGCTGCCGAGATTCTGTTTGGAGACAGTCGCGCAGTTATCAAGGTGGACTGCGCGGAATTTCAACACTCTCACGAAATCTCTAAATTGATTGGTTCGCCGCCAGGATATCTGGGGCACCGCGAAACACACCCACTCATAACGCAAGAAGCGTTGGCCGCAAGCCACCGCGATCACTTGAAACTGAGTTTTTTGCTGTTCGACGAGATTGAAAAGGCGAGTGACGCGTTATGGCAGTTGTTGTTAGGGATGCTGGACAAAGCGACGCTGACACTGGGCGACAACCGGCGAGTGGACTTGTCGCAAACAGTGATCTTTCTGACCTCGAACCTCGGCGGTGGACAGATCGCGGATCTGGTGCAAGGCGGAATGGGATTCATCCAGCCGAACGACAAGCCGACAACTGGATTGCACGAAAAGGTGGAGAGGACGGCCATAGAGGCGGCCAGGCGCAAGTTCTCACCTGAGTTTATGAATCGCTTAGACAGAGTTGTAGTGTTCCATCCCCTGGAGCGCGAGGATCTGGACGAAGTGTTGGAGATCGAGTTGAGCAACGTACAGAAGCGCGTGTTGGACGCAGCGACGCGACCGTTCCTATTTCGAATCACTGAAGAGGGGCGCGCGTTTCTTGTGCAAGAAGGTACTGACCAGCGCTACGGAGCACGCCACCTGAAACGAGCTATTGAACGGCACGTGGTCTATCCAATTGCCAGATTGCTGGCCACGGCACAGGTCCATGAAGGCGATGTGCTCGTCATTGATCGGCACCCTGCCGATAAAGCTTTGGCTTTCTTACGAGACCCGGAAAGACGGGCTCCAGATCCAAGCATCGTTTTGGTGGCCAGTCATGCAGGTCAACTCGCGCAGGAAGCGTTGGCGCGAACGTAGGATTAAAAAAATGAGCTCAGCTTCTAATTCCGTGATGCAAATTAACGAAAATGCAGGAAACATGCCGATGAACGTCATCGCTTATCGTAGTGACGAGCTACGTGCTGGTAAGGAGGACCGCGAGGAACTTCCGTTTGTGGAGACAATCGTGGGTCGACGTGGAAGCCTCCGTGGCATCCTCTCTCTAGTCGAAGCGGTCGCGCCCACAAATATGACAGTTCTGATCGCGGGCGAAACCGGCACCGGCAAGGAAGTCATCGCTCGCGCCATTCACGAGTTCAGCCCCCGCCGGAACCGAAGTCTGGTGAAGGTGAATTGCGCGGCAATCCCCGCCGGCCTTCTTGAAAGCGAGCTCTTCGGGCATGAACGCGGAGCCTTTACGGGCGCCGTCAACTCTCATATCGGCCGCTTCGCGTTGGCGGATCGCGGCACTCTGTTCCTCGATGAAATCGGAGACATGCCACTAGAGCTTCAGCCCAAGCTGCTCCGCGTCTTGCAGGAGCGCGAGTTTGAGGCAGTCGGCAGCACGCGCACAACGCGAGTCGATGTTCGCGTCATCGCGGCGACCAACCAAGACTTGAAGCGAATGGCTCAGGATCGTGAATTCCGCGAAGATTTGTACTACCGGTTGAATGTTTTCCCGATTTATCTGCCACCCCTGCGCGAAAGGAAAGCCGATATTCCAGACCTCGTGGAGTATTTCGTTCAACAGTTCGCTGCTTCGATGGACAAATCGATCGAATCGATTCCTCAAGAAACCATGCGCTCCTTGGTGCGCCATCACTGGCCCGGCAACATTCGAGAGCTCCAAAACTACATCGCGCGCGGCGTCATTCTCTCCAATGATGGCGCCTTTGAACCAGCACCTCTCGAAAGCTATCAGCCATTGGAGCCCGAGATTTCAAACCCGACGCTTGAAGACAAGGTGCGGAGAGAAATTCTGGCTGCTTGCCAGCGCGCTAATTGGAAGCTCGGAGGTCCGCGAGGAGCAGCTGCCAGACTTGGCCTGAAGCGCACCACGCTGTTTTACAAGATGAAGCGCCTTGGTATTGCGCCTCCAGCAGACCATTCGCAGGACTGAGTCAAATTTCGAAGTGCACCTCCGGGTCCACTAGTCTTTGCGTATGGTTGCGAGCACGGTCTGTTGTGTCAACGGCTTGACGAAAACGCTGAGCGCTTGACCGTCATAAGTCAATGCTCAGCTGTATGTTGCGCATCTAGAAGGTTTTGCGGCCCTCTTTTGACGGAAGGCGAATTGCGCTGTTTCATTTTGCAAGATATGACCAAGAGCCAAAGAAAGGCGGCGGCATGACTAATAAAGTGGCGGATCTGTTGGTGGACGTTCTTGCCGAGGCGGGTGTTCGGCGGATCTATGGCGTTGTCGGCGACTCGCTGAACGGCATCACGGACTCAATGCGCATAAAAAAGAGTATTGATTGGGTGCACGTGAGGCACGAAGAGGTGGGAGCTTTTGCTGCGGGAGCCGAGGCACATCTCACGGGAAAATTGGCAGTTTGCGCCGGGAGCTGCGGGCCCGGGAACATGCATTTGATCAATGGCCTTTACGATTGCCAACGCAACTGTGTTCCAGTGCTCGCCATTGCCGCGCATATTCCGAGTCGGGAGATTGGCAGCGCATACTTTCAGGAGACGGACCCGAAACATATCTTCGCGCAATGCAGCCACTACTGCGAGCTCGTCTCCGAGCCCGAACAGATGCCTCGCATCCTAGAAACCGCCATTCAGACGGCAATCTCGAAGCGTGGAGTTTCCGTAATTGTGTTGCCCGGGGACGTAGCTCTGAAAGAGGCCGTCCAGGGGCCGCGTGTACGATTTCACGAACAGAAATCCAGCGTTTGTCCATCGGATGAAGAACTTAACAGGCTTGCCGGACTTCTGAATCGATCGAAAAAGATCACCATCCTCGGCGGCGCAGGTTGCGGCGGAGCCCACGCGGAGCTGATGGAGGTTGCCGGCAGGCTCCAGGCTCCCATCGTGCATGCCTTTCGCGGTAAAGAATTCATCGAGTACGACAACCCCTTTGACGTGGGCATGACCGGGCTGCTCGGATTCTCTTCCGGCTATTACGCCATGATGAATTGCGAAGTCTTGTTGATGCTGGGCACGGACTTTCCGTACCGGGATTTCTACCCCAAAGACGCGACTATCGTACAGATCGACGTTCGCGGCGAGCACCTCGGACGCCGAAGCAAGCTGGACCTTGGCTTGGCCGGAGACACGAAGACTACTCTGCGAGCCCTGCTTCCGAAGTTGGAGCAGAGCCAATACCAACAGCACTTGAGAGATTCGGTGGAACACTATCGTAAAACACGCAAAGATTTGGATGACCTCGCAACCAGTAACTCCAACAAACCTCCCATCCATCCTCAATATGTTGCCCGTGTGATCGACAAACTAGCAGCCGACGACGCGGTTTTTACTTGCGACGTAGGTACACCCGTAATTTGGTCCGCACGCTATCTCACGATGAACGGGAAACGGCGTCTTCTAGGCTCCTTCAACCATGGATCGATGGCCAACGCAATGCCTCAGGCTATCGGAGCGCAGGCTGCCTATCCTGGTCGCCAGGTCATCTCGCTCTCGGGCGATGGCGGTTTCTCGATGCTCATGGGGGATGTCATTACTCTGGCACAACGGAAATTGCCGGTGAAGGTGATCATCTTCAAGAACCAAGCACTGACCTTTGTGGAATTGGAGCAGAAGGCCTCCGGTTTCCTCGAGTTTGGAACTGACCTACAGAGCCCAGATTTCGCGAAGATCGCGGAAGGCTCGGGGCTTCTGGGATTGACAGCGAGGACGCCGGACCAGGTAGAGCCGATGATTGCGCAAGCTCTGAAGCACGACGGTCCTGCCGTGGTTGAAGTGTTCGTCTCGCGTCAGGAACTCTCGATGCCTCCGACGATCACTCTGGAACAAGCGAAGGGCTTCAGCCTGTTCATGGTGAAGGCGGTTCTTAATGGACGCGGCGATGAAATCATCGACCTCGCCAAGGTCAACCTGTTTCGTTAGTGAACCTGAAGAGCGAGTTTTCAAATGACGACGAAGCCAATCGCAGCGCCTCTAGCAGCCGACGCAACCAGCGGATGGCGAATTCGCGCTTACCAAATCGCCTGGGGACTCGCCCTTTGCTTCTACTTTCTCGAGTACGCCTCAAGGTCAGCGCCGGCGGTGATGATCGAGCATCTTGCAACCGCATTCGGCACCAGCGCCATCGGCGTCAGCGCTATCCTCGGAACGTACTACTACACCTACTCAACCACCAGTCTTATTGCGGGCGCAGCGTTGGACCGCGTCGGCGCGAAAAAAGTTGTGCCCGTTGGGATTTTTATCTTAGCGGTAGGATGCCTGCTCTTTAGCGTTTCAACGACGGCAGCCGGATACACCGGCAGGCTGCTGCAAGGTGCAGGCTCCGCATTTGCGTTTACCGGCGCGGTCTATTTGGCTGCGCACGGCTTTTCCGCACGCTGGCTCGCAACGGCCATCGGCGTAACGCAATGTCTTGGGATGCTCGGAGGATCCGCGGGGCAGTTCGTCGTGGGACCTTGGCTCGAACACGGCGTTGCTTGGCAATCAATCTGGCATTGGCTCGGCATCGCGTGCGTAGTCGTGGGCATATTGCTTTTTTTGATTGCTCCGTCTGAATCGCGCCAGCAAGCCTCGGGTTCAGGCTGGGCTTCATTCATTCGCCCTTACTCGATTGTTTTCCGTAATCCGCAGTCGTACTTGTGCGGAGCCGTAGCAGGACTCCTGTTTGTGCCCACGACCATTGGCGACATGACTTGGGGAGTGGCCTTTTTCCAGCGCGACCGCATGTTCAGCTACCACGACGCAGTGGTCACCGGTTCCCTTGTCCCTCTGGGATGGGTGATTGGTTGTCCACTACTTGGTTGGCTCGCGGATCAGATGGGGCGCCGCAAGCCTGCGCTCATCGGTGGCGCGGTCGTCATGTTGCTGGCCGCTGCGTTGATCACTTTCAGTACCGGTCATCGAGCCGCGGAAATCGGCTGCTTGATTTTTGGCATTGCCTCCGGCGCGGCCATGATTCCGTACACCATCATCAAGGAGGTTAATCCGGACGAGGTCAAGGGGAGTGCGACTGGCGGGATTAACTTTCTCACCTTCGGAGTCACTGCGCTCGTCGGCCCCATTTTTGCCGATTTACTTGGGAAAGGGTTCGCCAGCACGCAGAACCATGTCACTCATTTTCGCCAGAGCGGCCTGTTTTGGATCGGCGGCATCGTTCTAGCGATCATCCTCAGCTCGTTTCTCCGCGAAACCGGACACGCGCGGACGAGCGCGTAGGTTGTCTCGATATGAAGCCGATCCACATCCTAATCGCATGCCTACTTCTAGCGGGCGCCGCACGAGGGCAAACCAGCGGGGCGAATCCTGATTCCTCAGCGAACGACACCAATTTGGCCACGGAAGTCAAGGCTCTTCGTGAATCTCTCTCTCAAACACAAAAGCAGATGGCCGCGCAGCAGCGGGAAATTGAGGCATTAAAAGCACAATCGAGGAATGGAATGGTAGCCCCCGCTCCGAGCGAGTTGCCGAGTCGCGGCAACGTGGCCGCTCGTGATTCGGCCGCATCGGCATTCGAGTCGACGACCGTGTCTGCAGGCGCAGACATCCAGCAGCAACCGCTAAGTCCGCAAGTTCACGAAAAAATTAAACCAGAAGACGTGCCGCTGGGGTCCTTCCGAGTCGGCGATGCGATTATTGATGTCGGCGGATTCGTCGATCTCGAGAACATTTATCGCACGACGAACACGCAGGACAACATCAGCACCCCTTTCGCCACCATACCCTTTAACGACACGGCACAGGGGCGAGTGAGCGAATTACGCACCACCGCGCAATTCTCGCGCTTCAGCTTCAAGGTCACCGACAAATTTGCTGGAAATGATATTGTGGGCTATCTGGAAACCGATTTCAGCGGTAACGATGCCGCGAGCGTATACCAGACAATCAATCCCCACACTGAGCGGCTCCGGCTCTATTTTATGGACCTCAAACACAACAAGTGGGAAATCCTGGGAGGACAAACCTGGAGCTGGCTGACACCGAACCGCGAAGGGATCGGACCAATGCCCGTCGACTTGGCCATTACCTACAATGAGGCTCCGGATATAGGTGTCGGGGTCCCCTATACGCGAGCAGCCGAGTTCCGCGTGGCCTACCATCCCAACGAGCATTGGGCCATGGGCGTCGGAATTGAGGGCTCTAATCAATACATAGGCGGCTTCGTCGCACTCCCTGCAGCGTTTGCTTCCGTCAGCTCTCAATTCGACAACAACTCCCAAATCGGGGCACCCAACTTTTTCCCGGACGTTCTTTCCAAAATCACCCACGACCGAAATCTTGCCGGCAGACACTTTCATGCAGAAGCCGTGGGTCTGTTTACGGG